>Ga0315272_10000765_pt1 | contig 16375 bp, 13 predicted proteins | sample C3_middle_MG_FD_203918 | JGI IMG/M metagenome (GOLD analysis project Ga0315272, IMG submission 203918) | Sediment microbial communities from Yellowstone Lake, YNP, Wyoming, USA - C3_middle | ecosystem: Environmental > Aquatic > Freshwater > Lake > Sediment | place: USA: Wyoming | collected...
CGCGCGGCTTCACGGCGCGGGACGCGCTGGTCGGCATAGCGGCGAGCGGCCGTACGCCCTATGTGCTTGGGGCATTGGGAGCCGCCGGCAAGCTGGGCGCGCTGACGGCCTGCATCGTCTGCTCGCCCGGCTCTCCCATCGCGGCGGGCGTACAGTTTCCCATCGAGCTTCTCACCGGTCCGGAAGTCATCACCGGTTCAACGCGCCTCAAAGCCGGCACGGCGACGAAGCTGGTTTTGAACATGATTTCGAGCGGTGTGATGGTGCGGCTGGGCTACGTCTACTCGAATCTGATGGTGAACGTCCAGCCCACCAACGCGAAGCTTGTGGACCGCGCCGAGCGCATCGTCATGGCCGTGACGGGCCTGCCTCGGGAAGCGGCGGCGCGAGTCTTCGAAGATTCCGGCCGCAGTGTTCGCATATCCGTGGTCATGGGCCGGCTGGGCGTCTCGCGCGCCGAGGCCGAGCGCCGGCTTGCCGCCTGCGGCGGGCGCATTCGAGAAGCGCTGGCGTATGCGCCAGAGCCTTCGGGCCGGCCATAATTTAGTTTGAATTGAATCGGAGGGAATGCAGATGAAACACTCACCCGGATTCCTCGCCCTAGTGAACGACGCGAAAACGCGGATTGAACAGATTGACCTGAAAGGCTACCGCGAGATGCTGGCCGCGGGCACACCACATATCCTGGTCGACACGCGCGAAGAGAGCGAGTGGGCCGCCGGGCACGCCGCAGGTGCGATCCACATCGGAAAGGGAATCATCGAGCGCGACATTGAAGCTCACGTCTCCGACAAGACTGCGACCATCGTGCTCTATTGCGGTGGAGGCTTCCGCAGCGCCCTGGTTGCCGACAACCTGAAGAAGATGGGCTATGAGCATCCCATCACGCTCGAAGGCGGCTGGCGGGCCTGGTTGAGCGAAGGTATGCCCGTGGAGAAGTAATCTGGCGGCGCGGCCGCTACTCCGCCGCGATCTGCGGCTGCCTGTTCACATAGCCTGTGGCATCTTCAAGGGCCGCCCCGATTCGCAGCAGCTCTTTCTCCCCGAATGGCCGGCCGATCAGTTGCATTCCGATTGGCATCCCGCCGCGCGCGAAGCCGGCCGGCATGGCCAGTGAAGGCAGTCCCAGCGCGTTGATGCCTCGCACCAGGCGCGTGCTTGCGATGCGAACGTCCTCGGTCTCTCCTCCGATGGCGACCTCAGTCTGCCCGATGTTCGGAGCCGTGATCGGCGTCGTGGGCACCAGCAGGCAATCGACCTGCTTCAGAATCGACCGGAAGACGCCCTGAGCGCGCCGCCGCAAGCGCTGCGCCTGCACGTAGTCGACGCCCGGAATCACGCGTCCGATGTCGACCAGCTTTCGCACATCCTCGCCGTAGAGCTTGCGCTGTTTACGAATGTAGGGCTCGTGCACCGCGGCGGCTTCCACCAACAACGTGATCTGGGAAATCGTGTTCAACTGCCGTCCGTCCGGCACGCGCAAAGAGACCAGCGCCGCGCCAAGATCCTGCGCGCGATAGGCCATGAAATGCACGGCGTTGTCCACCTGCATATCGATCCGCTCGAAGAAGAAGTTCTCCGGAATGCCGATCTTCACGCCCGCCAGCGAGGGGATCTCGTCCGGCGGCAGCAGGTCGTCCACCGGCCGGCGCGCGCTGTTCGGGTCGCGCTTGTCGGAGCCGGCCATGGCGGCCAGCGACACGGCCACGTCCCGTACGGTGCGGGCAATGGGTCCCATGTGATCCAGGCTGAAACCGAGCGGCAGTGCGCCGTACTTTCTCACCAGTCCGAAGGTGGGCTTGATGCCCGTCACGCCGCAGTAGGAAGACGGGACGCGGATGGATCCGCCCGTGTCGCTGCCCGTACCCATCAGGCACAGCCCCGCTGCGACGGCCGCGGCGGAGCCTCCGCTGGAACCGCCGGGAATTCGCGCCAGATCCCATGGATTGTGCACCGCGCCGTAGTGCGGGTTGTCGCACGTGATCCCGTAGGCGTGCTCGTGCATGTTCGTCTTTCCGAGCATCACCGCGCCTGCCTCGCGCAGCCGCTCCACAACAGCGGCGTCGAAGCTGGGCACAAAATTCTCGAACAGTTTGGAACCCGAGGTTGTTCGCACGCCTTCGGTGCAGAACAGGTCCTTGTGCGCGATGGGGATGCCGTGCAGCGGTCCGCGATCCATGCCGGAGCGGCGCTCCCGGTCGGCTTTCAGCGCCTGTTCCCGCGCGATGTCCGCCGTCACGGTGAGGAACGCGTTAAGCCGCGGATTCAATTGCTCAATTCGCTTGAGGCACTCTTCGGTCAATTCAGAGGACGAAACCTGTCCCGCGCGCAACGCCTTTGCAGCTTCGATCAACGTCATTGCCGTCACTCCGCGTCATCCTCGGGTTGCGGTACCGCGCAGTGCAGGAGGGGCTCTTCCTGCCAGTCGATGAGCCCACGCAGGCCGAGCATGTTCTTGTCGAGCCCTTCCAGCGTCTTCTGCATCTGTTCGGTGATTTCGATCTTCAGCCCCGCCGCTGTCGTTGTCCAGTCGCGCATGGTTTAATGATGGCATGTCCAAGGGGCTTGCCAAATCGGAGGGGCAGGTGCTCCCTCTCACCACATTCAGTGAAGACGACGAACTCTTTCGCACGACGGTCCGGCGTTTCGCGCGAGAGCGGATTGCGCCCAAAGTGCGCGAGATGGACGAGCGGGCGGTCTTCGACAAGGGCCTGTTCCAGGAGTTTTTTGAACTCGGCCTGATGGGGATCGAGATCCCCGAAGAGTACGGCGGCGCCGGCGGAACGTTCTTCCAGGCGCTGCTGGCCATCGAGGAACTGGCCGCCGTCGATCCCGCCGCGGCGGTGATCGTCGATGTGCAAAACACGCTGGTGAACAACGCCATCCTGCGCTGGGCGACTGGGGACCAAAAGCGACGCTGGCTGACGCGCCTCGCCTCGGACACGGTCGGAGCGTACGCACTGTCGGAGGCGGGTTCGGGCTCGGACGCCTTCGCGCTCACGGCGCGCGCCGTCGAGGATGGCGACGCGTACCTGTTGAACGGGCGCAAACTCTGGATCACCAATGCCGCCGAGGCAGGGATCTTCCTGATCTTTGCGACGGTGAACCCGGATGCCGGGTACAAGGGCATCACGTGCTTCGTGGTGCAGCGCGGCGCCGCCGGATTCAGTGTCGGCAAGAAGGAAGATAAACTCGGCATTCGCGCGTCGTCCACCTGCGAACTGCTGCTGGACGGGGTGCGTGTGGCCAAAAGCGACATTCTGGGCGAGGTTGGCAAGGGTTATAAGATTGCCATCGAAACCCTGAACGAGGGGCGTATCGGGATCGGCGCGCAGATGTCAGGACTGGCCGAGGGCGCCCTGCGGCACGCCATCGCCTACGCGAAACAGCGCAAGCAGTTCGGCAGGACCATCGCGGAATTCCAGGGCATCCAGTTCGAGTTGGCGCGGATGGCCACCGACGTTGAGACTGCGCGTCTGCTGGTGTATAATGCCGCCCGGTTGCGCGAATCCGGGGAGCCGTTCCTGACCCAAGCGGCCATGGCAAAGTACTACTCGTCGCAGATTGCCGAGACCGTCGCGTCGCGGGCCGTGGAGGTCCTGGGAGGGGTCGGCTTCACCAAGGACTACCCGGTGGAGAAGCTGTATCGGGATTCGAAGATCGGCCGCATCTACGAAGGCACCAGCCACATGCAGATGATGACCATCGCGAAGCAGATCCTGGCCTGAAGACCAGGCCCGGGAGCGCCAATCTCCAGATCGGACCCAACCGCAACGGCAGCGGCAACGTCGCGGGGACACGGCCGCCACAGCTAAGCCGTGCATGTCCGCTAAATGGAAAGAGAAGGCGATACCAACGCCTGGCGTTGAGTTACCGGCAGGATCTTCGAGCCAGGAGCGCAACCGTGTTGTGCGGAGTAACCTGCAACCCGGCTCCCGCATCGGTACTCTAAGAATAGAGGCGATTGCCATGACCCGACTTTCCCGGTTCGCCGCGGTGCTCCGTGCCGCCCCATTGTTGATTGCCCCGCTGCTCCAGATTTCCCCCCTCCTGGCTCTGCCCGCCGACGACCTCTCGCCCGCGCAGCAGGAGGATATCATCACGAGGTTCGCGGCCAAAGAGGCTGAGTTCGCTCGCGCCCGGGAAAACTATACCTACCGTCAGAGCTACAAGGTCGAAGATCTCGGGACGAACGGCCGCCCCATCGGTAAGCAGGAGATGGTCACTGACATCGTCTTCACCTCCGATGGCAAGCGCACGGAGCGCGTCGTCTACGCACCGCTCAGTACACTGGAGCGGTTCATGATGGACAAGGAAGACGAGCAGGATCTGCGCAGCGTCCAGCCCTTCGTTCTCACCACCAAGGAGATTCCGAATTACGAGGTGCACTACATCGGGCGCGAAAACGTGGACGAGATCAGTTGCTACGTCTTCGCCGTCAAGCCGAAGCAGCTCGCCGAGGGACAGCGCTACTTTTCGGGCCAGATCTGGGTGGACGATCGCGATCTCCAGATTGTGAAGACCTATGGCCGCGGCGTCGGGGTCCACAAGAAAAACTCCGACCACAAGTACCCGAAATTTGAGACCTACCGCGAGCAGATCGACGGAAAATACTGGTTCCCGACCTACACCATCGCCAACGACGTGCTGAACTTTAAGGAAGGCCCCATTCCCATTAAGATGGTGGTCACTTACAAGGACTATAAGCAGTTCAAGTCGGAATCGAACATCACGTTCGGCGACGTTGCGGACGATCCGAACAAGCCGGCTCCGCCAAAGAAATAGGGCCGCGGAGACCGAACCGCAGCCCTGAAGCGCGGCCGTCGGGAGGTCGCTTTGGCGCCGCGGGCACCTTTGGAGATGAAAGTGGCCCTACCGTCGCGGGGCGCCGACCTCAACCTGCTGAGCGGCTTCAGCCGCTCTCTCCGGCGAGGCTCTGCGGGGCTGAAGCCTGCCCCACGGCCCGGCCCGTGACTCTTGCTTAGATCTGGAAGATGGCGCTAAGCGGTGCACCGCGGACGCCCCAGGTTGCCGCGGAAATGGAGCCATGCGTGGAAAGATGTCCGTTTGAAGAGACCGCGCTCGCCCAACCCTACGCCGGGCTGGGCGTGCTGCCGGCCTGCATCCTGCTCGATCACGTGCGCAGCATGTACAACGTCGGTGCGTTCTTCCGGAGCGCCGACGGCGTGTGCGCCGAGCGTCTGTACCTGTGCGGCATCACGGCCAAGCCGGACCAGCCGGGCGTCGCCAAAACGGCGCTGGGCGGGGAGACGAGCGTGGCCTGGGAGCACTACTACGACGCACTGGTGCCACTGCGCATGCTGGCTTCACGCGGCTACCAGATTGCCGCGATGGAGACGACGGAAGACGCCGTGGACCTGTTCGACTGGCAGCCGCGCTGGCCGGTTTGCGTTGTGTTCGGCAACGAAGTGGACGGCGTCGGCGACGCGCTGCTCGCAGCCTGCGACGTGAGGGTGCGGCTGCCGATGCGCGGGGTAAAGTACTCGCTGAACGTGGCGACCGCGGGCGGCGTGGTATTGTACGAGCTGCTGAGAAAATACAGGCGTCTGCGGGAAGAGCGACAGGCGCATTCCGAGCTGTAAACGAGCGGCCGACGCCGTCCGAACGGCGGGTCGCGAAGGTTTGCTTCAGATAGCCTCAAGCGATATTCTTTCAGGGGACCGCGTGGATCCGATCTCTTACGACAATTGATTATGATTACCCGACGTCACTGGATGGGGATGACTCTCGGTGCCGCTACCGCGGGACTCGGCCTGAACGCCTTCGCGGCCAAGATCCCGCGCAAGGCCGGCAAGGTCGCGATCACGATGAACAACGGCGAGCAGCTCCTGCTGAGCTCGCTGGTTGGCAAGGTCGTCGCGCTTGAGTTTCTGCTGACTACGTGCAGCCACTGCCAGCGCTGCTCGGGTATTCTTCAACACATGTACGAGGAGTTTGGACCGAAGGGATTCCAGCCGCTCGGGACGGCGATTAATGACGACGCGCTCAAGCTGGTCCCTGAGTACATCCGCAAGCTCGGCCTGAAGTACCCGGTTGGCGTGACCCCGCGCATCAAGGCCTATGAATTCCTCGGCGCCAATGTGTTCGAGCCCGTGCAGACGCCGCAACTCGTCTTCATAGACAGAAACGGTATGGTCCGTGCGCAGTACGGAGGCGACTCCGATTTCTTCAAGAACGAAGAAGTCAATATGCGGAAAGAGATCGAGGCGCTGCTGAAGGCGCGATAAGCGCTAAGCCCCGCGCCGCCCGGACGCCCCGCCACGAGAGTGGAGCATGATCGTCGATCGATGACTCCGGGCCGCGCGAATTGAACACGTAACAGGCTCCTTCCTGCCCCGCTCGCTTCGCGAGTCGTCACGGGCGTTGCTGCCTCCCGGCATACTCGCCGGCGCCCCCACCCACGCGGAATTTCGTTTCGCCACCGAGCGAAGCATTGCCCGGCTTAGAGCGATTGGCGGCGCGGGCAATTGCCTCAAGTGCCGGTAAACGATATGATTTCCCCTTACAGGAGAAAAGAGTCTGAATCGCCGCAAGTTTCTCGCCACCGCGGCGGCCGCAGGTGCGGCCGCTTGCTCAAACCGCCCGGAGACACCATGGCGGACTCTAACCGCCGAAGAGGCAACGATACTGGAAGCCTGGTGCGAATGTCTGATCCCCGAGGATGCGGACCTTGGCGCGAAGGGGGCCGGCGCGGTGCGCTTCATCGACATTCAGCTCACCAGAAAGTACAAGCGCCACCGTAAAGCGTACTCCGCGGCGATCTCCGCGCTGGACCAACTGGCGCGCAGGCGTCACTCCGCCGGCTTCGCAGCACTGCCGTTCGAAGACCGGACGCGCTTGCTGGCGGCATTCGAGAAGGGCGAGAACAGCAAGGCCTTTAACATGGTGCTGGATCACACGCTGCAGGGTTACTTTGGCAGTCCTCGTCACGGCGGCAACCAGGATTATGCGAGCTGGCGCATGCTGGGCGTCCCGCCCATGCCGGTGCGCGGGCGGCTGCTGTACTCGATCGAAGACCCGGCATCCAGAGGGGGAATCGGCTAATGCCGCTCCCCATGGTGGACGCCGTTATCGTCGGAGCGGGCGCGGGCGGTCCGATCGTCGCCAAGGAACTGGTTCGCGCCGGCTGGCGCGTGGTGCTGCTGGAGCGCGGCAAGTGGAACACTCCGTGGGATTGCCGAAAGGACGACCTGCGCAACCAGCGCAACCCGAACCTCGGCAACCCCTTCGGCCCGGAGGATGAAGGCAACCCGCGCGTGGCCGTGTCGATGGATGGCAAAGCCACGATCGTGACCCCGTCCGACGGCGCCTACAGCAACAACGCCGCCTGCGTCGGCGGAGGCACGCTGAGCTACGGTGCGATGGCCTGGCGCTTCCACCCCTACGATTTCCGCATGGCCTCGCAGTATGGCGTGCCGCAAGGCTCGACGCTCGCCGACTGGCCCATCTCCTACGACGATCTGGAGCCTTATTACGAAAAGGCCGAGTGGGAACTGGGCGTGTCGGGCGACGATTCCAACAACCCCTTCAAGGGGCCTCGCAAAAGGCCGCTGCCCATGCCTCCGGTCTCGCCGCAGGGCAAGGAGCACGGGATTCTGGACAAGGCCGCGCGCAAGCTGGGGCTGCATCCGTTCCACATCCCGATGCTGCGCAACTCGATCCCTTACAACGCGCGGCCGGCGTGTATGCGCTGCCGCTGGTGCGTGGGATTCGCCTGCGAAGTGGACGCCAAAAACGGGACGCAGAACACCGTGCTTCCCGTGGCGCTCAAGACCGGTCTGCTGGAGCTGCGTACAGAATGCATGGCGAAAGAAATCGTTGTCGACGAGCGCGGCCGGGCCAGCGGCGTCCGCTACTTTGACCGGGACGGCAGCCCGTGGGAACAGCCGGCGCGCGTGGTCATCTGTTCCGGCGGCGCTATCGAATCGGCGCGCCTGCTGTTGAACTCGTCGACTCCGGCGTTTCCGAACGGCCTCGGCAATCGCTACGACTGGGTGGGACGGAACCTGCAGGGGCATACCTACAGCGGCGCCTGGGGCATGTTCGACGAGATCATTTACGACGATCTCGGACCGGGAGCGACCATCGCCATTTCCGACTTCAACCACGGCAACCCCGGCCTGCGCGGCGGCGGAGCGCTGTGCAACGAATTCATCCGGCTGCCCTATCAATTCGTGGGCTCCCGTCCGCCCGACGTCCCGCGCTGGGGTCAGTCCTACAAGGACTGGGTGCGGAAAGCCTACCGGCGCACGATCAGCGTCATGGGGCCGACGCAGGAGATGCCGGTATTCGACTCCCGCATCACGCTCGACCCGCAGGTGCGCGACAAGTTTGGCCTTCCCGTGGCGCGCATCTCCGGTCCGAAGCATCCGGATACGATCGAGATCAGCAATGTCCAGGCCAGGCATGCCGAAAACTGGCTGAAAGAGGCCGGCGCCGTGAAGACCTGGTTGAGGCTCGCGGGACAGGGTACTTCCGGCGGGCAGCACCAGGCGGGCACCTGCCGCATGGGCAACGACCCGAAGACGTCCGTCGTGGACCGCGACTGTCGTGTACATGACCTCGAAAACGTGTACGTGGTGGACGCCAGCGTGAACGTCACCAACGGCGGGTTCAATCCCGTGCTGACCATCATGGCCAACGCTTTCCGGGCCGGCGAGAAGATCGCCCGGACGCACGCCAAGGCGCGTGGTTGAAGGAGTAAGCCCCGACATGAAGATTGCAGCAATTCTCGGCATCATCCTTCTCGCCACGCTTCTGATGGTTCCTACTGCGAGCTTTGTATATGAATCCGGCGCGCCCGGCGCCTGTGCGCGATGCCATGAAATGGTGACGCCTGTCGATCAATGGGCCGGTTCGTCACATCGCGGCGTCACCTGCGCGAAGTGCCATGGCGACGCGCTCACCACCGACGCGCAGTTCCACATGACGAACGCGCGGCGCGTGGTGGAGCACAACTTCAGCCAGGTCGCCGAGCAGGCTCGCCTGCGTCCGGCCGACGTCTTTGCCATCCTGCAGCGCTGCCAAAACTGCCATCCCCAGGAGTACGCTTCCTGGGCGGCCGGCCCGCATTCGGTGAAATACGAGCCCATCTTCCTCGACAAGAAGCAAAACAACGAGCGGCACCTGATGGACGACTGCCTGCGCTGCCACGGCATGCACTATCAGGGCAGCATCCGCGACCTGGTGACGCCGCTCAACAATCAGGGGCCGTGGAGCTTCCGCGACGCTGCTTATGCGGACAAGCCGGCCATCCCGTGCCTCACCTGCCATGCCATCCACGCCCATGGCAAACCCTTGAGGGGTTTCATTCGTAAGGCGACGATCTCGCGCAAGGAAGACATCATGACGCCGTCGCTGGCCTTCTTTGATCGCCGCTCACAATCGTCGGTATCGGTGGCGCTGCTGCCGCTGCCCGCGGTCCACGACGGCGAGCGCGCGGTGAAGATGAGTCCGGACGCGAGACAAGCACTGTGCTACCAATGCCACGCCCCACTCGGGAATACGCAGGTGAACTCGGGCGACGACCGGACGCCGGTGGGCGTGCACGAGGGACTGTCCTGCTTCGCCTGCCACGACAAACACAAGCAGTCCACGCGCGCCTCGTGCGCCACCTGTCATCCGCGCCTGTCCAACTGCGGTCGCGACGTGGAGAAGATGGACACGACGTTCTTCAGCAAACAGAGCGGCCACAACATCCACTTCGTGAAATGTTTGGACTGCCACCCGAAGGGCATCCCGGCCAAGAAGGCAAAGCTGGAGTCGGCGGGGCGATAGCATTGGACCTGCTTCCGCGGCGCACGCTTGAGCCGTCGCCCGGAATCTCCCGCTCTCCTCTTACCGCGCTAGTTCGCCGCCGGGATACCGCCCGCGCCCCACTGCGCATTCGGCTTCGGCCCTAACACGAAGGTCAGGACGCCGCCTTTGAAAATCTCCTCGTGGGTAATCCAGCATCGTCTAAGTGGGTCCTTATTCAGGCGCGCCGATTGAACGTAGATATCGCCCGGCGCCTGTCGTACCGCCTTCACCGTGAAGGTCCGGCCGTTGTCAAGATGAATCGACGCGTGGTCGAACACGGGGCTCGTCAGGGCGTAAACCGGTTGTCCCGGATTCACCGGATAGAAGCCCAGGGAACTGAACACGTACCAGGATGACATCTGACCTGTGTCCTCGTCGCCGAGCCAGCCTGATGGGCCCGGACGGTAGAAACGATCGAGGATGGCGCGCGTCCATTGCTGCGTCTTCCAAGGTTCCCCTGCGTAGTCGTACAGGTAGATAACATGATGCACGGGTTCGTTGATGTGCGCGTACTGGCCGGTGTTCGCCAGCTTGGCCTCTGTCATCTCGTGAATCACCTGGCCGTAGCCGCCGACATGGAACTCCGTGGTGGTGTTGAAGAGCGTATCGAGTTTTTGTAGAAAGGCGTCCCTGCCCCCCATCAGATCGATCAATCCGGCGACATCGTGCTGCACCGACCAGAGCCATTGCCAGGCGTTGCCTTCGGTGAAGACGCCGCCCCAGGCGAGCGGGTCGAATGGCTCTACCCACGAGCCATCGCGATTGCGTCCTCGCATGAATCCGGTCTTCGAGTCGAAGATGTTCCTGTAATTCATCGAGTGTTGCTTGAAGAGTTGATAGTCGCCGGTCTTGCCGAGCGCCCGGGCAACCTGGGACACGCAAAAATCGTCATAGGCGTATTCGAGGGTTGAGGCCGCCGATTCCTTGGCCTTGCCGTCGGCCGGCACGTAGCCGAGTTTGAGATAGTCTTCAATGCCGCCGCGCGCTTCATAGCGGCCGGTTCCGGGCAAGGTCGCATCCTTGCGCAGCGCCGCGTAGGCCTTCTCCACGTCGTAGTCGCGGATGCCCTTCATGTAGGCGTCGGCGACGATGGAGTCGGCGTGGGTTCCGATCATGACGTTGGTGTAGCCGGGATTCGGCCACTTCGGCATCCAGCCACCCTCGTCGGAGGCGTTGAGCAGCGACCGGATGATCTCCGCATCGCGTTTGGGCTGCAGGATCGTCAACAGCGGGAACTCGGCGCGGAACGTGTCCCAGAAGCCCGTATCGGCGTACATCGTACCGGCGTGAACTTTGCCGTCGAACGCGCTGTAGTGGATCGCCGTGCCGTCCGGTCCGGTCTCGTGCAATACGCGAGGCAACAGGAACGCTCGATAGAGTGCCGTGTAGAACGTACGCCGCTCGGCGTCAGCTCCACCCGTCAGCTCAACCTTTTCAAGTTCCCTCTCCCAGGCCGCGCGGGCGCGCGCGACTGCGCCATCAAAGCCGCCATCCGCCGTATCCGCGGCGAGATTGTGTTGCGCCTGCTCCAGGCTGATCAACGACACGCCGATGCGCACCGTCACCATTTCTCCCGCGGCGGCCGAGAAGCCGACGTATGCACCAACGTGCTTGCCCGCGTGCGAGGATGCATCCGCCTGCACGCCCGCTTCGTCCCACGTCCCAGCCCGCGTGAACTTGTGGTCGAAGACGGCCACGAAATACTGCGCAAAACCGGGCGGGAAACTTCCGGCGATGCTCGAATTCGTACCGGTGATCGCGTTGTCTTCGGGATGCAGCTGGACGGTGCTCCCTCCGGCCTGGGCATCGAGCACCACGTACGCATCTTCCGTGCGCGGAAAGGTGAATCGCAGGACGCCGCCATGGGGTGCGGGCGTCATCTCGGCGCGCACCTGATAATCATCCAGCGTCACGCTGTAGCGATAGGCGCGGGCGTCTTCGTTGCTGTGCTGAAAACGCGAGCTTCGTTCGGCTGGCAGAACTTTCAACGCTCCCGTGAGCGGCATGAGCGAGAACGGGCCGTAGTCGTCCATCCACGCGGAGGGCCGATGCGTCGCGAGAAACCCGCGGATGCGGTCCGCCGAGTACTGATACGGCCATCCACCCTCGCCCGTCTGCGCGGTCCAGGCGATCATTCCGAAGGGCGTGGCCACGGCCGGATAAGTGTTGCCGTGCGACAACTCATAACGCGAGTCCGTGCCGACCAGCGGGTCCGGCAGGTCGGCCAGACTCGCCTTCCGCGGGCTTCCGGAACACAGACTCGCCGTGGCGCAACACGCCGCGATCGACACAAACAAAAGAATCCGTTTCAACTCAATTCTCCAAGCTAGAGATAACAAAGCAACCCGAGATCTAGAACCCGACTTCCACCTGTACGGCGGAAGTCGAGTTCGGAAAACGTAACAGAGCGGTTCCAGAAGCGGCGTCGTATTCATCCGGCGCCGTCGACGGGTGGTACCGAGAGATCTCCACATCTCCACCCTGATCGGCTCCGCGAAACTCAATGCTTGCCATGTGGTGAGTTCTAATTATCCAGCAAGTCCGAAACCAGCGTCTGGAGCTCTGCGGTGTTCACCGTCTCAACGTTAGTTTTGCCAGGGTCATCCGGATCGGCAATCGACTCCAGCACCGGCCGGGTGAGCAAGTCTCTGATCGACTGAAGTGCGTCCGTTGGCAGCGTCTCACCCTTACTCAGCACAATCCTGGTCAGCGCCCTAATTGCCCGTGGGCTCATGCCCCACCGCTGCTCCTGTGCTTGCTTTATCAAGCATGGGATTGCCTCGGCGCCAGCGTCAAAGCGTCCAAGAACTTCGATGGCGTCGTCGTGGCCCGATCTGCTGTCAGAGTCCGTCTCGAGTAGCTCAATGGCGCGGCGAACCAGGCGATCCAACTGGTGTGCCATCACCAGGGTTTCCGCCGCGCGCTGTTTCAAATTGAATTCGGCCGAGCCAGAAAACGCCAGGGCCAGTATTCGGTCAGCGAATTTTCCCGAGGGAGCCTCCTGCACGGCGAGGGCAACTTTCTGCATCGCTGCATCCCGAAGGACAGGATCGGTGGAGGCAAACCACGGCACAAGGTCGTTGACCGGCGTTATGCCTATAGCCTTCAGATCGTAATCCCGTCTTGCCTGCGTCGCATCCAGTCCGAGAGATTCACAAAGCGACCGCAGGGCACGGTCAACACAATAATCGTCGGCATGGGATCCTGCTGGATTGCGGCGGCCGCGCAGGAGCGTAGAAATCACACCCGGGTCCTTCGTCATGGCCAAGACATCGGCGCCGTTCCTGCGCTGTTCGCCCTCTGTGGTCAGAAAGTTTCGATGTGCTTCCGTTATGGCGTCCTGGCTCGCTGTTTGGGCTCGCTGCTTGGTGCGAGCAGCCTTCCCGCTGAACAAGACGGCGACGATAAACATTACGAGAAAGAGGATAATCCACGACAGCATCAGCAATCCTATTCCAGACGGCGCTCCTCGGTGATCATGCCCAAACCAGCCCCATGATTTCCCGAACTCCGTCTGACAAACCGGGTTCAGTGCGACAGCAGTTAGATCCTAATGGCGGCGGCGCTTCTGGGACGCCTGCCTGCCCGCCGAGGCGAAATGCTGTATAGCAGACCCAACCCGAACGCCGAGGTACAGACGCCCCCCCGCTCTACGACTCATCGGCTGGCGAATACAAGAAGAAGCTACCGCCCGTAGCATAGCCGTATGTGATCGGGAGTTCAAGAGTTCCCGGTACTGATCCTGGAAGCAGTCGTTCCTAGTACCGGCAGCGCAGAACATCCATCCGACCCGCGCGGAGCCGGCATGTCGCTGATTGCTGGGAGATACACTAAGTCTTTTAGAATAAATTAGATGGAGCGGGAGACGGGAATTGAACCCGCGACCAACAGCTTGGAAGGCTGAGACTCTACCACTGAGTTACTCCCGCTCGTAAGGAGTGCTCTCATCCAATTGTATTCCGTGAAGAGTCCGGAGTCATCATTCGACGCGGCCGCGTGCCGTCAGTATTTGGCCCGACCGCCCGAGCCAGACGGCAGGTGACGCCGGGGGAAGTGAACCCGCCCCGGCGATGCCGGCCACGGAAGTGGAGCGGATGATGAGTCCGCAAAGCTCCTTAACTGAAGGCGACGGCGACGACGAGCACGTTCCGCAGTGCGGCTAAGATGCTGGGGACCGGTGACCACGCGATGCGTTCATCGAAAGCCCGGCGAGATACCTGGACTTCTCGCAGAGCCCGGTCCTCCATTGCGGTGCGGCAGGATCGCATGTTTCGCTTCCCGAGGCCTCCCGCGCCGGGCGGCGGGCGCAGCCAGGCGATCTGCCGGCATCCGGGCCTTGAGAACGGCTACTCAATCACCGCCTGCGACACGGCGTTGTCGAAGTCGTACTGCTGGGACCGGCCCGGCGTCTGCACGAACATGATCGCCACCATCTGCTCCTTGCGATTCACCCACCAATACGTGCCAAATGCGCCATCCCAGCCGTAGCTGCCGTTCGGCTTCCGCATGCGCGCCTCCGCTCCGTTCAGAATCACCTCGCCGCCCAACCCGAAGGCTACGCCCTTGGCAGGGCGCCCAATCTGTCCGAGGAAAAGATCGCCGACGTTGTTGCTCATCATCAGATCCACGGTCCACGGGCTTAGGATGCGTTTGCCGTTCAACTGCCCACCATTGCAGAGCATCTGCGCGAACTGGAAGTAATCCGCTGCGGTCGAGACCAGCCCACCAGCGCCGGAGAAGTATGCCGGCGACCCGATCACCAGCGGATTGGCAGGCTTCTCAAGTCCCTTCGCGGTGTGGTTGTAGATGGTGGCCAACCGTGGCTGATCTTTCTCGGGAACGTTGAAAAACGTGTCATTCATTCCCAGCGGCTCAAACAGCCGCGCGCGCAGGAACTGGTCGAACGGCATCCCCGAGACGATCTCCACAATCCGTCCCAGCGTGTCAAAGCCCGCTAGTCCGCTGTAGCGCCAGCGTGTGCCCGGCTGGAAGTCGAGCGGCAACGCGCCGAGGCGCGGGATAAAATCGGCAAGCGTCTCGGTCGGCTTGCGCGCCTTGAACAGTTTCGTGAATTCGCCATTAGCAAGGCCTCCGGTGGCCAGCCCCGAGGTGTGTGTCAGCAGGTCGATGATCGTGATCTCACGGTCGGCGGGTATGGTGTAGGTTTTTTCGGCCGACGGCGGACTATCGACCATGGGTTCCGGAGACCGCTCGGCCTCAACCATAACCCGCGCGTTCTTGAACTCCGGAATGTATTTCGAGACCGGATCGGTCAGCTTGAGCCTGCCCTCTTCCATCATCATCAGCACGGCCACCGCCGTCACCGGCTTCGAGGACGAGGCAAGTCGGAAAAGCGTCTCCCTGGTCATCGGCCTCTTCGAATCGAGATCCATCACGCCGTGCACCTCATAGTGCACCACGCGCCCGCGGCGCGCGACGATGGTCACCGCGCCGGAGAGTTCCTGGGCCTCCACGCGGCGCATCACCATTTCGTGAATCCGCTGCAGCCGTTCACTGGAGAGGCCAACCTCCTCGGGCTTTGCGGTCGGCAGAGATGCCCCGTCGAGGGGCAAGAGCGATATCGCCGCGATTGCCGCAGTGATGAACTGGGTTCGAGTCATCCGGTCTATCTCCTGATCAAGGCACGTAATTTAGAGCAAACCCGAGAATACTGCGGCCGCGTCTCTTGCGCAATTACAGCGACCGGATGGAAGCCGGGCGCGAAGAGAGCGCCCTGGACATCCAGTTTGCCGGCCTGCCAGGCGCCGTCCGCACCACGGACCCGAGCCGTGATCCGTAAACGGCGGATGGGGCTCGGGCAGATCAGCCATTGCGAAACTCCTTCACCGCGTCGAGCATCGCCACGATGTTCGCAACTGGCGTACCCGCTTGAATGTTGTGAACGGCATTGAATACGAATCCCCCGCCCCGCGCGAAGACCTCGCAGCGCCGGCGGACCTCGTCGGCCACCTGCTGCGGCGTTCCGAAGGGGAGCGTGGATTGAGTATCCACGCCTCCGCCCCAGAACACCAGGCGATCGCCGTACTTCCGTTTCAGCTCCGCCGGTTCCATGCCCACGGCCGAACACTGCACCGGGTTGAGGATATCGAATCCCGCTTCGATGAAGGACTCCAGAAAACGCTCCACGCTGCCGCAACTGTGCTTGAAGCACTTCCACTGCGTGTTTGCGTGGATCCACTGGCAGATCGCCTTGTAGTAGGGCAGCCACAGTTCGCGGAAGGTGCCCACGGAACAGAAGGCCGAAGTCTGCGTGCCGAAGTCGGTACCGCAGAGGTAGACCACATCCACCTGCTCACCCACAGCCGCGTGGATCCGCTCCAGGTTCCTGATGGCGGTCTCGCACTGCCGCTCAAAGACAGCATGGATGTAGGCGCGGCGCGAGCGCAGGGAGACGTACCACTCAGTGATGTCGCGGATGCCGCGCGGGTCCTTCAAGCCCACGCCGGGCACCGCCGCGATGTCGCCGAAGCCCGTGCCGCCGAAGCTGGCCGCCACCGCCCGGTCCCGCCCCTGCACGCCCACCACGGCGGAGCGG
>Ga0315272_10000766_pt1 | contig 16365 bp, 7 predicted proteins | sample C3_middle_MG_FD_203918 | JGI IMG/M metagenome (GOLD analysis project Ga0315272, IMG submission 203918) | Sediment microbial communities from Yellowstone Lake, YNP, Wyoming, USA - C3_middle | ecosystem: Environmental > Aquatic > Freshwater > Lake > Sediment | place: USA: Wyoming | collected...
CCAGAGAACTTTATACCGATAATGGACTATCATGCACAACGGGTTATGTTGAGAATGGGTTGTGTAGAGATTATGAACCTAGATTTAAAAGAAAAATTACAGAAAATGCAAGAAATCGATAGTGATATTGTCATAAGAAGTAATTGTGTTGATGCGATAAGAATAATAGCTGAGGAATCTGGATTTAGTATACCGCAGATAGATGATTTTTTTTGGTCACTGGGAAGAAGTTGTTGCAAGGAAATGATGTTATGTCGAGATGGAATATGCAATAAAAAACCATGCACCTTTAATTCAATAATTGATTTATCGGAACATAATAATTGTATTTTTGAAAATACTTGTGAGGGGAGTAAAAATGATGAATATGCAAAATTTTGGCAACCAATTGTAAAAACAAATTTCTATTAAAAAAATCCCCTTCTTTTAAAAAGAAGGGGGAGGTGTTAATCAAAAACTTCGTATTTTATCTTCCATTTTTCAAATTCTATTTTTGATTCTTTTGTGCTCGAACCAAGGTAATAGTGTTTTGTAAATTGGCCGCACGAACTTCCTATTCCCGGACCGGGCGGAGAATAAAATTGAACACGAGCCTTGTATTCTTGAAATAGTTTATCAAGCCAGATTGTTTCTTTTTTGCTTCTTTGCAGAGATTTGGTTGGGTTAAATTTAAGAATTTTTAAGGGAATATTAAATTCTTTACCAAGTTTAATTAGTTCCTCCAATTCATCTTCACTGTCATTAACATTTTCAATTTTTGTTGATTATCATTTTCTTCGGTAAGGTGACAAAATTTACAACCGAGGTTGCAATAGTGGTGGGTTGGAAGGCAAAAAACATCCACTCCTTGCTTCTGTTTATTCTTTACGTGAGTTATTTCTATAATTCCTTTTTGACATTGATAAACATATTTTTCCGTTTTATCTTCATCTCTAAATTTCCCCAGTAGAGTTGGACTCTCTTGTGATTTTATTGTTGTTCTCCTTTTTTGAAGTGCAGATTAATAATGGTCTAATGTTTTTATCCTACATCTGCTGTATAGACTTGTCAATTAATAGGTAAAAAAGGGGAGGTAATAGATTTATTCTAAAATTTGACTTTTTCCCTAAAAAATGATACAGTATCACCAGATTTGAGATAGCTAAAGTTCATTAATATCAAGGTAAGTGGGCAATCGCTCTGATTTATTTCAGGGAGGAAAGTCCGGACTTCCGTGTGCTTGACACACGATAAAAGCAGTCGTTAACGGCGACCAAGAGTAATCTTAGGGAAAGTGCCACAGAGACAATACAAGCTATTGTTCACAATAGCTAAAGGTGAAAAGTTTTGGGGTGTATGTGCTAGATTAAAGGATATCCTTCTAGCGTATGCTTCCTAATTCGTACCCGAGTGATCGGGATACGTGGTAAACCCTGCTTGAAGCAAGAGCAAACCTCCCTACGCTGAAGCTTCGGGAGGCAGGCCTCTACAAGGAAATTCTCTATTAGGGAATGTACCCACGGTAGGCTTGTCTTTGGGGGCTTCGGCGAAGGGGGAAGAAAAGTGGCTCGCTTGATCTTAACGGCAACGTTAAGGCTAGATAAATGATTGTCGCCCGCCTCGGTGGGTACAGAATCCGGCTTATAGCTTGCCTTGATATTAGTGAATTTTATATTATTTTTTCTCTTGCTTTTTAGTCAGATTATCAGTTTCATGTTTTAAAAGGGATTAAAATATAGTAATACAAGAATATAAAAATATTTTCATATTCCTGTATTTTTATATTTAAAGTTTATTAGTTGTATTCACGTTTATTAGTAGAAAATTTTTATAATAAAGTGTATCAAGACTTAATTTAGTATGAAAAAGAGTGAATTAATTTTTTCGTTTATTTTAGTCCCATTGGACTTTTTGATGATAATTTTGGCAGGAATTTCTGCTTACAATCTTCGTTTTGCTACCATTATGACCGGAATTAGGCCGGTTATTTTTAATTTGCATTTTTTTGCTTATCTAAAAATATTATTGATAATTGCCCCACTTTGGATTATTTTATTTGCTTTAGCTGGACTTTATAATATTCGCAGTGCGCGTACAATTGTGAAAGAAGTTTATCGCGTGACTTTGGCTTGTTCAACCGGTTTGATGCTAATCGTTATTATTATTTTTTTACGACGGGAATTGTTTGATTCACGTTTTATTGTTTTGGCTGGCTGGATATTAGCGATTGTTTATATTAGCTTTGCTCGTATTATAATCAGATTTTTGCAACGATATTTATATAAATTCAATATCGGTGTACACCAAGTAGTTTTAGTTGGTGATAGTAAAACCGTGGAAAATTTGATGCGAACTTTTTCCAATGGTGAGGAACCGGGTTATACAGTGGTAAAACGTTTGCGTGATTTTAGTTTGGAAACTTCTCAAGAATTATTAAAATTTTTAAATACAAAGCAAGTTGATGAGATTATTCAGAGTGATCCGAATTTAACTAAAGCGGAAACTTTGCGAATGTTTGATTTTGCCGATGAGAATCATATTGTTTTTAAATATGCCGCTGATTTGCTTGATACCAAAGTTTTAAAAACTGAAGTGAGTGAAATTTCCGGTGTCCCGATTGTGGAAGTGAAAAAAACCACTTTGGACGGTTGGGGTAGAATTGCAAAAAGAATTTTTGATGTTATCTCATCTTTGATTTTAATAATTTTACTCAGTCCGATTTTATTGATTACGGCTTTAGCGATCAAGCTTGATTCACACGGAAAAGTTTTTTATTCACGACTTGATGATGATAGTCCGGTGTATCGTGTAGGTCAGGGTGGAAAATTATTTCATTATTTTAAATTTCGTTCGATGTTACCCAAGACTGATAGTTTGCGTTATACTGAGTTAGCTGACAAAAATATCCGTAAAGATGGGCCAATGGTGAAAATTGCCGAAGATCCACGCGTGACCCGAGTTGGTAAATTTATTCGTCGTTTTAGTATTGATGAATTGCCGGAACTATTTTTGGTTTTGAAAGGGGATATGAGTCTGGTCGGTCCGCGTCCTCATTTACCAGAAGAAGTAGCGAAATACGAACATCATCACAAAAAAGTTTTAACAATTAAACCGGGCATAACAGGTATGGCACAAATTTCTGGACGCAGTGATTTATCTTTTGAGGAAGAAGTTAAACTTGATACCTATTATATCGAAAACTGGACTCTGCTTTTTGATTTAGCGATAATTTTGCGAACGCCATTGGCGGTTCTTCGATCAAGAAAAGCGGAATAAAAAATCAAAAATTAGAAATCAAAAAAAACTTTTTTAAATTTCTAAATTATAATTTCTAATAAATTTATAATCCAAATACTACAAATGATATCCGAATATTACAAATTATAATGTAGAATATTTATTTATACTACAAATAATATTTTAGTAATTATAATTTAGAAATTTTTAATACTTTTATATTTTAAAAAAGTTAAATATTTATTCGAAACGATTAAAATAATATATGCGAATTGCTTTAATTCATGATCATTTAGCTCAAGACGGAGGAGCAGAAGGGGTTTTGAAAATCTTTGCTGAGATGTTTCCGGATGCGCCGATATATACTTTGCTTTATGATCAAAAAAATATTGATAAAAATTATTTTGGTAAAAAAATTGAAGCTTCAATTATTCAACGCTTGCCGGGTGGTGTGAAGCATTATCAATGGTATATGCCTTTTATGCCGATGGCGGTAGAGTTTTTTGATTTGCGCGATTTTGATATTGTTTTATCTGATACGAGTTCATTTGCCAAAGGCGTGATTACTGCTCCCGAAACTTTGCATCTTTGCTATTGTCACACGCCGACGCGATATCTCTGGAGTGATACGCACCAGTATATTAATGAACTGAAATACAATAAATATTTTAAGAAATTAATTTCTTTGGTTTTGAATTATGTTCGTTTATGGGACCGCTTGGCAGCTGATCGAGTTGACGTGTTTATGGCTAATTCCAAAACCGCAAAACTTCGTATCCAAAAATACTATAAAGCTGACTCCACCATAATTTATCCACCAGTTGAATTGGAGAAATATAAGATCTCGGAAAAAGTTGAAGATTATTTTTTGTGTGGTTGTCGTTTGGTGCCGTATAAAAGAATTGATAATGTGGTTCGTGCTTTCCGTAAGAATGGCAAAAAGTTAAAAATTTTTGGCGACGGAATTGATATGGAACGACTGAAACAAATTGCTGGCGGTTTGGAAAATATTGAATTTTTGGGCCGAATTAGCAAGGAAAAACAAGCTGAAATGTATAGTCATTGCCAGGCTTATATTAATCCACAAAAAGAAGATTTTGGTATTACAGTAGTTGAGGCGATGGCAGCGGGTCGCCCGGTAATTGCCCTGCGAGCAGGTGGTGCGATGGAGACGGTGATTGAAGGCAAGACCGGAATTTTTATTGAAAATGATTCACCCGAAGCAATCACTGAAGCAGTAGAAAAATTTAATTCAAAAAATTTCAACCCGCAAACAATTAGAACTCATGCGGAACAATTTTCTGTTACTCGATTTAAGAGTGAAATAAATAAGTTTATCGAAGAGGAATATCGGAAGTTTAATGAAAGGTAATTAATCCCGTAGGAACAGGGCACTGCCCTGTTCGATTGACGCGAAAAACGAGAAAGTCTAAATGAAAGATTTTTTTTAGCTATTGCTAAAAAATTTGATTGTTTTAAAATTTCTTTTGCTTATCTTGTGGCAGAAGGGACAGAGCAGTACTTTGTTCCTACGAGAAAAAATGAAATATGAAAATCGGCATCGACATCAGAACTTTAATGGAATCAAAATATAGTGGTGTATCGGAATATACCCTTAATTTGTTGACGGAAATTTTTCAACAAGATCAGGAAAATCAGTACAAGCTTTTTTATAATTCCGGTCATGATATTAGTGCACGGATGCCGAAATTTGATTTTCCGAATGTGGAAGTGATTTCTTCGCGCTATCCAAATAAACTTTTTAATAATATTTTACAGCGTTTTTTTTGCTGGCCGAAGATTGACCAGAAACTGGGTGTTGATCTTTTTTTTGTGCCCAATATCGGTTTTATTTCTTTGTCGGATAAGTGCAAAAAAATTATAACGATTCATGATTTATCTTTTTTGCGTTATGGGGATTTTTTTTCTTGGAAAAGACAATTGTGGCACAAATTAATTAATGTCAAAAAAATTATTAAATCATTTGATTTGGTTATCGCGGTCAGTGAAAATACCAAGCGCGATTTGATCGAATTGTGCGGCGTACCAGAGGAAAAGATAAAAGTTATTTATTCTGGGATTGGAAAAGAGTTTAAAGATTATCATGATTTAATTTCCGGAGAGGTAAAAAATCCCCCAACCCCCTTTATCAAGGGGGCGAATATTGTTAAAAATAAATATTCGTTGCCGGATAAATTTATTTTATTTCTTGGCACGATTGAACCGCGAAAAAATATTGGTGGTTTGATTCGAGCCTACTCACAATTTAGAGATAATAATCTGGGAATGAATGATGTGAAGTTGGTATTAGCTGGTGGCAAGGGTTGGAAATTTAAAAATATTTTTCGCGAATACGAAAAATCAAAATATAGGTCGGATATTATTTGGCTTGATTATGTTGATGCAGGGGACAAGGCGGGTGTGTATAACTTGGCATCACTTTTTGTCTACCCGTCTTTCTACGAAGGTTTTGGTTTTCCGCCGCTTGAAGCCATGGCTTGTGGCGTGCCGGTAATTTCAAGTAATTCTTCCAGTTTGCCAGAAATCGTAAATAATGCCGGAATATTGATCACGCCAAACAATATTTCTGAACTGGCGACAGCGATTGAAAAAGTCCTGAAAGACGAAGAACTTAGAAAAACTTTAATTTCGAGGGGACTTGAGAACGTTAAGCGTTTTTCTTGGGAAGAGTGCGCCAAGGAGTATAAAGAAGCTTTTAAGAGTTAGTTTTGTAATTTGTAATAATTATTTGGATAACTTCCTTATAATTTGTAGTATTCGGATATCATTTGTAGTATTAGGATTATAAAGCAGACACGTCATAACCATTAGACAGTGTCTATTATTTTTGGTAAAATTATACTAACATTATAATTAAAAATTAAAATATGACAGAATTAAAAACTACTGTTAAAAATATTCTCAAGTCGAACAATGAAATCAAGAAAGAAAAGGCTTCATCAAAGCTTGATTGGCTGATTGGGGGCGTAATTTATTTGATTTTCTTGCTTTGCCCTGTCTTTTTTACCGGCTTAGTGGCGCAAGGTATTGCTTTTGAGAAGATGATGCTTTTTTATTTTTTGGTGTTGATTGGCGTAGTGGTTTGGGCGATTAAAGGTATTCTTTTGGGAGAGCTGGACTTAAAACGCACCCCATTAGATATTCCGTTTGCCTTTGTTTTGCTGTTTTTGTCAATTTCTACCGCCCTTTCGGTGAGTGTTAAGGATAGTTTGGTTGGTTCTTATGGTAATTCGGCAAAGGGGCTGATTGCAGCGATTATTTTCATTCTTTTCTACTATTTAGTGGTCAATAATATTAATACCAGAAGAATTAAAGGAATTTTTTGGTCAACTATTATTTCTGGCAGTATTATTTCAATTTATTCGCTTTTACAACTTCGTGGAATATTTATCTTACCGTTTCAGGCGATAAAAAATACTGCTTTTAATCCAATCGGTTCTTTGACCGGATTAACAATATATTTGGTGACAATATTGCCATTTTTTGTGGTTGCTACTACTCAAGTCAAAGAAATTTTACCAAAACTTAATTCAAAAATTGCAGTAATTTTTAAAGTTTTTCTAGGTTTAAACATATTAGTTATTTTAGGAATTTTGACATTATTAAATGGATTTACTTTTTGGCCGGTAGCGATTGTGAGCATGGTAATCGTAACAATGTTCTTTTTGGCCAAAATTATCAAAGTAAAGGAAAATAATATTTCGATTCCTTTGTTGGTATTTTTAGCTTTAGTGATTTTGTTGGTTTTGGGAAATTTTAATTTAATAAATATGGACTTACCGGCTGAAATTAGTCTTTCTCGTCAGGCATCAATGAACATTGCTAAAGGAGCAATGCTTGAAAATCCGATTTTTGGTTCTGGGCCGGGAACGTATTATTATGATTTTTCAAAATTCAAAGAAGTAAATTTTAATAGTTCTCCTTTGTGGAATATCCGTTTTGAAAGTGCCTCAGGCGCCGTGTTTGAATTCTTGTCAACTTTTGGTTCCCTTGGATCGGTGGCAATAATTGTAGCTGGCTTGATTGCTTTATCAATTGTATTTTTAACCTTAATCAAAAATAAAGAACGAGATGTAAATTCAATTCTTCTGGCAGCCTTTGCTTCGTTCGCTTCAATTTTGTTATTTGCGGTTTTGTTTGCGCAAGATAGTTCATTGGTATTGGTAACAGTTTTAATTTCTGTTTTTGCGGTGGCATCAGCCTTGGCAATTTATCCAGAGAAATTAAAAGTTGTTGCTTTGACATTCCGTTCATCGGCAAAATACGCGCTGGCTTTGGCAGCAATTTTCTTGTCGGTTAGTGCTTGTGTGGTCGTTTTGTTCACGATGGGAGTAAAAATGTATTTGGCGGATTTTTATGTTGAGAAGGCTTTAGCAATGAGTGATACTAATAAAAAACTGACATATCTTGAAAAAGCGGTTTCATTAGCACCATACCAAGATTCATATTATTTATTGATCGCTAATAGTTATATGACTTTGGCAAATCAAGCTGCAACTGAAGGTAAAGATCAGACAACGATTGGAACAGATTTAAGTTTGGCAATCAGTAAGGGGCAACAAGCGGTTAATCTTTCGCCAAATAAAGCTGCTAACAATGAATCAATGGCTCTGATTTATGAAAATGCCTCTTTCTATGCGCGTGGAGTTTTGGATCAGGCAGATTTATTGTATAAAAAAGAAATTGAATTGGATCCAAATAATCCCGTACCAAATCTAAGAATGGCTTTGATAAATATGGCAAAATCAAATGCTGAAGCTAAAGATGAGGATAAAAAATACGATGTCAATGAAGCAATCAGACGTTATGATGAAGCGATTGCCAAGAAAGGTGATTTAGCAGCAGCCTATTATGGTAAAGCAATTGCTTATGAAAAACTTGGTAGTATTGATTCGGCGATAGATCAGTTGAAACGAGCCAATTTAGCATCGGGCAATAATGTTGATTATCAATTTGAATTGGGCAGAATGTTATTTAATCGTGGTGTTGCTCAGCCTAATATTGCTCAGAATGCAAGTCAACAAATCGCTGAGAAAGATATTACACCGGGGCAGAATGGCGCAAACGACAATCTAAGCGTTCAACCAAGCTCGAATTCTGGTGCCGTGATTACTCGAAACTCTGATATTAGTGAAGCGGAACAAATTTTCTTAAACATTATTGCTGCGAATGATAAGCATGCAAATGCAATTTACAGTCTTGCAGTTTTGTATCAGAAGGTAGGGGACGGAGCGAATGTTAAAAAGATGGTTGGAAAATTGTTAGAAGTTGTCACTGATCAAGCGACATTGGATACAATAAAGCAACAGTTTAGGGGGTATTACTAAGTTCACGTAGCACATATCACATAACACATAAAATTAATCATAGAAACCGAGGTCGAACCTCCTCTTGGAGGTTCGACCTCTTTTTGTTTTGAACGTTTTTGTGAGACCAGGTCTCCCGCTGGAGACCTGGTCTCTTTTTACACATAAAATATTTTGCGCGTAAAAAAGCGACTCGGTCGCTTCCGTAGCGGCTGAGTCGCTACGTTTTTTTTGAATTTATAATATTGATTTTGTAAAAATTGTAGGAACACGCCACGGCGCGTTCTTTGTCTGAGAGGAGATGAAAATAATTATCTGGTTTTATTTATTTAAAATGATTAATAAATTATTTTTTAGTTATCATATTTAAAGAACGCGCAACGGCACGTTCCTACGGAAATTATAAATATTTTGTGAAAAATAATTATTGAATTTAAAAAAGAACGTTTCGTAGTGGTCGGACTACTGCGTAGTAGCCCGACCACTTTCTTCGTAAATTAAAGTTGTCGATCCATCTTTTTCAAATATTTTTTTGGTAGCATCACCAGCAGCATAAGTTGCCTTTTTCGCCCTGACTAAAAATTCACAAAGTTCATCTAAATTAAAAGTAAATTTTTCTTCAGACATGATCTTTTCCTTTTTTGAGGTTAATGTTTTTTGTTGGAAATTAATTAACATCTACAGGGATGAAAAAGTTTTGTATTTTTGGCATTTTATAAAGAAATAAAAAAAACAATCAGAACTAAAAGAAGAAGCTATGTTTTAAATTTTTTTAAAATTTATAACATCTAATATTTTGCATTTCTTTTTATTTTGAAATTAAAAATAGTTTTAAGATAGTGAAATTTAAATAAAAAACTAACCGCCATAGTCTGAAATTCACTATCTGATCCGTTTGACAACATCTATAAAAAACAGCTTAGTAGGTGGAAAAAATGAAAAAAATATTTTTAATTTAAAAAATTCAAAAATGGAAAATTGTGGATAAGTTTTTGATTAGGCTTTAGGCTTTAGCTTTTAGGCCTTAGGTGATAATTTAAGTGGTTAAATTTATTTATTTTTGAGGGCTGAAGTATGATGTGTCTTTGGTGTTATTAACTTTAATAGAGATAGCTTGTTTGGTTATTTTATTGTTTGAATAATTAAAAAGGGGATTAAAGAGGAAGAGGCCTCTTTTTGAGTAAAAAATGAATTAAAATAGGACTTAAGTCTACAAATTTGTAGACTTAAGTCGGAAAAATTGACGATAGTTTTTGAGAAAATAGATGAAATTTTAAGTCTACAAAAATGTAGACTTAAAGTTATATTATTGTAAATCTGATTTTTTGAGGTTAAATTTATAGCAATCTAGTATTTCTTTTTTTAAGTAAAGATAAGGTAGCTTTGAGAGGTAATTATTACCAAAAATCAAGGCAAAAAATGAGCAAAATTATTCAAAATTTTTTTTGATTTTTGATTTATAATTTTTGATTTTGAAACGCATTTTATAATGATTTTCTGACTTTTTTTCAATTGACCAGAGTTTTTTTAAATGATACAAAATATAGTAGCAAATAATTATTTATATAAAATATCTAAAAAACCTATGCAAAAAATTATCAAAAAAGGGAGGAAGAAAATTTTTAAAATGCTACACGTTTTTACCATGACAGCAATGATCCTAAATATGTCGATGGTAGGCGTGTTTTTTAATGGAGTCGAAAATGCTTTGGCATGTTCTGGCTCTGTTAATGTTGACAAGGTGACAATTCCAAGTGGTAGCGCTCAGGAATTTAGTTTTGTCGCAAAGTATAATAATGCGCCTGAACAAAATTTTAATTTGAAAGATGCAAGTCCTTTGCAAACTTTAAATTTTAGTACAACAGGAACTTACGTGATTAGTGAAGTTCCGGTGACTGGCTGGGAATTGCAAAGCGTGGTTTGTACAGCAGCAAATACTGCTACCCCAAATTTTACTTACGTAAATGATTTACCAAAAGGAAAAACAACTTTAACAATTGCGCATGATACAAACGTAACTTGTGTATTTACTAACAAACAAATTTCAACTCCAGTTTGTGGTGATGGGAAAAAAGAAGGGACTGAACAATGCGATGACGGAAATAGAACCAATAATGATTTTTGTTCAAATCAATGTGTGACCCAAGCTCCAATTTGTCACGCCACTGAATCAGCAACAAATCCTTTTAATTTTATTTGGGTAGACAATAGTGCTTTGAATGGTGGTGGTGCTAATGATCACACTCAACACACAAAAGATATTATCAACATCACTGATTTGAATAGTGATGGAAGTATTAATGAAGCAGATTGTAATAAAACTTTAAATAAGTGCGGTGATGGAATTGTGACTTCTGAAGAGCAATGCGATTTAGGTTCACTAAACGGAAAAGTAAATTCTGGTTGTACTTCAACTTGCAGAAATACTTGCAAGATGGAATTAACAAAAACCGATTCAGGGGTAACCGTAAAACCAGGTGATGATTTGAATTATAAAATTACTTTGAAAAATGTTGGACAAACCGATTGTACTGGTAGTGGTGTTGAGCTTCAAGAAACTTATGCCACTTCTACGAATTTTTTAAGTTCAAATCCAGCTCCGTATTCAGGAAACAATAATTGGGTTTTTGGTACGGTTGCGCCTAGAGAAACAAAAACAGTTGATATCAAAATGAACGTGGCAGGAAACACAAGTTGTCCGTCAGAATTGAATAACAAAGTTTGTGTCTGGGCAGAACAGTGGGGATTGAAAGGCATTGCAAGCAACTGGGTTTGTGTGAATGAAAAAACTCCGGTGGTGTGCGCACCAAGATGTGGCGACGGAACTGTAAATCAAGAAATTGAAAAGTGTGATGATGGAAATTTAATTTCTGGCGATGGATGTAGCTCTGATTGTAAAATTGAAGCTAATGATTTTGGTGATGCACCAGATACCTATCATACTTTGATTGCGAGCAATGGCGCGAAACATCTTTTGGGTAGCGGACTTTTCTTGGGGGCAACGGTTGATTCAGAATCTAACGGACAACCATCAGTAAATGCGGACGGTGATGATGCCGTTACTATTAGTTCAATTGATGATGAAGATGGGGTAACTTTTACTTCTCTCCTTGAAAGAGGTTTTAATACAACCGTAAAAGTAAAAGCTTCAAAAGTTGGTAAGTTGAGTGCCTGGATGGATTTTAATCATGATGGTGATTGGAATGATGCAGGTGAAAAAATCTTTAATGATGTAAATTTGGTAGCAGGTGATAATAATTTGACTTTTGTAGTTCCTGGTGTTGGAGTTTCTAGTTTAGGAGATACTTATGCTCGTTTTCGTTTGAGTTCAGCTGGTGGATTGAATTTTGATGGTCCAGCCTTGGACGGAGAAGTTGAAGATTATAAAGTTATAATTATTGATCGACCAGCTGATCCATTTTGTGGTGATTATATAAAACAATTAAGTTTAGGCGAAAGTTGCGACGATGGACCAACTGGTTCAGCAACTTGTACGCCAAATTGTGAAACAATCAAACCATATTGTGGCGACGGAATTGTTAATCAAATCTGGGAACAATGTGATGGCGCTGACACCGAAGCAGGAAAAACTTGCACCGCTCAATGTCAATTTGAAGGCAATGATTGCAATGACAAAATTTTTTCGCGAGTAAATGTGCCAAGCGACGGTATTGTAAACGGGACAAAAGGAAATATGAGTAGTTATGTTTATCTTGGTTCAAGCTCAAATATTATTCCAGCGGGAAAATGGTTTTTGGTAAGTTCAGGTGGGGTGGCGGTAGTTGACGCTGATATCGCCGGCTATGAAGATGTGTCAGGTTTGGCGGTGCAAAGATTGAATGGTAGCGTTCGGGCGGTGATGCATGGTTCAAGAAGCGGAGATTATACTACAACACTTGAACATATCAATGGTAATATTGAATTTTTTAATGCTAGTGTAAAAACACAGACAAGCGATAATTCAGGAAACAATGCGCTGGAAAATCCAAGTGATGGTACCGGCGTTGGTTCGTACAATCAGGCAAATGATGAAATTTGGGTGACATCAAGTGATAATACAAAATCAAATTTCTGGTTGACTACAACCTCTGAAGATGACGGATTCTACTCTAATTATGAAAGTACCAATGATTGTCACGGAAATATTACGGTTTGTAAATATAAAGATGCTGGCGTAATTGGTGTTTATGATAATTTGATCGACATGCCATTAGCTTGGGGCATGATAGTATCAGGACCAAATAGTTATACAAATAATATTACAACTGATGCGGTTACTGGTTGCTATACACTTCACGGATTGAAATACGGAACTTATGATTTTTTGGAAGCACCAGTTTTGGGAGGCAATTGGGTTAATTCATTTCCGGTTGATGCAAGTGGCCACCAAAGCGTGACGATTAGTAAAACTGAGACCACGAAAAATGTTACTTTTTTAAATTATCAAGCCGTTGGTTCTTTGACGATTTGTAAATATGAAGACAAGGGGGTTCTCGGAACTTATGAATTTGGCACTGATACGCCGTTAGCTTGGAATATGACAATTGATGGACCAGCGGGTTATCATCAAAATATTTCAACGGGTTCAACTTGCAGTGGTGGAATTTGTGGTTGTGTGACGGTGGATAATTTGACACACGGAACTTATAATGTAACTGAAGATCAATCAAATCCACTTTGGCAAAATTCTTTGCCAGGAACAGGTACTTATAGTGTAACAATTGATAAAGATAATTTTAATCCCAAGAGAATTTTCTTAAATTACAAACCAAGTGGATCATTAAATATTTGTAAATTCAATGACGTGGATGCGAACGGAATCTATGATGCAGCCATTGATAAACCTTTAGTTTGGAATATGACCGTTACTGGTCCGAGAAATTATAGCCATCCAGTAACGACTGATGCTACAACCGGTTGTGTGATTGTAAATAATTTGGTTCAAGGAAATTATACTGTGACTGAGTCTTTCAATACCGCAAGTAACTGGGTCAATTCTTTCCCGGGAAATTATAAATTAGATACAACTTTGGATAATGATCACAAATCTCAAAATTTAACTTTCTTAAATTATCAAAAATTAGGCAAGATAAAAGTTTGTAAATATGAAGACAAAGGAATAATTGGTACTTTTGAAACCGCAACCGATACGCCAATGATGTGGGATATGACCATCAAGAATGCTGCCGGAGAAACAGTGGTAGCTTCGAGTACTGATGCTCTGACCGGTTGTTTTGAATCAATTGGTCTTCCTTATGGAACTTATTCAGTCAGTGAAACACGAAGAGCTGGTTGGAATAATTCTTTGCCAGGAAACTTCAATCCAATTTCGGTAACGCTAGATTCTGTTGCAACCAAAAATGCGACTTTCTTGAATTATCAACCAGCGGGTTCAATTTCTGGACATAAGTTTAATGATGCGAATCGTAATGGCGTGATTGATGTGGGTGAGGAAAAATTAGCCGGTTGGGAAATTCAATTGATTCGTTGTCCCTATGCGCCACTAGTATCTGGTGCGTCAACATTCTTGGATAAAGCTTCAATCAATTTACATCCAGCTGAAGGGTTAACAGGTTATTGCAGTTTGGCAGCAACCACGATTACTGCGGCTGATGGTTCATATTCATTTAGTGATTTAAGTGCCGGTGATTATGGCGTAAGTGAAGTAATGCAAACTAACTGGACACAATCAGTGCCAGCCGGAAATAAATATTATTATTTTAATTTAGGATTAAACGAAGCAACTTCAACAATTGATTTTGCTAATTACACCAATCCAGGTTCACTTACAGTTTGCAAAAAAATTGATACTGATGGATATTTGGAAACTACGAATGATCGCACGGTACCAGAAAATGAATGGGGCTTTACCCTTTCACAAGGTGAGACAAAATTGCAAACAGCTTCAACCACCAGCGACGGTTGTTTGACTTTCCAAAATGTCCCAGCCGGAAATTATACCGTAACTGAATCGCAACAAACCGGTTATCGCGCAATTTTGCCAGCAAGTGGATCACAAGATGTAACTTTGGGAATTGCGGAAAATAAAAATATTGAATTTGTTAATTTTAAACAACCGATCACATGTTCAGAAAAAATTACTGGATATAAAAGAAATACTTGGACAGAAGCGGGTATGTCTGGTTGGACAATTAATTTAGCTAATGAAACTGGTAAGATAATCGGTGCACAAGTTACCGATAAAGATGGACATTTTGAATTTGATAATCTTTGTTTCGGTGGTTACACTGTGACTGAAGTGCAACAATTTGGTTGGGAACAGGTTACACCAGGTGCAGATAAAGATTATCGATTTGTAGTTAATGTTTCCTGGGGCGGCAATAATAATGTAACTTTCTGGAATCGACCAACGGTTCATGGTTGCAAATATAGCGACGTGAATAATAATGGTGTGATTGATGCTGGTGAAAATAAATTAGGTGATTGGACGGTTGAGCTTTATGAATGTAGTACTGCTTTGGCGGAAACAAAATATGATTTACAGCCATTAGGTACACTTTTGGGATGTAATAAAATCGATACTCAAGTTACAAGTAACGATACAACTTCAGCAAATTTTGGCTGTTATGAATTTAAAAATTTGAGTGTAGAAAAACAATATTATGTTCGAGAAGTAAATAAAGAAGGCTGGACACAAACCTATCCAACTGGAACTGGTACTTATCAATTTAGTTACGGTCCAAGCGTAGTCGCAACTTATGATTTTGCAAATTATCATGCCCCAATTTGTGGCGATGGTTCTTGCAACAATGGTGAAAATTGCACAACCTGTGCAACTGATTGCGGAGCCTGTGTCCCAACTTGTGGTGATGGAGTTTGTGGCAGTGGCGAAAATTGTTCTAGTTGTTCCAAAGATTGTGGTGGCTGTGGTGGAGGCGGAGGCGGAGGAGGCGGTGGTGATGAATTCTTGATCATCAACCCGCAAATTGTTTTCGATTGTACTGGCGCAACTATCACTTGGTTAACTAATAAATCAGCGACAACACAATTAGTTTATGGCACATCTTCAAAACCAGAAATTAATTCATTGACTGCGCCTGATTATGGTTACGCTTCAACAACCAAGTTGATTGAAGAAAAAACCACTGGCCATACCGTAGTTATTCCAGGTCTAAAACCTGGCCAAGCCTATTATTTCCGACCTGTCTCAGCTACTGCGACCGAAAAGAAAGTTGGTAGAGAATTACAAATTGCGAAAACTCCAACTGATTGTATTGTGGTCAAAGGTGAAGAAGGCAAACCAGTCTTGGTGATCAAAAAAGAAAATGCCCGCGGTTTTGCTAATCCGGGAGACAAGGGGGTTGAATATATTGTTACCGTCAAAAACACCGGCAACCTCACGGCCTTTGATGCGAAATTAAACGATGTTTTGCCAGAAGGTTTGACTTACAGTGATGACGGAAAAAATAAACACGATTGGAGTTTGGGTGATATTGCGCCTGGCGAAACCAAAGCGATTACCTACAAAGTTGATGTTTCACCAAAAGCCGAATACAAAAATTATGTGAACGTTGCGACTGCGAGTGCATCAAATTATCCGGAGATTTCAAGTAAAGCTGATTTAAAAGTTGTTGAAATTAAAGTTTTAGCTGAAACCGGTTTCTCTATTGGAGAATTTATTTTCCTAACCTCAGTCCTAATATCATTAGTCGGCGCAAGTATTTTCTTGAAGAAGAAGATGGTGTAATTGTAATAATGTAGAAAAATCCCCCTAACCCTCCTCCAGAGGCGGACAGGCTCTTTATCAAGGGGGCATGACCTAGAAAGCCCCCATGATAAAGAGCCTGTCCGCCTCTGGAGG
>Ga0315272_10000767_pt1 | contig 16361 bp, 16 predicted proteins | sample C3_middle_MG_FD_203918 | JGI IMG/M metagenome (GOLD analysis project Ga0315272, IMG submission 203918) | Sediment microbial communities from Yellowstone Lake, YNP, Wyoming, USA - C3_middle | ecosystem: Environmental > Aquatic > Freshwater > Lake > Sediment | place: USA: Wyoming | collected...
CTGGCGGTGTCGGGCTGCCCGCGCAACTGCGCCGAAGCGGCGATCAAGGACGTGGGCGTGATCGGGGTGGATTCGGGCTGGGAAATCTATGTCGGCGGCAACGGTGGCATCAAGACCGAAGTGGCCGAATTCCTGGTCAAGGTGAAAACGGCGCAGGAAGTGCTGGAGTACAGCGGCGCCTTCCTCCAGCTCTACCGCGAGGAAGCGCGCTACCTCGACCGCACCGTGCACTGGCTGCAGCGCGTCGGGCTGGATTACGTCAAGAAGAAAGTGCTGGAAGACGAGGCCGGGCGCAAGGCGCTGTACGCGCGGCTGCTGTTCGCCGTCCAGGGCGAGAACGATCCGTGGAAGGAGCGCGCCGTTGCGGGTGAGGCGCGGCGCGAATTCGAGGTTCTGACGGTGTAGGAGGGCTGCCGGCTACTGGATGACGAAGGTCTCGAACAATACGTCCGTTACGCCAGTTTTATCGTCCAGTTTCAGGATCTTGTTGACGGCGGCCTTGATGGCTGCCATCACTTTTTTCTTGCCCTCCAGCGTGGCAAGTTCCTCGCCTTTCTGGCTGCTGAGCAGCAGGATCAATTCATGGCGGATCACCGGGTTCCACTCTTTGATCGCCTCGCCGATTTCCGGTTTGGCGACCTTCAGTGCCAGGTTGACCTGCAGGTATTGCGTCAGACCCTCAAGGTTGACGGTGAGCGTTTCCAGCCTGGCGTAGGGAGAGGCTCCCGCTTCCTTGGCTTCGTTTGCGTGTGCCGGAGCGCCCAGAATGAGCAGAACGGCGATAAGGATGGTCCAGTATTTGCGCATTATTTTTTCCTGACCTGATCAGCCCGGCAAGGTAATAAAATTTTTTCGGCTATTTGCAAAATGAGGTTGGATTCAAGAATTCCGATATATCAGGAGTTTTGACTGTCTTGTGCAAAATAGGGTTGTATTCACCGTTACATGACATGTATACGCCGTTGTGTGCAAACCAAGGCTGGAATGCGAGATTGCATGTTCGGCGACTGGCCGCAATCGTTTCAAAAGAGACTCCAACTATTCACGTTTCATCTGTCGGCTTCCTGGAGCTGAGCCGCCGTTCAACAAGTGGTGTGGCTACCGGGTCATCGGCCATGGCCGCCGCTGACGCTTCGAACCGTCAGCGACCACAACGCTGTCGTGACTGGCCTCAATCGGTGTGACAAGGCCGAATGGCCGCTATCGCAATTTCAGCGTGTCTTGTCTTGATCGGCCAATCGACGATCGTTGAGTGCGATTTCCCATGCATCTCGGCGTGAGGAATCGTCAACGAATCGTGAAATACGCATCGGGACAAAATATATGCGTACCATCAAATTCAGCGCTTTGATGCGGACCTGAAGGCTTGATGAGCGAAAAAAGCGGCACCCGGTAATTGGCGCCGCCATAGAACGCCTTTCGGGATATCATTGGATCGCAAGCTTCTTGGCCGAACTGGCCGCCTTCTTCGGTAGCGTCAGTTCCAGCACGCCATCCTTGTACTTGGCCTGGGCCTTGGATTCGTCCACTTCATGTGCCAGCGTGAAGCTGCGCGCCACCTTGCCGACGTAGCGCTCGGAACGCAGCACCTTTTCGCCTTTCTTCTCTTCCTTCTCCGTTTTGGTTTCGGCACTGATCGAGACCTGGTTGCCTTCGATGCTGACCTGGATGTCCTCCTTTTTTACGCCGGGGATGTCGGCGTGCACGGTGTAGGCATTGTCATCCTCCTTCACGTCCATCTTGATCTGCATTTTGGGCTGGATCTCGAGAAGGGCGGGTCGAACGAGAAAGCCCTTGAACAGCTCATCGAAGTCGCCGAATGGATCAATACCGGCCAGATTGAAGGGGTCGTAACGGGTGATATTGGACATGATGAACTCCTTTGTGAATGCTGATTAACCTGATGTATGTTGCATTTGCCACCGCCTTTTCAAGGTAAACGCGATCCTGGGTGGCTCAAGACCAATAGCAGTCTTGTTGTTGCCCGCATCCGGCCTGTTAAGGCTATTACCGCGCCGTGCCGAAGGAAGGGTCGATGGCGTGAGGGGCTTCCGGCAGGCCAGCGATTTTCATGCCCTGATGTACCGGTCCGCCGGGGAACAGGGTATACAGCCAGCGATTGCCACCCTTGTCGGCAAAATGATGCTCCAGTGCGAGCAGGATTTTCTGCGCGTCTTCCCGACTCCCACCTTGGTTGATCACGTAATCGCGCAGGTAATCGAGGACCTCGAGGTGCGCTGCGGTCAGCTCGATGCCTGCTTCTTGAGCCAGTTTACGGGCGATATCGTGCGACCACTCGTCGATCTCCACCAGATCACCATAGTGGTTGGGAATCAGTTGCTTGCCTTGAATCACAGCGAGGATGGGGGCAGGGTTGGTCATGATGCTCTCCTTGGTTCATTCAACTGAAATCGGGATGGCTTTTTGCCTGCCGGCCACGGCCTTGGGCAGTTCCACCCGCAACACACCGTTCTTGTAGCGCGCCGAGGCGGCATCGGCCTTGACCGCAACGGGCAAGGGCACGATCCGGCGGAAGTGGCCATAAGCGCATTGCACCACGCGCCAGCGGCCTTCAGTCGATTGCCGCTCGAAGCGTTTCTCGCCGCTCACGATGAGCGCATCGTCCTGGATTTCGATGTCGAGGTCGTCTTTTTCCATGCCGGGCACTTCCAGGCGCACCACCAGGCGATCGTCGTCCTCGAACACGTCGCCGCCCAGCATGGACCAGCCGTGGCTGGGCAGCCAGGAGGTATCCTCCACGGTATCTGCAGCGGGCATGTCGGTCTTGTCGCCGGGCCTGAACCGGGTCAGCGCCCCGGCGGCGGATTGCCACAGGTGGCGTCCGCCTTCGGTCAGGCTGTCCCACAGCGCGCCGACGTTTTCCTTGAGGTGATCCAGTTTCATGTGCTTCTCCTTGTTTTCGATACGGCCGGTGGGGATGGACTACGATCAAGCGAATCGTGACGAGACGAACCCGACGCCCAGAGAGCAGTCGATGCCACGCCACTCTTCAATGCTTTAATTCGGGGTAGCCCCAAAAAATTTCAATGCCTTGAAATTGCTTTGTGAACGCCCAGTATTAATATATTGCCATCCTTAAAAAGATTATCATGCAATTCAGGGATTATTACAAAGTGCTGGGTGTTCCGCGCGATGCTGCGGCCGACGATATCAAGAAGGCTTTTCGCAAGCTGGCGCGCAAATACCATCCGGACGTTTCCAAGGAAAAAGATGCCGAGGCGCATATGAAGGACGTGAACGAGGCCTACGCGGTGTTGTCCGACCCCGAAAAGCGCGCCGCCTACGACCAGCTGGGCAAGAACTACCAGCCCGGGCAGGACTTCCGGCCGCCACCCGACTGGGACGCCGGCTTCGAGTTTTCCGGCCATGGCTACACGCCCAATGAGGCCGCGGGCTTTTCCGATTTCTTCGAGCAGATTTTCGGCCGCGCTGGCATGGGCGGGAGCGGCTTCAGTCAGACGTACACCCGTTATGACACTGGCCGCGCGCAGGGCGAGGACCATCACGCCAAGATGATGCTGGACCTGGAGGATGCCTTCACCGGTGCCACCCGGCAGATTGAGTTGCGGGTGCCCAGACTAGATGCACAGGGGCGGGTCACGCTGGAATCCCGCACACTCAATGTGAAGATCCCCAAGGGCATCAAGGCCGGCCAGGTCATCCGCCTGGCCGGGCAGGGCGCTCCGGGCATCAGTGGTGGCCCAGCCGGCGACCTCTTGCTGGAGGTGCAGTTCAAGCCGCACCCACGCTTCCGCGCGGAAGGCCGCGATATCTTCATGACCCTGCCGGTGACGCCTTGGGAAGCCGCGCTGGGCGGAATCGTCAATGTGGATCTGCCGGCCGGTACGCTGAAGGTGCGCATTCCTGAAGGCGCGCAGTCGGGCCGCCAGCTGCGCGTGCGCGGTAAAGGTATTCCTGGCGAGCCGCCGGGCGACCTTCTGCTGACCCTCGAGGTCATGCTGCCGCCAGCCGACACGCCCAAGGCACGTGAATTCTACGAACAGATGGCGAAGGAATTCGCCTTCGATCCACGGCAAGGGAGATGAGTCATGCATGACGAAGACATCCTGATCGGTACATTCCTGGAAGACAGCTGGCTCACGCTGGAGCAGATGGCGGCAGCCTGCATGGTCGAGCCGGACTGGCTCGTCCGGCACCTGGAGGAAGGGCTCATCCCCCATGCCGAGAGCGTGGCCGGGGTGTGGCGTTTTTCCGGTGCGGCGCTCGTCCATGCCCGGCGCATGCGCGAACTGGAGCGCGATTTCGACGCGGTGCCCGAACTCGCGGCGCTGATGGCCGACCTGCTGGAGGAACTCGACACCCTGCGCGCCCGCGTGCGCAGCCTCGGCGGATGACGGCGATGAACCTGGCCGCATTGCACGGGCACGCCGCAGCCAACTGGCTGCAGACACTGCTGCTGGTCGGTGCATTGCTCGCCATCGGCGGTCTGGCCGGATTTGTCCTTTTCGGTGAAAGCGGCTTGTGGATGGCATTTGCCACCACGCTGCTCACCCTAGTGTTGGAGCCGCTGGCGGTCACCCGGCTCACCCTCGCGCTCTACCTGGCACGTCCCATCGAGCCTGCGGCGGCGCCGCAACTCTGGCGCACTCTGGGAACGTTGGCCGAGCGTGCAGGGCTGCCCGTTGCGCCGGTGCCCTACTACATTCCGAGCCCCATGGTCAATGCCTTCACCGTGGGCAACCGGCGGCAATCGGTCGTCGCGCTCACCGACGGCCTGCTCGCCCGCCTCACCCCGCGCGAGTTGGCCGCAGTGCTGGCGCATGAAATAGCCCACATCGCCCACGACGATCTCAAGGTGATGAATCTCGCCGACTACGTGAGCCGGCTTACCGGCGTCTACGCACTGGTCGGGCAGGTGCTCATCCTGTTATACCTGCCGGCCTGGCTGTTCGGCGGGGTGGATTTGCCCTGGCTGGGGCTGTTGATCCTTGTCTTCTCGCCGCATCTGGCGCTGCTGGCGCAACTCGGGCTGTCGCGTGTGCGCGAGTTTGATGCCGATCTCGCCGCTGCACGGTTGACGGGCGATCCCCACGCGCTCGCCTCGGCGCTCGCCAAGATCGAGCAGATATCGCGCACCTGGCGAGCCTGGCTGCTGCCGGGCTGGGGCAATCCGGAGCCGTCCTGGCTGCGCACCCATCCCGCGACCGAAGAACGCATCCGCCGCCTGCTGGCGCTCGATCTGCCGGCGCCGGCCGACAGTGGCCCCCTGCCTGCCTTCACCCCTGCTGCCGCGAATGTCCGGCGGGTGCCGCGTTGGTATCCCGGTGGCATATGGCGCTGATCACGAGGACCTCATCATGGAACAGAAAACCCGATGGAATCTCACGTACTGGCTGATCGCCCTCATGCTGCTGCTGACGCTGCAGGACTGGTGGCAGAAGGCGCGCACCGTGGAGCCGGTGCCCTACAGCGAATTCGAGCAGGCGATGAAGGATGGCCGCGTGGCCGAAGTCCTGGTGTCGGACAAGACGCTCACCGGCAAGCTGAAAAATCCTGATGCCAAGGGCAAGACGGTGATCGTCGCCACTCGCGTCGAGCCCGACCTCGCCGCGCGCCTGTCGCAGTATGACGTCCCCTACACGCGGGTGGTCGAGAGCACCTTCCTGCGTGACCTGCTGTCGTGGACCCTGCCGGCGGTGGTCTTTTTCGCGGTGTGGTTCTTCCTGTTCCGCAAATTCGCCGAGAAACAGGGCATGGGCGGTTTCATGACCCTCGGCAAGAGCCGCGCCAAGGTCTATGTGGAGAAGGACACTGGCGTCACCTTCGCCGACGTGGCGGGTGTGGACGAGGCCAAGACGGAACTCGCGGAAGTGGTGGACTTCCTGAAAAATCCGCAGGAATACGGCCGGCTCGGCGCGCGCATTCCCAAAGGCGTGCTGCTGGTGGGTCCGCCCGGCACCGGCAAGACGCTGCTGGCCAAGGCCGTGGCCGGCGAGGCGGCGGTGCCGTTCTTCTCCATCTCCGGCTCCGAGTTCGTCGAGATGTTCGTCGGTGTGGGCGCGGCGCGGGTGCGCGACCTGTTCGAGCAGGCGCGTGAGAAGGCGCCGGCCATCATCTTCATCGACGAGCTCGACGCCCTCGGCCGCGCGCGCGGGGCGGCCGGGCCCATCGGCGGCCACGACGAGCGCGAGCAGACGCTCAACCAGCTGCTCACCGAAATGGACGGCTTCGACACCTCGGTCGGACTCATTATTTTGTCCGCCACCAATCGCCCGGAAATCCTCGACCCCGCGCTGTTGCGAGCCGGTCGTTTCGACCGCCAGGTGCTGGTCGACCGGCCCGACAAGAAGGGCCGGCTGGACATCCTCAGGGTGCACGTGAAGAATATTCGGCTCGCGCCCGAGGTCGATCTGGAACAGGTGGCTGCGCTCACCACCGGCTTTTCCGGCGCCGACCTCGCCAACCTGACGAATGAGGCCGCGCTGATGGCGACGCGCCGCAAGGGCGAGGCGGTGACGCTTGCCGACTTCACCGCCGCGGTGGAACGCATCGTCGCCGGCCTCGAAAAGAAGAACCGCATGCTCAACGCACATGAGCGCGAGACCGTAGCCTACCACGAAATGGGGCACGCGCTGGTGGCACTGGCGCTGCCTGGCACCGACCCGGTGCACAAGGTCTCGATCATCCCGCGCGGCATCGGCGCGCTCGGCTACACCATCCAGCGCCCCACCGAGGATCGTTACCTGATGACGCGTGAGGAACTGGAAAACAAGATCGCCGTGCTGCTGGGCGGGCGCGCCGCGGAAAAGCTGGTGTTCGGCAAGCTCACCACTGGCGCGGCCGACGACCTGGCGAAGGCCACCGACATCGCGCGCGACATGATCACCCGCTACGGCATGGACGAGGACCTCGGCTACATCGCCTATGAGGCGCAGCGGCCGCGCTTCCTCGACGTGCCGGACATGGTGTCGGGCGGCTGCCGGGTGGCGGAATCGACGCAGGCCCGCATCGACGATGCGGTGCGCGGCATCGTCAAGTCCGTGTTCGCGCGTGCCTTCGGCCTTCTCGAGGACAACCGCGCGGTGCTGGAGCGCTGCGCGCGCGAACTGCTCGCGCATGAAACGCTGGACGAAAACGCCATCCGCGAGTTGACTCGGGATTTGCGCAGGCCCTCGCTCGGCAGTGAATCCGCTGCGGCATAATTCGCAGTAAAATTTATAAAAACACCATGAGCGATTCCCGGCACATCGTCTGCCCCCACTGCCACGCGGTGAACCGCGTACCCGCCGCCCGTCTGGAGCAGAACCCGAAGTGCGGCCAGTGTCACCAGCCGCTGTTCATCGCTCATCCGGTCGCGCTGACCGCGGCCACCTTCGCCCGGCACATCGAACGCAGCGACATCCCTGTGCTGGTCGATTTCTGGGCACCGTGGTGCGGGCCGTGCAAGATGATGGCGCCGCAGTTCGAGCAGGCGGCGCGCATGCTGGAGCCCGGTGTGCGGCTGGCCATGGTGGACACTGAGGCGGAACAGTCGCTGGGCGCCCAGTATGGCATCCGCAGTATTCCGACCCTGGCGCTGTTCTCAGGCGGGCGGGAGATCGCAACGGAGTTAGCCATGGGGTATTTCACGATAGCGACACCACAGGAGAACTTTGCGCGATGATCGACCCAGACAGGAATATCGATCTGTTACGATTCCGCAAGGAATGGGACGTGATGACTTTCTACGAGCGTTTCGAGCAGGTCATCGCGCTCATCCTCTCAGCGGTAATCGCCGTTATTGTCGTCGTGTCGCTCATCCAGCTCGTCCGCACGGTGTTCACCCTGCTGTTCCTGGATGCCTTCAATCCCCTCGACCACAAGGTGTTCCAGACCGTGTTCGGCATGATCATGACCCTGCTCATCGCCATGGAATTCAAGCATTCCATCGTCAAGGTGGCTCTCCGCCGCGACAGCATCATCCAGGTGAAGACCGTCGTGCTCATTGCACTCATTGCCCTTGCCCGCAAGTTCGTCATCCTCGATCCGGACACCGCGCCGGCGAAAATCGCGGCACTGGCCGGTGCCAGCCTGGCGCTGGGCATGGTGTATTGGCTGCTGCGGGAACGCGACCAGCAGGGCAGTGTCTCCCAGCCTGAACGGAAAAAGCCCGACTGAAACTGCTTTTCCGCAAGGGTGACGAGCCCGGTTCAATAGCGACCTGGCTGCGGATGAGCAGGCCACGATCGAGTTATTCGAGAAGTTCCGTGCTTCGGTGGTGTTCATCAGCACGCGCGCGCAGGTGATGTGGGGTTAAACACCTAATCTAGCTCGTCAATCGCCGGTAGATATCCGCCACCTTGAAAGGCAGTTTGCCGACTTCGTCGACCACTGTGTAATTGACCGCTCCGTAAAGGTGGGGCAGGTAATCGCGGGCCTTTTCGTCGAGGGTGATGCAGAACGGGTGAATCCCGCTGCGCTGCGCTTCCTGCAGGGCTTTGCGCGTGTCCTCGATGCCGTACCGGGTGCGGTAGTTGTCGTTGTAGTCGTCGGGCTTGCCGTCGGACAGGGTGATGAGCAGCCTGGTGCGTGCCTCTACGCCTTTCAGCAGGCTGGTCAGGTGGCGGATGGCGAAGCCCATGCGCGTGTATTCCTGCGGGCGGATGCCGCTGATGCGGTCCTGCACTTCTTCGCAGTAAGGTTCGTCGAAGCGCTTGATGCGGAACAGTTCGCAGCGCTTGCGCGTGGTGCCGGAAAAGCCGTAGATGGCGTAGCGGTCGCCCAGGGTTTCCAGCGTTTCGCACAGCAGCAGCAGGGATTCGCGTTCGGCGTCGTTGATCCAGCCGCGCGTGCTGCCGCTCATGTCGACCATGAACATCACCGCGATGTTGCGCTCGCTGCGATGCATGCGCATGAACAGGCGGTCGCTCATTTCGCTGCCGTCGCGGGCGTCGGCCAGCGCTTCCACCAGGGCGTCGATATCGACGTTGTCGCCGTAGGACTGGCGCTTCAGCAGGCGATTTTCGTCGCGCATGGCCTCGAAGGTTTTGCGCAGGTGCTTCAGCAGGCCGCTGTATTTGTCGAGCGTGGCGGCGCGGAAGCCGTCGTGCACTGGCGTCACGTCCTTCTCGCGCATGACGCACCAGTTCTTGCGGTAGTGCTGGCGGCCGTAATCCCACTCCGGGTAGAGCGTGGCGCCTTCCTCGTGATAGGTGCCTTGCCATACTGCGTCCGGGTCGGCGGGCTTTTCCTCGTAAAGGCTGGGGTCATATTCGCCGGGGCCGGCCGCGACCAGGTATTCGGGCGGAATCTCGCCGAGGTCGAGCTGGATCGAGGTGATCAATTGGCGCACGTCCTCGGGCGGAGCGATCAATGCGCCATCCAGCGTAAGCTCGGGCGCGGTGAGGCCGGACTCATTTTCCGGCTTTTCAGCCAGGCCGAATTTAGCCGCTTGGTCCTCGCTTGTCGCGTTGCGGTGTTTCTGCACTTCCTGCGCAAGCTGCGCGAGTTTGACGCGCAGCAGCATCTTTTCCTTGGCGATGCGCGTGGCCATGCGCGCCGCAACAGCTTCAGGATGCAGCTCGCCCTGGTAACACAGGCTGGGCAGCGTCATGCCGGCATAGGCTGCTGTGAGCAGGCCCAGGCTGTCTTCGACGGTCGCATCGCTGCGCTCCAATTGCCGGGCGAAAGCTTGCCAGTCAGGCGGAAGCGTTTCGCCCAGTTGCATGCTGATTTTCTGCATCTCGCGGTGCAGACCGGGTAACTCCTCCGCGATGCGCGCCTGCAAACGCAGAGTTTCCAGCGCCTGGAAGCATTTAAGCGCGCGTTCGCTATCTTCATAGGTATCGAGCAATTGCGGAAGCTGCACGCGAAAACTGCCAAAGCGTGTCTGGGCCCACATCATGGCGACCATGGCCTTGCACAGGGTGAAGTTGTCCTTTGCCGTTTGCATGCGTGCGATGACTGCCGGCAGAAACAAGGTTTCGCTGTCGGTGTAGGCGGCCTCGCCCTGTTCCAGCTTGAGACGCCTGCCGGATAGACCGTGCACGAAGTTGAGCATGATGCCGCTGACTTCCTCGAAAACCACGCCAGCGGACCATGCATGGCTGTGGTGGGCAAAATTCGCCTCTTCCCTGATGACGCCCATGCCTGCGGACAGGCCGGCGCGATCGTAGGTGTCCATGGCGTGAAGCGCCCACGCCTCGATCATGCGACGGTCGGTGTGGTCGAGCAGCTTTATCGCGCGAAGCGCGAACTGGTAGGCAAACTGGATGTTGGTGGAGGCGATGCGCCGCGTCCAGCCGAGCAGGAATTCCCGGTCTTCCGCGGCAAGCGTGGCCAGCGATGCTGCAAGTTCGCCCACCTGGAGAAAAGTGAATTCGACTTCGAGCAATTCCTCGAGGTAACGGGTGATTGCGCTGACCGAGTGTGGACGGGGTGTCATGGCAGACGGAAAAGGCCGCTCAGCCGGCCTGTTAGAACAATGACGACGACAGTTCCTGCACTGCAGCCAGCATCTCTTCATCGTCGGTGAGGGCCTGGGCAATGGCGCTCCGGCACGCCATTACCGGATCGATATGGGAGGCGATGAGTTTGGCGGCATGCACCAGCAGGCGCGTGCTGGCGCCTTCCTCCAGGCCGCTGCCCTTGAGGTTGCGCGTCATTTGCGCGAACTTGACCAGTTTTTCGGCGATATCCGGGGCCACACCAGACTCGGTGCTGACGATCTTGCGTTCCAGTTCCGCGGCAGGATAGCTGAACTCAAGGGCGACGAAGCGTTGCCGCGTGCTTTGCTTGAGATCCTTCAAGACGCTCTGGTAGCCAGGGTTGTAGGAAATGGCGAGGCAGAAATCGTCGTCGGCTTCCAGCAGGGTGCCGAGCTTTTCCATGGGCAGGGCGCGGCGGTCGTCCGCCAGGGGGTGAATCACCACCATGGTGTCCTTGCGCGCTTCGACGATCTCGTCCAGGTAGCAGATGCCGCCGGCACGCACGGCGCGCGCCAGCGGGCCATCCACCCATACCGTTTCGCCGCCCTTGACCAGAAAGCGCCCGACCAGGTCCGAAGCGGTCAGGTCGTCGTGGCATGACACCGTTATCAACGGGCGCTTCAGGCGCCATGCCATGTATTCCATGAAGCGCGTCTTGCCGCACCCGGTCGGCCCTTTGAGCAGCACCGGCAGCCTGTTGCGGTAAGCCGCTTCGAATATCCCGATTTCCTGGCCTACCGGCTCGTAGTAGGGTTCTTTGCGAATGAAGTGCTCTTCAGGTGCCAGCGTGTGCGCTTCCATCGCGTCCCGCCTAGTCGTTCCCGCCGCAGCCGCAATCGCCGGGTCGGGGTTCGGGATCGTACTTGTCATCTTCAAGCATCTGGCGTTCCTTTTCCATCGCTGCACGGATAGCCAGGGCGCGTTCATTCAGCCTGGCACGGTGCTTTTCGAAAGCGCCTTCCCTCTCATCGAGGAACTTTTCGTTGAATAAGCTTTGCTTGAGAAAATTGAACGCGAATTCCATGAGCTTTTCGTCGTCAGCCACGATCTCCGCCATGGTCTCAACCGGCACCACGTAAGATTCGTTGAACGAAGTGCTCATGACGAAGGCGCGGAACCGATCCAGGTCGTAGCTCGCCATGAAGAACAGCTGATTGGAAATCACCGGTGGTTTGCCGACCGTGGAACCGGTGGATTTCTTCTTCAAAATCAACTGGCGCCAGCCGCGGCTTTTCTCATCGTAATCATTGACGCCCTGTTCCTGACGGTATTCCTCGATGGTCAGCCTGCGCTCTTCCTTGTGGCCCAGACAGTGCGCTTCCTGCACCAGTGCATAACCCGTGCGGTCGGTGTATTCATCCGAGCGGCGAATGGACAGCAGCGCGACAGGGTAGTAGCGGCAGGCCGCCGGTCGGTCCTCATAGACGCTGCAGCCTTCTTCCACCATGAACTGACAGGCGGTGCCGCCTTCCACTGGCTGGAATTTCACGCCTGGGAGGCCGTCCTTGTCCAGTTCGTAAGGGAAGGTGTATTGCTGGAGAAATTCAGCGGAGGACATGCCCAGACGGTTCTTCAGCCGCAGGATGTCATAGGGTGTGAGCGGGATGTCGATATTGCTGCAGCAGGCATTCCAGCATTTGACGTTGCGATGGCAACGGAACTGGATGGGCGTGTCGCCTTCCAGCATGTTTGGCATGACCGGGCTTTCCCGAAAGGGGGATTCCTTGGCCAGATTGTTGAATTCCTGTTCGTCCATGATGTTCCTCATCAGTTCTTCCGGCCTCTCGCCAACCGGAAATGGTTGTCCCTAAATGTCCAGGCAGAAGGAAGGCGCTGGCCTGCCTTGTGTCTTGGCACTTGTCCATGCGCGCAGCATGCATATTCGCGCCTGAAAGAAAAAACCGGGCACCTTGCGGCGCCCGGCTTTCATTTTACTACACTGTTACAGCAAACTCTTAGTGAGCAGCAGGCTTGAACAGCTTGGACTTGTCAACCAGATCCACGTGGGCGCGCTTGAAGCAGGTCCACTGTTTGGTCGTCTTGTCATAGATGGAGTTCACGAAGCACTTCCAGTTCTCTTCATCGACAAAATTCTTGTCCATGCGGTAGTAGAAGCCGGGGTAACGGCTTTCTTCGCGGAACTGGATGTGTTTCATGTGAGCTTCGGCAGTCAGGATGCGATGGTAGTTTTCCCATGCGCGCAGCAGTTCGTGCAGGTCTTTCGCACGCATCTTCTCTGCGTCTTCCTTCAGCATGTCCAGCTTCTCGCTGGCTACAGCCAACATCTTGTCGTTGGTGGTGTAGTAGGTCGCAACGCCGGCAACATACTCGTCCATGATTTTTTGCAGACGGAACTGCAGCATCTTCGGCGTGATGTAGTTGGGGTTCACGTCGATCGCCGTGGTGTAGTCCTTGAATTGCAGGTAGTTGCGCACTGGCTTGTAGATTTCCTCAACCAGTTGTTCGGCCGGGGTGTCCAGCTCTACCTTCATGTCTTTGTTGTCGACGCAGTACTTGACCATGGCCTTGGCAGCCAGGCGGCCTTCAGCGTGGGAACCGGAGGAGAACTTGTGGCCGGATGCGCCAACGCCGTCGCCAGCGGTGAACAGACCCTTGACCGTGGTCATGCCGCGGTAGCCCCAGTTCCAGCCTTGTGGCAGGTGAGCAGGAACGCCAGCCTGGCCTTCGCTGGTCGGCGCGCCGACGTCTTCGGGACCGGAAGTCCAGATGCCGCAGCAACCGGAGTGCGAACCCAGCAGGTACGGTTCGGTCGGCATCAGTTCGGAATTTTTCTTTTCCGGTTCGATGTTTTCACCAACCCAGATACCGCACTGACCCACGCACATGTCCAGGAAGTCTTCCCAGGCTTCTGCTTCCAGGTGCTTCACTTCGCGCGGAGACAAGGTCTCTTTCAGCTTGGCAAGCGCAGTCACGGTGTCCATGTAAATCGGGCCGCGGCCTTCTTTCATTTCCTTCAGCATCAGGTGGTTGCGCAGGCAGGAAGCAGGAACAGCAGCTTGACCATACGGAGGATAGTCGTTCAGCATGTCCTTGTTCTTCTGCATGTACACTTCACCGTTGGCGTTGGTGGCCTGGGCCTTGAACAGCAGGAACCATGCGCCAACCGGGCCGTAACCGTCCTTGAAACGGGCAGGAACGAAACGGTTTTCCATCATGGTCAGCTCGGCGCCAGCTTCGGCGGCCATGGTGTAGGTGGAACCTGCGTTCCACACCGGGTACCATGCGCGGCCTTGACCTTCACCGACGGAACGGGGGCGGAACAGGTTCACGCAGCCACCGGCAGCCAGCAGAATTGCCTTGGCCTTGTATACCACTACCTTGTTTTCACGAACGGAGAAACCGACAGCGCCGGCGATGCGGTTCTTGTCGTTCTTGTCGTTCACCAGCTTGACGATGAAGATGCGTTCCTGGATGCGGTCCATGCCCAGCGCCTTTTTGGCGGCTTCGGCAACGATCCACTTGTAGGATTCGCCGTTGATCATGATCTGCCATTTGCCGGAACGCACGGGCTTGCCGCCGTCCTTCAGCTTGGGCATGTCGACGGAGCCGTCATGACGCTCGCCGGATTCGTCGGTCTTCCAGATGGGCAGGCCCCATTCTTCGAACAGGTGTACGGATTCGTCGACGTGACGGCCCACATCGTAGGCCAGGTCGTCGCGGGTAATGCCCATCAGGTCGTTGGAGACCATGCGAGCGTAGTCGGCGGGGTCCTGCGCGTCGCCGATGTAGGTGTTGATTGCGGACAGGCCTTGAGCCACGGCACCGGAGCGGTCCATGGCAGCCTTGTCGACCAGCTTGATCTTCAGGTCAACGCCGCTTTCGCGCTTGGCCGCATCAGCCCAGCGCATGATTTCATAAGCCGCACCGCAACAGGCCATGCCGCCGCCGATAAGAAGAATGTCAAGTTCTTCTTGGATTACTTCAGGATTTTCAAAGGTTCCAGACATCTCGATTTACCTTTCAATGTTCGTTAACAATAGCTGTTCGTCGCGATTTACTTGCGGATCAGTTCGGCAGGGTTGCCGGCGCGGTAGCCATTCATCTGGTTGAAGAAACCGGACTTGGCGATATTTGCCATGCTTGCTTCGGGCTTGCCGCCGTAGCAGTCGATCGAGCCTTCGGGCGTGGTGCGGATCGGGAATTTGAAGCGCTTCAGCGTGCCGTTACGGAATTTGATGGTCCACATGATGGAGTCGGAACCACGCAGCGGTTGCACGGAGCCACCCAGGGGTACGACGTCGGCGTAGTGGCGGGCTTCGATTGCCTGTTGCGGGCAAATCTTCACGCAGGAATAGCATTCCCAGCACTGTTCCGGTTCCTGGTTGAAAGCGCGCATGGCGTGGCCGGTTTCGGAACCGTCCTTGTCCAGCTTCATCAGGTCATGCGGGCAAATGTACATGCACGCGGTTTTGTCCTGACCTTTGCAGCCGTCACATTTGTCGGTACGTACAAAAGTTGGCATTGCTTTTACTCCTCACTTGTCATTACAACTATAAAAAAGCCGGTTACACAGGCAGCCGGCCAACCTTAAAAACCTACTTTGCGGAATGACCCTTCAATTCCACCTTGACGTTCTGCTCGGCGGTAAGGCCGGCGTAGTACTTTTGCAGAACCTTGGCCACTTCCGGACGGCTGAATTCGACGGGAAGATCCTGGCCTTCGGACAGCATTGCGCGAACCTTGGTGCCGGACAACAGGATGCGGTCATCCTTGGTGTGCGGACAAGTGCGCTGGGAGGCCATGCCGCCGCACTTCTTGCACCAGAAAGTCCAGTCGATGTTCATGTTCTGGGTTTCCAGCGAGCCCTTGGGGATCTCGTCGAAGATCTTCTGGGCATCGAAGGGGCCGTAGTAGTCGCCCACGCCGGCATGGTCGCGGCCGACGATCAGGTGCGAGCAGCCATAGTTCTGACGGAACAGGGCATGCAGCAGTGCCTCGCGCGGGCCGGCGTAGCGCATGTCCAGCGGGTAGCCGGCCTGGATAACGGTATTGGGTGCGAAGTAGTTCTCGACCAGCACGCTGATGGCTTCGGAACGCACTTCGGCGGGGATATCGCCCGGCTTCAATGCGCCCAGCAGGGAGTGGACCAGCACGCCGTCCATGGTTTCGATGGCGATCTTGGCCAGGTACTCGTGCGAGCGGTGCATCGGGTTGCGGGTCTGGAAGGCGGCGATCTTGGACCAGCCCAGCTCTTCGAACTTGGCACGGGTTTCGGCGGGCGTCATGAACTGGTCGCCGTATTTTTCCTTGAAGCCGCCGGTGGACAGGACCTTGACCGGGCCGGCCAGGTTGTATTTGCCTTGAGCCATCACCATCTTGACGCCGGGGTGCTCCATGTCGGTGGTCTTGTAAACCTCCATGCACTCATGGGCCTTGTCGATGGTGTATTTTTCCGCCACCTTCATGGTGCCCATGATCTCGCCGCTTTCGCCGTCCACCAGCGCGATATCGTCGCCGACCTTGATGCTTTCGTCGTCGCTTGAGAGGGTGACGGGAATGGGCCAGAACAGGCCGTTTGCCATTTTGTAGCCATCGCAAACACCTTGCCAGTCAGCATGCGTCATGAATCCGTCGAGAGGGGTGAAGCCGCCGATGCCGAGCATGATCAGGTCGCCGGTTTCGCGCGAGCTCATGCGCGCCTTGGGCAGTGATTGTGCGCGAGCCAATTCGTTCTTCAACGCTTCGCCTGCTAACAGCAATGGCTTGAGTTCGCCCCCGCCATGCGGATTGACCAGTTTGGACATATTCTCTCCTGCTCCTCTTGGATGTTTATAAATGAACGATTTGAGTAAATTGCGCGAAGAATAGCATGGATGGCCAAGAGACCTTAATCTATTTATTTTATCTTTGAATAAGTTAATTCGATTATCCCGGATGTTTCATAAATTCGCG
>Ga0315272_10000769_pt1 | contig 16342 bp, 11 predicted proteins | sample C3_middle_MG_FD_203918 | JGI IMG/M metagenome (GOLD analysis project Ga0315272, IMG submission 203918) | Sediment microbial communities from Yellowstone Lake, YNP, Wyoming, USA - C3_middle | ecosystem: Environmental > Aquatic > Freshwater > Lake > Sediment | place: USA: Wyoming | collected...
ATTAGTGTCTGGCAGAAAACGCCTCTTTTTCAGAAAGCGGTTGGAGGTACGCTTCAATATATAACTATAACTTATCTTAAAACCTCAAAAACCTCGTTTCTTTCGCTGCCCCCCGGACCTGTTTTCCAAAAAACACCGTTTTTGTGCGCGACTGTTCCTTTTGATAAATAAGAATGCCTTATTAAATACTCTACGCTGCCAAAGGGATTGATCGCCGCTTTTCCTGCAACCGCCTCCCGATGAAATGCAGATTGTAAGCCAGCACTCCCATTCCCACGTAGCGGGCATACCCTTCCAAACCCAAATCCAAACAGCGATTTAATCCGTGATGTTCCAGCGCGTTTATCGCGCTTTCCACCGCGCTGTGCGCATGCCGCAATTTTACAAATGGCGAAGCCTTTTCCTCTGCCGTTTGCGCCGCGTTCTTCTTTCCGCGCCTGGGCATCACCACCACGGGAATGTAGAGATCGAGCAACTCACGGTCCGCCCCCCGCGTGAAACCCTTGTCGAAGCTGATGCTGGCGATGCGCTCCACCCCATAGCGGCCCAGCAACCGATCGGTCACCGGCACGCTTTGGCCCATGTCCCCCTGGTTCAACAAAATATCGTAATCGTGGATCAGTTGGTCCTGATCGGCGGCGATCATGAGCCGGTGCCCCAGTTCCACATTGCGTTTGCCTTTGTCGATCCACTCCGTGTGGGTCTCGAATATCGAATAGACCTTCTCGCAGACCGGGATGATCTGCTTTTGGAGCAGTCGCCGATCCACCAGATCGATGTGCTTGTCGAGCATCCCATGAAAATAAGCCAGACTTTCCCAGTCGTTGTGGTCCGCCGCCTGATCGCACATGCTCAATAGGCTTTCGCTGACTTTGGCCGAAAGTTCCCGGGCCACCCGAAGATAGGATTCCACGGCGCTGCTCACACGCTTTTCCCTGTCCGCACCGCCACCCGTGCATGCCTTGGTGGCCGCTCGCTCAGAGGCTTTTAATCGCCCCTGCCAATCCTCCAGTTTGCGCCACCCCGGCAAATCATAATCCTTTCGATCAAGGTGCTTGCCCAACAAATCCAGGCACTTGCGCCCGCAATCCAGGAGCAGATTCAGATCGGTGGGGAAATGCACGTCGGTTTCCAAAACATACGTGTCCACTTTAATCGCCAGAGGGTCGCCTGATTCATCGCCTTTTTTTTTAAATTCCCCACGGCCCGCCGCCGCCACCAGCACATTGATTTCCTTGAGCAACGCCTCATCCAACAGTGCCACGTTATCCCGCAATGTCTGATGATTGAACGTCTTGCCAGGCTGCCCCCAGGCAGTCAGTGGCACTCCAAGCATTTGACGCAAGAGGCTGTCATAATTGGCCAGATACTCCATCCGATCCCAATCCGCATCGAGCGCCAGACGGGTTACTCCAAGAACCAGAATCTGCCACAAATCCATCCCGGTGCGCCCGGTGGCCGCCTTGCCCGCCAGAATGTGTTTCTCCAGAAGCCCGAAAATCTGCTCCTTGAGCTGCGGATGGCCCCAAATCCATTGCAAGCCGACCAGGGTCGGCGGCAACTCATCCCGACTCTTAAGCGGGATCTCGATTTTTTCGATGGGAATGACTTCGAAGGCCGGGCTGGAGTCGAATCTGTGTCGCATATTTGGCGAATCTTTTGTTGTTTAGAGTCCAGGACAGCCTTAAAAGGGCCAAAATCCCGAACCGTCACTGAATATGAGACATGGATTCGATGTATGTGTTCAATATAATATGTTAAACATCAACTATTTATATGTTTAATGCCAGACACTAGTTATACGCTTCCCGATCCACATTGCCGTATGCGGGGTCATCATGCTTCTCGCCTCGCTGCGGGTTCCCCTGGCGCGGCCGTGGGCTGAATTCGTTGCGATAGGCCGAACCCCAGAAGTTGATTCCGTCCGCTCCTGAGAAGTAGCCGAGCACCGTCTGCGCTTCGGCGATGAAATTGGGCATGGTTTCGCAGCCAATCGAGGCGAGGAAATCCTGGTTGTTGGGTCCGGGGTGCGTGATCCCGTGCTGATTAAACTCTTGGTTCCACTTGCCCCCGTGGAATTTGGCGTACTCCGGATCATACTGAAAACCGCTCCGGCGATCGTTGCAGACCTTGAGTTGGACGACCATTTTCTGCCCGGCCCGCCGGGTGTATTGCTGGGACAATTCAATGTTCCCGCCCACCCGCGCCGCCCAATGTTCAACATTCGGCTTGGGACCAAAATGAGTGATGGCAAACCAGTTTTTGCCGTCCTGATCCTTGATCCAATGTCCTTCCGGCTGCCAGCTTTCGTAGAAGTGGGAGACCTCCAGGCTGCCGATGATGTGCGGATTCCCCTCGTTCTTCTTCCCGCGAAAACGTTCCGGGACACTGGTGTCCGCAGGGCTAAACCAGCCCACGGTCTTTGCTCCGCCGGCATACATGTCTTCAGTGACGTTGCCCAAAGAGTTGAGGGGCGCCAAGTACTGCTGTCCCACGTAACCGACGGTATTTTCCAGCATGGCGTAGTTGGCCACGGTCAGGTAGTTTGCCGCCTGCTGATCGGCGGCCCCGGTGTAGGTGGATTCATAGTCGGGATACACCAGGAATAGGCGCAGCTTGCCATTCTGGGTCCGCGCTTTGGTCCAGACGCCCCCCTCTTCCACATTGTCCTGCCACCATTTGATCCAGGAATTCCAATCCTTCCGGAATCCGTCATCATGAGTGCCGCGTCCGATGGTGAGTTGGGTGGCGGGATCGAACGGATTGTTGATGTCGCGCTCGGGCAAACGCGTCATCATCCCGACCACGGCGGTAATCCCTTTACTAAACATGGCCTGGCGTTCCGACTCGAACATGACTGCGTCGGAACCATTGGTAATCGTTCGGAACATGTTGCGTCCCGGTTGATGCCAAATGAACCATTTCACCGGCATTTTCGTGCCGAGCACCGGATCAAATCGGCTGGGGATCTTTGAGTCCGGGATGAACTCAGGCGAGAAATGATTCCATTGGGTCTCCGCTGGCAAATCCAGGTCCGGAACCACGTTGGGAACAACCGCTGCTGCTGAAACGGACATGCCCCACAAGAGGGCCACAGTAATACCAAGAAACTGCATTCTTGACGTCTGTATCATTATGGTGAATGGATTTACACTTCGGTTCATTGGGATAGTTCAATTGTCCAGTCTGTCATGGCTGTAATTGCCGCATGCGGAGGTTCTTGAACTGCACCTTCATGGGCGGGCCGGTGTGGACCTGGACGGCAAGCAGGCCGGAGAGGGCGCGCCTCGGGTCGTTGTCGCGCACTTCGCTCATCACCACATCGTTGATGCGAAGAACGACCAAATTATTACGCACGATGACATGGTAATCGTTCCAATCGTTGTCACGCACGACCTTAAGCAGCTCCTTGGGGTCGCCCACGGAGCCGGCGTCTTTGCGTTCCCCTTTCTCAGTGTAGAGGACTTTGCGACCGCGCTCCGCGAGCTTTTCGCGAAGAAGATATTCCATCACCACGCCCGTCCAAACATGGTCCGCCGACATGTCGGCCTGGACGCCGACGAGCGCCTCGGCCTTGCTGCCAGGCGCGCGTTCTTTGCTGTGAAAATAGATGCCGGAGTTTCCACCCTGCAGCTTATAGGAACACTTGAGGTCAAACTCCGCCGGTTCGCCGTTGGTCCAGATCAGGAAGTTGTTTTCCGGGACGCCGCCTTGTGGGGTAATGCCGGTGATGCAACCATCCTGCACCGACCAATAGTTCGTGTCGCCACGCCAGCCGGTGAGGTCCCTGCCGTTGAAGATGGGGACGAAGCCCTTTTCCAAATCCGTCTTCGGCTGCGGCGCCGGTGTGGTGTCGGCGGGCAAATCGCCCAGCGCAAATTGCACCCCGTCCTGCAGGAACCGCAGAAACGTGGGGTCGCGGAAGGCATTCTTGTTGTGACCGAGCGCAGAGTAGAAACTGCGCCCCTTGCCGCAGGTCTGAATCCACGCCAGCGGATAGTCCTTGTCCGGGCGCTGGCCTTTATCCGCCGTCTCGCTCAGGTCGAGGCTGACCAGCACGCGCACTTTTTCGCGCGCATACGGCGGCTCGAACTGGAACAGTTCATCGAGCCAGGGCAGCGGCAGGGCGCCCTTCCCGCCCCATGCGGCATTGAGCGGATACGTTGGATCTTCGACGCGAATGCTGGCGGGCTCGGACTCCCACGGGTGGTTGCGGAACCGCCCGCCGATGAGTTGGCGGAACTCCGCCTCCGTCGGATTGGCCGGGTCTTTTTCCCACACGCTCGCGCTGTGAATGCCGACAATTCCCTTGCCGCCGCGCACGAATTCAACCAGGGCGCGCATCCGCATTTCCTCCACTTCCGGCGGGCCGAAGACGTTGAGCATGGTGTTGTTCATCACCACGGCATCAAATTCCCGCAACCGTTCGGGCGTGAAGACGCTGGCATCCACGCTGGTGGTTGTGGTAAACGCGCCCGTCTTTTCCCCCATCAACTCCAGCGCCCGAGCGGCCCACGCGATGGCTTCGTCGTGGTAAGTCCCGCGGGTGAAGTTGTAGAGGAGCAGGCGGCGCGGCTGGGCGGGCTTCGCCGTGGCTTTTGCGGGGAGATGCTGCTTCAGTTGCGCCACCTCGGCCTCGGTCAGTGCCGGCAGCGGTCTTTGGGCCAGGACAATTCCGGCTGAGGCGGCCAGGAAGGCGGGTAGGACCAGGGCCAGTGGGATTTTGAATTTCATGGGTTGGTTAAAAGTGGGTGAAGGTGACGGTCATATTGCAGTCCGTGAACGGATTCGACTCGTTATCCAATTCGCGCGCATACGGCCCGTCGAGCGTCAGCGTGACCTTGTGCCACTGCTTGAGTTCGCCCGAGATGACCACCGTGCCGGCGCCGTCGGGTTGGCGCGACCGCACCAGTGGCGTGAGCGGCGTCGCGGGTGCAACCGCGGCCCCGGCGACTTCGTGGAATGCCGCTGGAATATGGCCCGCCTTGACCTTCACCGCCGGGCCTTTGCCATCGGGCTTGAACTCCCTGTTGCTGGCGAGGACGAATTTGTCCATCTCGAAGCCATCCTCGCGCAGCGAGAACATGATCTCGCGCACGCCCGCCTTCTCGATGTCGATAAACAACTGCATCGGAACGCCAGTGTGAACCTGTTCGGTGCGCTGGTTGCAATCCCACGCCCATTTGTTTTTCTGCACCGTCTGCCACCGCTGGCCGGACTCGGGCCATCGGCCGTTCAGCCCGACATGCGCGCCGTTGTCCTCGCTGCCCGTCGAGAACGAGCGCACCCAAACGTAGTAGCGACCGGGCGTTGTGATGTTCACCTTGTAATGCGCCACGGCCAGAGCGCCAGGTTTATCGGTGAAGTTCTCCTCGTAAACCATTTTGTGGTCATGTGTCGCGCGCGTGTCCGGAAGAATCTCGACATATGCCCCGCCGCTCGCCCCCGCCGTGTGTGCCGGATCGGCATCGGGCTTGAGGTCCGGAGTGCTCTTCGAGGAGGTGATGTGCCAGGCCCGCTTGTCGGTGAGGGTCTGCATGAAAAAATGTTCCGCCTCGACGGCAACGATGCCGTCCACCTCGTTGAAAACGAGATCAGGCCCGGCGATCGGCGCCGTCGAGCCGTTTGCAAATGCAGTCGGTCCCATTGCCAGCGCGGCAACGATCATCAGGATTGAGATAATTGGTTTCATGGTGTCTGGTTCGTTGGTCAAGAGTTGAAAGGGTGATCAGAATTGGGGAAATGGGCGTTACTTGCGGAAACCTTTCTCGGAGCCGGAGCGCCTGCCGTCGTCTTTGAGGGCGCCGGGCTTCCAGTTGCGGGCGATCTCGATGTCGGCGGCGACCTTTTCCGTCAACGCGGTGACATCCACAAAGCCCACGCGGTTGTAGAGGGCCGGGAGATAATGGGCGTCGCGAATGGCCGCATACCGCTTCCAGCGGACCAGGGCATCGCCGAGGTGACGCAGCGCCGCCTCGTGTTCGAACTTGTCGCCGTTCACGTCAAACAGGGCCAGGGCGCACGCTCCGCGAATCTTGGACGCATAGTAGCGGCCCAGGCAGGCCAGCGCCTCGCAGTCGTTGACGGTTTTCTGGAGCTCGGAGTCCTCCCTGGCGGCTTCGCGGAGCGCGTCGAGAGAAGTCATGGTCTCCGCCGCCGCGCCGTCCAGGGCTTGGGCGATTTCGAGCGGTGTGGTCTGCTCCATCGGCTGGCGGGCGGTGAGCCGGGCGCGCCAGTCGCGGATGCACAGCACCTCCGCGCCCGGCATGGAGATGCCTTCCATAAAATGGCGCACGGTATGGAAGCCCTTGCTCCTGGGATGGCTCAGGCAGGCCTCGGGATACCACTTGAGATCGATGTCCCCCCAGAAGAAGCGCGTGGTCAGCGGGATGACCTGCGAAGCGCACTGGAGGGCGCGGAAGAGATGAGGCGACGACGCCTTGGGGTGGCGGGCGGCCAGTATCCGCTCGAAGAGGGAGTCCGGCAGCGAGGGATCGTAGGCAAGCCTCCCCCAAAGCATGAACGAATACCATTGCTTTTCCATCACCAGCGGGCGCGGGCCGGGGTCGGGATGGCGCTCGAGAAAGTCGCGTCCCCAGACGTAGCCGTCGGGTCCCATGTAAAAGCCGGCCATTTTGTCGGCCGGGGGCATGTTCAGGATGTATTCCCGGGCGTAGGCGGGATCGCCGAAACGGAAAGTGTAGAGGTCGTCATTGCGCACCGTGAGCCAGGTCTTCCTGCCGGGGGCGAGGTTCTCGAGAAGCGGCTGGATGAAGGGCGGTTTGGGAATCGAATACATGTGCGCCACCGAATATTTGAAGCTGAACTCGAACGGTCCCGGGTAGTTTTTGAAGGCGTCCAGGATGTCGCCTTGCGCCGTCCAGTGGAAGCGATGGATCATGCCGAACTCGCGTTGGGGGTCGTCCTTCAGGGCGTCGCGCACGCCTTCGCCGTAGGTGTCCCACAGCCAGGCTTCCTTCGTCCTGGAGTCCATTTTCTCCGGCATGCCCTCGCCCGCGGTGACGCCCATGCCGGCGAGCAGCGGATAGGTTTTCACCATCTCACGCGCGCTGGCGCGGAAATACTTTTTGGTGATCTCATTGTCCGGATCCTTCGTGATGCCGTACCTGCCCTCAGCGCCCCAGGTGAAGACGTTCCAGGTGAAAATATAAACCCGGATGCCCCGGTCGGCGGCGTGTTGCATGACCCAACGCCAGAACTCGATTTTCTCGTCCATGGTCATGCGCTTGACCACCTCGTGGTCGGCGAGCATGGCGGGGCGGACCATGTCGTTGCCCGCGAAGCTGAAGGTGTCATCGAGCTTGGCGCGGGTGCGCCAGACATCCTCCAGCGCGACCTCGGGGAACTCCGGCACCCTGACCAGCGAAGGGAAGGGATGGAGGCTCCAAAGCGAGAGCACGTTGTAGCGGTGGCGCGCCATCGCGTCGAGGAACCGTGTCCAGAACTCGCGCTCCCACATCTCCGGAATGTTCGCCTGCGCGGCATCGGAGCAGTCCGTGTAGCTCGGCGTGCGCAGATCGAGCGGGATGTTGAATTTGATGCCGCGCCGCGCGATGCGCGGCGTGTGGTCGGAATCCTTCAGCAGGTCGAGCGTGCCCGTGCGAATCGCCTCGGCAAGGTCCAACCCGCCATACATCGCGCCCGTGACGTCGGCCCCGCGCACCGTGATGATCCGGCGTCCGCCCTCGTTTTGCGCGCGAATGGTGTAACTCTGCGCGGCAGCCCCGCCGTCCTTCCCGACCGTGAGCGCAATGCGAGTCCCCCCCGCGTCATTGCCCAAGGTCATCCCGCGCGCCCCGGCCTCACGACGGATTTCCTCCACGGCAAATTTCCCTGGCCCGCCAGTGGCGGGGTCGTTCACCAACTCAAAGCTTCCGGCCAGCGCGGCCAGCGGGGCGAGCAGCAGGGCGGTGAAAAATGTGAGAGTCTGTTTCATAATGGTTCTTCCGGAATTAGCGGAAGGTATTTTATTGGCTCAAACGAGAGCATAAGGGCAAATAACCAATGAGAATAGGGTTTTCGACCGCAGGGGCGCGCGAGCAGGGGCTCAAGGCGCGCGCCCATGCTTGTTTTACCTCGCTTTTGCAAGCCAATGGTTGGTTGAAAAATGCAACATTTCAAATACGAATGCATTGCGGATTGCAAGGCCGTTTTATTCGAGCCATATCCCATTCAAACCAATGAATAATCACCCGGAGATGCCGGAAGAGCCCCTTAAATTACCTCGGTCCCTGAATCATCCCTACGGCTTCACCACACTAATTCCAAACAAGCCCCCCGCGAAATTGCCGGGGGCGGCCTGGAAGGTAACCGTGACACTGGACTTGTCGCGCGTCCATTCCTCGCTGAGCGGATATTCCACTTCAAAGAACTTTCCCGGTTGGTTTCGGTCCAACACCTGGGTGGCCAGCTTCTTGCCATCGACCAGAATATCGAAACGCCGCGCGCCGGTTTCCTCGCCCCAGTAGGTGCAGATCAGTTTTGCGGGCTGGCCGGGCGTGACCCTGACCTGGTAGCTGAACCACCCGCCATCCCTGGCATCACGCCATTTGCGTCCCATGTGCCCGCCTGAATTGGAGTTCTGACTCTGGAGTTTATGATCGGTTTCCGGCTGCTGCTCGCCCGGCTGGATGCGGTCGATCGTGCGGCGCTCCAACGCCCTCCCGCGGGCCTCGGCAACGGCGGCTTCCGCTTTTTTCGACTTCCACTCCCCCTTGGAATACACCTTCCAATACACATTATAGCGCTGGTAGTGCGTCTGATGGAACGGGATCAACGTGACGTCTTTTGGCTGCCCCAGGCCTTCCGTGCGGAACCGCAGCGTCTTGCCGTTCAGGCGATGAATATGGTTTACGATGTTCCCGGGTGATCCCGTGAAGATGGTTTCCGGCGGTGTGGGGATACGGAGCTGATCGACCTGGGTGCGGGCATAAGGGCTGATGCCTTTCAAGCCTTCGGTGCCCAATTCCCCGGCCAGCACCAACGGACCGTAGAGAACCGCGATCGTCTTCTTTTCGCCCGGAAGCGGTTCGCAATGCAAGGTCATCGGCGTCTGGAGATCGACCCGGTCGCCATCGCGCCATTCCCGGAGCACACTCCAGTAGCCCGCAGTGGTGTTTTTCACGCGAACGCGTTTTCCATTGATGCTCACGGTCATGCCCTTTTCCGCCCAGGCCGGCTTGCGGATGTTCAAGGTCAACAACTGCGGCCGGGCGCATTTGAAAACCAGCCGGCTCGTGTCGCTGGAGGGAAAGGCCGTTTCCTGGCGGACCACGAGGCCCCGGGCCTGCCAGTTCAATTCGCTGGCGATGAACAAATTGACATAAAGCGAATCCGGCCCATGCATGAAAATGGTGTCGGCGTATTTGGCGTGGTTCTCCATGCCCGTGCCCACGCAGCACCAGAAGGAATCGAAGGGCGTGGAGTAGGTCTTGAAGTGGCCCGGCTTGAGCGAGACCAGGTAGGTGAACATCCCGCGCTGCGGTTCCTGCGAGGCGAGGATGTGATTGTAGAGGCCCCGCTCGTAGAAATCCATGTAACGGCTCGAGGGATTCCACTCGAACAAATGCCGCGTGAGCTTGAGCATGTTATAGGTGTTGCAGGTCTCGGCTGTCTCCGCGCTCAAATGCTTTGCAAACTCGTTGGTCGGAAAGAAGTACTCCCGGTCGCCATGCCCGCCGATCACGTAGGAACGCGTCTCGGCCACAAAGTGCCAGCCATTTTCCGCGATGTCGTGATAACGCGGCTCGCCGGTCACTTCGAATTCCCGCGCGGCCGCGATCATTTTTGGAATTTGTGTATTCGCATGAATCCCGTTCAAGCGGTCCTCACCCCTGGCCAGAGGATCGAACACCGCCGCGTGATCGAACGCCCGGGCCAGTTTCAGATGCGCCGGTTTGCCGCTGATGGCATAGAGATTCGCCATCACCTCGCCCATGCCGCCGAATTCGTTGCTCAGGGCGCCCTGCTGCTGCGTTTCCGTCAGACGGTTCAGCCGGAACTCGAGCCAGTCCGCCATCCGTTCCAGCACGGCGAGAGCCTGGGGATTATCGCACTCGACCGCGGTGTCCAGCAGACCGGCCATGATTTTGTGCAGGGTGTAATACGGCGCCCACACCGGCTTGCGCGCATCGACCCGATCGAAAAACGATTCTGGAAAGGCAGCCAGGTATCCCGCGTTGAATCCCTTCGATGGCAGCGCGTCCTGGCATTGCGCGAGCGCCGCCACTATCGCCTCGGTCCGCTGCTTAAACCGCGCGTCGCCCGTGCTCGAATACATCAGCGCGCACGCGGAAAGGTAATGTCCCATGGAATGCCCGCGCAACTCGCAACCCGGTTCCTCCCAACCGCCATACGGCGCCGCAGTGCTGGGCAGGCCCGCCGTGACGCGGAAAGTATGCAGCAACCGGTCCGGCTCCAGACTCAGAAGGTATCTCTCATTCAGCAACATCGCCTGCCGAAACGGCCCGTCCAGCAAGCGCACGTCTTTCAAATCGAATGGCTCGACCTTGATGGCCTTCGAAGGTGGCGCCTGCTTCACCTGCCGGGGCGCGTCGGGCGCCGCGCCGGGCGCGGAATTCACAAGGCAAAGGGCCAGCACGAGAGAGTGGTTGAATGTGCGGATGGACATACGGTTGTGATTAGTTAGGAAACTTAAGGAATGAGTAACATGCCCCCGGTGGGCTGCAAGAATAAAGTCGAATAAATTCAGTTTGAACCGAATGATTTAGCGGGCGGCCTTGGGAGTTCTTGGAGACTTGGTGGCAGGGGACTGCACGCCTTGTGTTTCCCCAGGCAGAAGACTCCGCAAAGGACATTCCTCACACCGGGCTTCACGAGGACGGCAGAATGTCTTCCCCACCATCACCAGTTGCGCATGGTAATCCTGCCAGTAATCCAGCAGGTCGCCCACTCCAGTACTCAGACTGCGTTCGCAGATTTGCCGCAGTGCATCATACTCTTCATCCATGGCGCAAAAGTGATGCCGCGCAAAAATACGCCGTGTGTAAGCGTCAATCACGAAGGTCAGCCGTCCCCCGGCATAGAGCAACATGCTGTCCGCCGTTTCAGGACCGATCCCATTGGTCTCCAACAACCTCTGACGGGCCTCCGCCACCGTTCCACTGAAGAGCCGTGTCAAATCCCCGCCGTAATCCTCGACCAATATTTTTAAAAAAGCGCGCAGACGGGCGGCTTTGACATTGTAATATCCCGAAGGATGAATGAGCCGCGCCAATTCCGACTGGCTCAGTTCGTGGAGCTTTTCCGGCGATAACACCTTCTCCCTCTGGAGATTGGCGATGGACTTCTCCACATTGCCCCAATTCGTGTTCTGCGTCAGAATCGCCCCCACGCAGACCTCAAACGGCGTTTCCCCGGGCCACCAGTGCAGATGCCCGTGGCGCGCGCGCATCAACCGGTAGCCGTCCCGCAACAGGGCTGCCATGTCGTACGGCGCGCGTACCGGAGTGGGTTTCGTCATGTGGAGAAGATTCTGGCGGTGGCTGCCAATAAAATCAAACCCGCGCAATATTACCCGCACGCGGAGTCGAAATAATAAAAAAGGACGGCCCCAAAGCCGTCCTTATGCAAAAGAGAAATCGAATTTCGCAACGCGATCAGCCGTTCAACGCCTCATAAACCTTGCCGACAATCGCCTCGGAGGGCTTCAAGGTCTTCGCTCCCTTGCTCCAACGCGCCGGGCAGGCTTCCGCCGGATGTTTGACGAGATAGGCGTTGGCCTGCATCTTGCGCACCAGTTCGTCGGCGTTGCGACCGACATTGTAGAAATTAACCTCGGAGGAAACAAGTTTGCCCTCGGGATTGATGATGAACGTCCCCCGCAGCGCCAGGCCCGAGGCTGGATCATAAACACCGAAGAGCTTGCTCACCGCGCCGGTGCGGTCCGCGCCCATGGGGTACTGAACCTTCTCCAGCAGCTTCTCCGTGTCCCGCCAGACCAGATGCGCGAACTTCGTGTCCGTTGAAACAGAAATGACCTCCGCGCCCAGCGCCTGGAGTTCCTGATACTTGTCCGCCAGATCCGCCAGCTCCGTCGGGCAGACAAATGTAAAATCAGCGGGATAAAAAACCAGAATCGTCCACTTCGATTTCTTTCGAAGGGCATCCAGGGAAATCTCGCCAAATTCGCGCTTCCTGGGATCGTAAATGTCTAGTTTAAAATCGGGGACATCCGCCCCCACCGTCGCCAGGGTTTCTTCACAGTCACACATAGTCTTTTAAGAATAGTAATCTCGGTCATTATCGCCACACCCCATTTCTGAATTGATTGGGGGATCCCCATCCAACCTTCGGATCGGACCTTTTAAGAAAGCCCTGATTTCCAAAAAGTCAAGGGACGACAGGCCGGCGCCCTCCCGATGACCTTTGCCCGCGCGGGCTTAAACAACCTCTCAACCCTGCCGCACAAAAACGAGCTGCTCGCCAAAAAAAGTCACCACGAGATAGTCTCCTTCAACCAGCCCATCCGAGGACGTCTCTTTGCCCTTGTCGTCCCTCATCTTGATCGTGTAACTCTCGCCGTCCCCCTCCCATGTGCCCTCATACGTTTTCGTCTCCATTTTCAGGGGCGTCGGCTCCGCGGGCGGGGGCGGGGCGGCAGGGGTTGGCGTTATTCCATAGCGGGCATCCATGGCGGCGTTTCCGAGACTGCGACGCACCGCGGGGGCCAGCGCGCTGGGAGCGACACCCAGACCGCGAGTCCCCGGACGGGGCGCGGCCGCCCCCACCGCAGCCTGCCTGGCCTGGGCTTGCTGGGCGAGTTTCTGCAAATCCACGATCAAACCCTTCGTGACCAGTGTTAATTTGTTATCCGTTGTCGCCTTTAACCGGGTGCCCTCCGCCATGCTTGCAAGCACCGACCGCAGCGCCTTAAGCTCCTTGGAGGAAATGTTCGGCCGTTTCTTCCTCGCGTTGATCACCACCTGGTCGGCGTCCAGCTCCCACCGGCCCAAAATCTTGATTGGATCGTAAATGGGCGAAGTCCCCTTTTCGAGGTAGTTGCGGAAATCCTTCAAATTCACCGCCAGCAATTGCTGCGTCAGGTCCGAGGCGGTGAACACCCCCTCGATGCGCGGGTGCTTCACCAGATCCGCAAGACTCATCTTGCCCTGGAGCGCCTCCATGAACTCCTTGTCGGCGGCCATATCCTTCAAATCCTGGCGCTCGCCCAGGTTCAGGAACGGCGGATAATCCTCCAAACGCTGCAGGACCGCCGGATTATTGTGATACAAAACCCCCAGAATATCCGTGATCTCGTAAAATTGCTTCGGCGCCGGATCGAAAGGCGCCACCAACCGGTCAAAACCCGTCGCGCGCATATCCTGCCGGGCCGTGTTGAGCGCCTTTAACCACCCCGGATCCGCCTCATTGGCAAACTGAAAACTGAAATAACCCGGCACATAAATCGCCAGCCCCATCCAAAACACCAAAACCGCCCCCGTAAGGACACCCAAGGCGGCGCCCGCCCGCTGATTAAGCCGCAGGAACAGCGCCCGCTCAATATCGCTCGCCCTGAACTTCAAATACTTGGCCACCGGCATATACGCCACAAAGGAAAGCCCCAGCGCCACCAGCATTACCACCGCATAGGCCAGCACAGGCGGCAGCAACCACAGCCAGACCAGCGCCTTGACACCGATCCACCCCGCCACCGGCTTGAACAACGGCGCCAGAGGCATCGCCAGCAAGCCGGCCAAAGCCACCCCCGCCAACAACACCGCGGCGCGCACCGCACCCAGAAAAAACCCGGCCACAGCGAACAGGCCGCACGCAACGAAAATGGCAATCCAAATGGTCATGAGACAAATTTAAAACCTCTTTTGCAAAAAGGCACGCCCAAAATTGCCGGGAATTCGATCCCGGGCGCGCCCGCGCATGGCCCGGCCTCAAATTCAAAGCCGCCTTGAGGACCGAAGCGCGCACTCCTGAACGTTACTGCGCGTTGAATTCCTGGCGGATGCCGAATTTCTCGATCCGTTTGCGCAACGTCGCCCTCGTGATCCCCAGCAACTTCGCGGCCTGCAACTGGTTGCCCCTGGTCTCCTTCAAAGCGTGAATCACCAGCGCCCGCTCGATGGCGGGCAGCACCTTCAGGCTGGGACTTTTTTTAGCCCACGCAAACAACTGCCCCGCCAGCGCCGGGATATCGAGTTCCTGAGCCTTTGTCATCGGCCCCTGTTTGACCGGGATCTGACTTTTGACCGCTGCGGACCCTTGTGACGCCCCCACTATTTCCGCTGGAAAATCCTCCACCAGGATCACATCCCCCTGGCTGACCACAATGGCGCGCTGAATGGCATTTTCCAGCTCCCTCACATTCCCCGGCCACCGATATTCCTGGAGCATGGCGACCGCCTTGCTCGATATCGACTTGGGCGGACGCTGTTTTTGCCGCGCGAATTTTCGCAGGAAATACGCGGCCAATAGCGGAACATCCCCGGCGCGTTGGCGCAACGGCGGCATTTCGATCCGCACCACGTTCAGCCGGTAAAAAAGATCTTCCCGGAATTGACGGTCGGCCACGGCCTTTTCAAGCGGCTTATTGGTGGCGGCGATCACGCGCACGTCCGCCTGAATCGACTGGCCGCCACCGACGCGTTCGAAGGAGCCGGATTGGAGCACGCGCAGGATCTTCGTTTGCGTGGGCAGGCTCATATCCCCGATCTCATCGAGAAAAATCGTGCCCCGATGGCATTGTTCGAATTTGCCGATGCGCAGATTGGCGGCGCCGGTGAACGCCCCTTTTTCGTGCCCGAAGAGTTCGCTCTCGAGCAGGTTCTCGGGAATGGCGGCGCAATTGATGGCCAGATACGGCTGGTCGCTGCGCTGACTGTGATGATAGATCGCGCGGGCCACCAGTTCTTTGCCGGTGCCGCTCTCCCCTGTGATCAGGACCGTGGCATCCGAGGCGGCCAACCGGCCGATGAGCTTGAAAACCCCCTGCATGATTTCCGTGCGACCGATGATGCCCGAGGCGATGTCCTCGGCGTCCGGCGCGCTCTGACAGGTGACCACCTGGCGCATGTCCCGCGAGGCCTTGAGGGCCGCATGGACAATCTCCTTGAGCTTGGGCACGTCGAAGGGCTTGAGCATGTAATCATAAGCCCCGAGCTTCATCGCCTCAATGGCCGTCTGCGTGGTGCCATAGGCGGTCATCATGATGACCGGCAGCTTCGAGTCGATCAGGCGCAGCCTGCGCAGGGTCTCCAGGCCGTTCATCCCGCCCATGCGAATGTCCATGATGACGAGGTCCGGCTTGAAATGGGGAATCCGCGCCAACCCCTCCTCGCCGCTGGCGGCGGTGCTCAGCTCGATTTCGGGAGAGTCGAAAATCCGGCGGAAGGAGTATTGCACATCCGCTTCGTCATCGATGAGTAAGAGCTTGTCCATGCCGGTTAATTACCGCGCCACGAATCCACCGATCCGCGTCGCACCCCTCTCATAACCCATGATTCGCCGCCGGGAAAGTCGAAAGCAATTCATCACCCCGGGACCCCGGGACGGAGCGGAGCCTGGATTTCCGAACAGGCAGTGCGCCCGTTTCAAAAGTTCCGAATACCAGGATAGCCCGACTGGGAAGGGGCTGACCCACCATCCCGGATTGCGGTGGAAACCGGACCCTTGTGGGGACTCGCGGTCGTAGGGGCCGCGCGCTTACGATTTCTTTTGGCGGGCTTGCTCCTTTTTCTCCTCGCGCTCGGCGTTCAGAGTGACGCGGTCACTGACCAACTGCTTGTTAAGCTGCTCATAGGCGGCCAAATCCTGGGCCGCGATGGCTTGTTGAATCTGGGATTTGACCAGCAGTTCCCGCTCGGCGATTTTTGCGGCGTAAATCGAATCCAGCTCCGCAAGCGCCTTTTTCTGTTCGGCGGTCACTGGCGCGACGGGAGCGTCCTTGCTCAAGCGCTCCATGGCTAATTCATAAGCGGTTTTCATTTGTTATGCCGCAACTTACGCGATGCCACCGCAGGACACAACCGATTATATCCGACCTGATTTCGAGCCTTGCGACTACCAGGCCGACCCTGTCATGGCGGTCCGTTTTTTGAAAGGCTCCCGGTTGCGCTCAATCGTTAAAGTGGTATTGGTGAGAGACAGGCTTGCGGCACTTGATGCGGGTGTTACGATTCCTTGCAGCGGTGAGGGGCCTGCAGGATCGGACCCATGAACCCAATTGAAATCTGCGTTTGCGACTCGGACGAAGCCATTGCCGATGCGGCGGCGACACGCTGGCTGGAGGCTTTGCGCATCGCGCCCTCCCCGGTGCGATGCACCGCCGTTTCCGGGGGGCGAAGCGCAC
>Ga0315272_10000770_pt1 | contig 16337 bp, 19 predicted proteins | sample C3_middle_MG_FD_203918 | JGI IMG/M metagenome (GOLD analysis project Ga0315272, IMG submission 203918) | Sediment microbial communities from Yellowstone Lake, YNP, Wyoming, USA - C3_middle | ecosystem: Environmental > Aquatic > Freshwater > Lake > Sediment | place: USA: Wyoming | collected...
ATCAAGATAGCCGGTATCATTAAAATTTGTGCTACGCACTACATTCATTGAAACATCTACAGGATCGGAACCCCAGCTTCCTGCATCGTTTTTATCAATCATTTCCTTTAACGGCATAACATCAAAGGCAGGATTGCATAAGCCTAATCTTGATAATTTACTTTGCATCAACAAGGGTTTTTAAATAGTTATCCAATAGTTTTTCAGCTTTCTTTTCTTCTTTCAAAACTGATTCAAGGTCTGAAATAGCGACATTTATTGGAATTTCTTCTTCCGGTTCAACGGTATCAATGTAGCGGGGCAGGTTGAGGTTAAACTCGTTTTCTTTAATCTCGTCAATTTCAACCAATGAGAAATAGCGTATACGCATTTCAGGATTGTCGAACACTTCGAGCAGTTCGGCACTCACTGCTTTTATGGCTTCCTTTTCCCGCACTGCTTCCTGCCGGACATCCTCAAGAGCTTTGTCACACTTTTGAAGGGTTTCAGTAAGTTTAGCCAATTTCTTTTCCACTTTTTCAATATCAGCATTGCTAATGGCTGCCTTGCCATCGGCTTTCACTTTTAATTCAAGTACAGCGCCATTTTCAAGTCTCAGGCGAAGTATATTCTTTTCTTCCATAGGTAATTTCAGGTTACCTTTAGCATCGGGTAGGAACTCAAATTTTCCATTTTTTACTTTGCATTTAACAGTATTGTCTTTGGTGGTAGTAAATTCAAGTGTTTGCTCCGTTTCCGACAGTTCTTTGATATTTCGGAGTAAAGCATCGGTTTTTATCCAATCCTGCTGTTCTTCTTTAAAATTGTCGTTGATTTCGAGTTCTTTGAAAACAAGGTAGTCATCAACCAACTGGAACAAACGGGCTTCTTCTGTCGGGATTATTCTTTCGGCTTCTGCCTTATCTCCATAACTTTCGAGCTGTACCAGCAAACGCATCACATCCTGGGGACGCAATACATTCTGAACGGGTTCTTCTTTGTACCATCCCTTTTTTGCACCCCAAACCATTAAGATTTTGTCTTTGCGGTGTTCAGGCTTATTCTTATTAAAAAACAGGATGCAACCAGGAATAGTATTGCCATAGAAAACATTTTCGGGCAGGGCTACAATGGCATCAAGGATGTTCTTTTTATCTTCACCAATTCCTTCGATAAAACCACGCCGGATGAGGTAAATATCATCGGCTTTGCGGTTTTGACCGTCCTCTTCCTCGGTTTTTTCAGGTTGTCCTTTAAACAAAACGCCATTGGGGCAAACAACAGCGGCTTTTCCATTATCCTCTAATGATGCAATAATATGCTGAATAAATGCAAAATCGCCGTTTGAGAAATCGGGTACACCATAAATGAAACGATTAAATTTATCGGAATAGCTATCTTTTGAAGGAAATGAAAACTGAGGCGAACCGTCTTTGTTCAAAACTGCTTTGCCTTTCTTGTCTTTCTTCGGCGTGCCATTGCCTGCCCAGTTTTCGACTGAGAAAGGGAAATTTGCAAAAACCATATCAAAGGTTTCGATGCTATGCTCGTCTTTCAGGAATTTCGGGTCTCTTATTGTATCCCCTTGAACAATTTTGCCTTCCAATCCGTGCAGCATAATATTCATGGTAGCAATAGCCCAGGTAGTCCAGATGGTTTCCTGACCATATAAACGCAAACCTTTGAGTTCACTGTTTTTTTCTCTTACATAGTCGGCTGTTTTTACCAAAAAACCACCTGAGCCACAAGTGGGATCGTAAATGCGTTGTCCGTTTTGAGGCTTCAAGGTACGGACCATCAATTCAACGATTTCAGGCGGAGTGTAAAACTGACCGGCAACCGTACCGCCTTTGTTTTCATCAGCAAAGCGTTTTATCAGGTATTCATAGGCATGACCTAAGATGTCCAAAGGAACACGGTCGTTTGAAAGTTTCATCGGGTCGAGATGATTTATAAGCTCCTGCAAAATGCTCGGGTCAAGCCGTTTCCTGCCGGAGCCATCTGGTGCGGCTTCATTCCAGCGGACAGCATTGATAATACCTTTCAACGGGAATGAACCATCAGCTAATTTGTTTGCATCTGCTATGCCATCACAGGCTTTTTGCATCAATTCATTCTTTTTGTCAAGCGGAGCTTGCTTTACATCATCCCAAAAGCAGCCGGAAGGGATCACAAACTGATGGGCGTACTTTGTAATTTGTTCCAATTGTTTGGTATTGGGTTGTTTCCCATATTTTTCTTCAAATTCAGATACTTTATTTGATTCTTCCCAGGTATAGTTGTCAGACAATCGCTTGTAAAAAAGCAATGTGAGGATGTACGACTTGTAATCTTCAACTTTGCCATAAAGAATATCTGCCATTCCCCAAAGGAAGTTTCCCAATTGTTGTTTTGTAATCATTCCGATTTTCTGTTTTTAAGTTTAACATTCTTTTCTGCCGTTTTCAACGATTTTAAAGCGACATCTTCGTCTTTTACAAGATCATAAACCTTTTCAGCAAGCCAAAGAGAGAGCAATTCCTCTTTATCTACTTTGAAAAGTTCGGCAAGTAAAAGCACTTGTTCCCGGCGTGCCTGTCGTTCCCCTTTTTCCAGCTTGCTTACAAAAGCTGTATCAGCTTTCAGACAGGCTGCAACCTCACGTTGCCTGATTTTCAGCGTTTCACGCAGGTTGCGTATGTGTTCACTAAATTGGCTCATGTTGTTATTTATTGTCTTGTCAATCATTGACAAAAATAAACATAATAAAAGAAACAAAAAAGAGAAAAAGTGCAAAGTTTGTAAATGAAAAATGAAAAATGAATAATGAAAGATTATAAAGAGCAAAGACTGCAAACCTCGCAAGGTTGCAGCCTTATGGCTATAAAAACAGTGAATCAAACTTTTTGGTAAACACCGTAATGGGGCTGTGAAAGATAGATGCCGGTAAGCTCTTTTAGGAGGTTATCAACTGAACGGGTTGAGAGATTGTACTTTTTGCCCAACTCGATGGCTTCGGCTCTCTTAAAATCGGGAGGCAAAGCATCAAAGAATTTGCGTTTGTTGTCACCGGAACGAAAAACAGAGTTTTCCGTTTGTTTTGGCAGATTATGAAACATGAGCAAACTATGCTGTAAATAAAGGTCGGCAAGGTTTACGGCTGTATCAAAGTCAGCATCGGTACAAAAAGCTGTGATTGAGGTATCGCCATTCTCAAATTTACGGAGTGCGGTAAAAATCATTGTCAAGCGATACAGAACAAGCCCAAGACGTTTTACAATGCTTCCGGCATCATCCCCTGTAAAGGTGGTAACTTCAATAAGCCAACGGCTGCATATACTGTTTAAAGTCTGCCATTGCTGTTGAGTAAGTTCTATCTTTGTCTGATATTGCTTCAAAAATTGAATTAACTGAAATACCTGATCGGATAGAGTATTGAAATGCTCGGTAAGGTTGAAACTGCTTGCATAGGGTGAAACATCACGCCATTGTTGCTCCACCTTGTAAGCATAGAACATAAAACGGCTGAAAAGGCCATCCTCGGCTGATGCAATCAATCCGGTTACCTGACTTGGAGTGCCTGACAGTGCAACAGACAGGCGGGGTTAGTTGACCTCGATATACTCGTTATTGGTTTTCTTTGAACTTGAAATGCGTTCGTGATGGAATGCCTTGCGGAGCATATCGGAATAACCGCCCCATTCTTGTTTAAGTACGTTGCCCATTGTATCGGCTTCGGTTTCGCAAATAATGCCTTCACCCTGGTTCTGTTCGAGGTGCGAAAGGATTTTTGCATAACTGGAATTTGCCGGAATAAAAACAACTCTGAATGGTGGTTGTTCCGGTGGTTCCTCTGCTGGTTCATGTTTCTTTTTTGCCCGTTGTCGGTTTTTATACTCGTTCAATTCAGTATCATACTTTTGCTGTTCTTCTTTGCTTGATTTTAAAAGCTGATCGTGATGTTTATCGGCAAGGGTCTTTGAGAATTTCAAAGCACCTTTTCCACTGGCAGCAGGAGCTATGATAAATGAAAAAAGATTTGGGTAAACGATTTGTTGCGCATAAATTCCTTTTATATTAGGCAAACAACCACTGAGAATAGACAATGCACCTGTAAGGAACACATCACGTTCTCTGAGGTCGGTAAATGCCAATGCACCGGATTTTATCAGTTCAGGTAAGCGATGGTAAATTTCATCAGGAATGGTTGGAGTATTTTTAAGGTAATCTTCTTCAATTGCTTCCTGTTGTTGAGCTATTGCATTTTCATTGGTTTGCACTTTTGCAGACTTTGCAAAGTTTGCAAACTCGTTAAAGTGATGGTTGTATGCACTCTTTACAGATGCTCTTACTTCTGGTTCTGATAAATCGAAATTGGTTGAAATAAAATCAAGTGCGGTGCTTTCGGGAATGCCTTTGCGGTTGCAGTTGCAAGCCAGCAGATACAAAAAGTTGTTGCGATTACCGGAATGGTATTGTTCTTTTTGCTCTGTAAAACGAATACAATCTTCAAACAATGCCTGATAATCGGGTATTGCAATGGATTCCTGTTTTGCAGGATTCTCATTGAAAACTGTTTGTACCTCGAACTTTTGGCTGTGTATGTTTTTGTATGTATCGGAATCATCGGAAACAAAGCAAAGGCGTGTAATGTCTTTGCATTTAGTATCGCAAGGGATACCCAGTGCCTTTTCGTAATAAGTCTGCACCTGTTTATATGCGATGTCGTGTTGTTCTGCTCCGGTGCTTACCTCAACAAAAACTTTTAATCCTTTACCGCTTGGACTGCGAAAGCAGGCAAAGGTAAAGGGTGTTTGAGTTATTGCCTGAAAAGCATTGTTTAGCTGATCAGGTGTGAGTTTGTCGAAATCCAAATGAACAAATCCGCTGTACTGGTCGAGTAAATCAGCTTTACGACCACCTTTAAAGGTTGCCGATGGAGTAAAAGCCGGAAGCTGTCGTTTTAGCTGGTCGGCTTTTTCGGTATCGCCTGAGGCAATCAGAGAGCGGATATGCTCAATATCCGCCCTGTATTTGCCTTCTTTGATGTCTTTGATGATTAACAGCAAAGCCTTGTTTTCTACCGTCTGATTAAATCCTGAAAAGATTGTCGAACATGCCATAATATCAGGATTTAGAGGGTTTGTGGTACTTTTCAAGCATTTTCAGGATGTCGGACAAGCGGTAATACATTTTGCTGCCTACCTGCGAAAAGGCAATCATTCCTGTATCACGCCAAGCCTGAGCCGTGCGTTTGCTGATATTCATTACCTGAATAAATTCCTGATTGTCGAAAAATACCATTTCAGGGTTGGTGCGTTGCTTAACCTCAAGTAGCACCAGCATTTTATTGAGCCGTTCCTGAATGTTTTCAAGAGGTTCACGGCATTTTTTACATTCTTCCATAGATTACCTCCTCCTGTTTTGAAGTATGTAATCGGTGGCTTCCTTTTCAATTTCATCATTCGTATTTTGTCGGTTTTGCTGTAACCAACGGTCTAATTCCTGACGATTGAAATACAATTTTTTACCTTGTGGGCAGAAATGCGGGATCTGCTTCCGACTGGTAAGTTTATACAAGTGGCTTTCACTGATGTCGAGGTACTGGCAAGCCTCAGAGAAATTCAGCACATCCTTTTTGAGCAGATTCTGCTCATTGATGAGCTTTTTCAGCTCATGCAATTCTTTCAAAATAATTTCGTCCATTTGACTAAAAATTAAGAATTAGAAAATGGACTTCTGGCCAAAAGTCATCTTTGATTATCAAAGACAAGCCAAAATTACTTTAAGGAAATACCTTATTTTATTGGTGTTTGCAAGGGGTAGAGTGTAGCGTGGAGTGCGGAGTGGATATAACAAAAGAAGATTAACCGATATTCAGGAAAACATCGGCAAACAAAAAGAGAAAAATAAAATGCAGGAGTGTAGTGTGGAGTTGTTGCAACTGTTTTGCAGCTTGCTCAAGTAATGTCGCTGTTGCTTTTGGCTTCTTCTGTTCCTTCAACTGGGCACGGTCAAAAGATGAGCCATCCGGCTTAACGAAACATTTGCAGGCAACTTCCCATTGGTGTTGCTTCAAATCAACAACTGATTTGTTGATGTTGTGTATTAGTTTAATGAAATAATGAAGCTCGCTGATGTTGCCTGTCCAGATTACCGGTTTTAGAATCGGATCACCAACAAACACTTTTTTAAAGTCAGTGTAAATGGTTGATTTATCAATGAACTGATTGCTTTTTAGTGAATCAAATAAATCTTTGATGTATTCAGGTTGAGTACTTAAATGTTTGTAGGTAAAGGAACAATAAGCCATGTCAACAGGAAGTGTTCCTGTAATTGGTTTATCATCCTTAACAGGAATTGACTGTCTTGATTCGATAAACTGGCTTACTAAATATGAAATGGTATTTTGAACATTCTTTTCCTGGTCAAAGGCTGGTGCAATAAAATTGATAATCTCATGCATTGATAATGCTTCAGAACCCGTGAATGCAGGGTAAACAGTTTTGATCTCTTCATATATTCTGAAAATCGAAATCTTAATGGCATTGAGAACAAACGTGCTGAGTTTGTCATTATAGGTTTTCTGGGAGACTTGCTCGATTGTGTAATCAAGGTTTTTAATCAGGCTGACGACCTGGTATTCTTTATCAATCACAGTCTTTGCCATGCTAACATTTGTTGCTATGGCTGCCCGGAGACGAATATTTTCATTATTGATCAGGTATGCGTAAAATTCTGAGGACTTATTATAAAAGTGAGGAATTGCCAGAATGCTGAAATCGGTTTGCATTTCTGCAAACTTTGCAAGGTTTGCAATTCTTTCGGAATTGGGTAAAAGGTCTATTTTTAGTCTGATTGAATAATCCTTTAGTGAGTTTAGCAATGCTTTGAAATACTGTTCAGGATTGTCCTTGTTTACTCTTACCTGATTGTTCAGAATATCTCTGAACTTTGCTTCATTGGTGTTTTCCGGTTTCCAGGGAGCTAATTCACCAAAAAGGATATTGTCGAAGATGATTGGTTTCACTATCATAGGTCTAATTTTATTTTGTTTGCTGCTTCTTTTTTACGTTCATCAATGATTTTTGCATAAATCTGCGTTGTTTTAAGGTCCTTATGACCTAACAACTTTAAAACGGTGTAAATGTCGGTTCCTAAAGTTAACTGTAATGTGGCGTATGTATGCCTTGCACAATGGAATGTTATCGTTTTGCTGATGCCAGCTTTCATGACCCACTGCTGTAATTTTAAATTGTGCCATGCACTGTATTTTAATCCTAAAAATACCCTTTCATCAGCTGAGGCTGGTTCCCCCAATAATTCATAAGCTTGTTGAGAAATAGGAAGCGTTTCAACTCCTTTGGTTTTTTTCTGACGGAATCGAATGTAGTAACCAATTTCATTTGAATGTTGTACTTCTGACCATATCATTTTATTGATATCAGACCAGCGTAAGCCTGATATGTGCTGAAGAGAAAAGCTCTTTTCAGGATAGGTATTTCACATTCTACCTTTAATATCGCCTGTAGTTCTTCTAAAGTAAGAAATTCCCGTTGAGGTTCTCCCGGTCTGATACCTTCGGTTTCATCGGCCGGGTTCCGCTGAAGGATTCCTTCTTTATATGCTTCCCGTAAAGCTGCTCTTACCTTATTGTAATATGATGATGATGAGTTCTGCGAAAGTGGCTGTTTGGCAGGTGTTCGGGCTTCTTTTTGCAGGTATTCCTTAAAATCTTCAAGCCAACGTTTATCAATTTGTGCAAAGGTTATATCAAACTTTACAAACTTGCGGAGGTGCTTTAATGTGCTGTCCCAATTACCGTAATTGCCTTCGCTGTCTTTCCGTTTCTCGGCAAGGTATTCAAAGTACCTGAGAAAACTACCTTTCATTTTACCCTGATCCTGAAAACCATAAATTCCGTTTTGAATTTCCAAATGACGTTTGGAGCGGATAGCCTCTGCAAGTGCAAGGGTTTTCCTGTTTTCATCCTTTTGCTCCTTTGTCAGTTTTCCTTTTTTTGGTTCAGGAATGAGGTAAAGCTGCAAATATTCATACTGGCGTTTGCCCTGATGGTAGTAGTCAAGATACAGACTAACTTTATCACCTTTTAATCGTTGGCGGAGTGCAACATTCATACATTATATTATATAAAGAGTTTATCAATTTCTTTTCGTTTTACAATGGTTCTGCGACCGAGCTTGCCAACCTTTAAAGCACCTTTAGCAATCATTCTTTGAATGGTTCTCCGGCTTGCACCCAATAGGGTAGCTGCTTCATCAACGCTAAGAAATTCTTTTTGCTGAATAGCAGAATCAGATTTTTGATGTTCCGGCTCGACTTGCTGAGGTTGTAATACGTATTGAATTTTTTCTTCCCGTTTCATTTTCTTGTAATGCCTGCTGTTGCAGGTGTGATTACAATAGCGAGTATAAAGCGTTTTGGCTTCAAATTCTTTACCGCAGTACTCGCAAATTTTCTTAAAAGTAAGGTTGCTGCTCATAATGTCCTTTTACGTCTTTAATTGCCTGTAAGCGACTAAATGTGTCATGAAGCGACATCATTTCGCCTGTTTGTTGCCCGGCAACTATATTATTTTTCTCGGGTAACAATCTGGTAAAAAAGATTAAGTATAGAAAAGAAAATAGGGCAACAAATAAGAGAAAATACTTACACGTAAGTATAAATAATAACAAGTAGTTAGCAAATAAGAGAAGGATAATTACTTTCCGATGCAGAAATTTTTAAAAATATTACCGAGAACCTCGTCTGAAGTAATCTCGCCGGTTATTTCCCCAAGATAATGAATTGCCTGTCGTATGTCTATTGCTATAAGATCTTCAGGTATTTGTTGATCCAGCCCCAAAATGACACGGTCGAGACTCTCAGAGACATGGAGCAGAGCCTCGTAATGCCTTGCATTAGTTATTATTATTTCATCGGCTCTGATTCTTCCACTCAGTGCAATCCGGCCCAGTTCTGATCGAAGTTCCTCAAGTCCTGTTTTCTCTTTCGCTGAAATAAACATCAGTGTTTCTTTACCGGATAACATTATTTTGTGTTGCAGATCGGTTTTGGTGTTATCCGTACACATATCACTTTTATTGATAAGAAGCATAAGCCGTTTCTCAGAGCCAATTATCATCTTTCTGATGTACTCAAGCCTCAGATTGATTTCATCGGCCTGGTCAGTTATTTCATCCACGAGGAGCACAACTGAAGAAAGTTCTATCTTTTCATGAGTTTTTTTAATTCCCATGGTTTCAATAACATCCTCAGTTTCACGCAGCCCCGCTGTATCTATGAATCTGAATTCAGTTCCGGCAATTACTATAGCATCTTCAATCGAGTCACGAGTGGTACCAGGGATATCTGAGACAATAGCTCTTTCTTCCATCAAAAGTGAATTCAGGAGGGTAGATTTCCCTGAATTGGGTTTACCTATGATTGCTACAGGAATACCGTTCTTCAGTGCATTTCCTGTGCTAAATGATCCTGCAAGCCGGTCGGCCAGTTCTTTTACTCCGAATATAATTTCCCTGAGTTTTGTCCTGTCGGCAAATTCAACGTCCTCTTCCCCGAAATCAAGCTCGAGTTCAATCAGTGAAGCAAAATTCAGCAACTCCTGACGGAGTTTACGTATCTCAGAGGAAAATCCTCCTTTCATCTGATTAATTGCTATTGAATGCGACGCACTTGTCTTCGATGCAATTACATCAGCCACAGCTTCTGCCTGTGAAAGATCCATTTTTCCGTTGAAGAATGCACGCTGAGTGAATTCTCCGGGTTTAGCTGCAACTGCACCACTGGAAATTAGCAATTCAAGGATCTTCCTTACAATATAGGTTGAAGCATGACAGGAGATCTCACATGAATTTTCACCTGTGTAGGAGTGGGGCGATCTGAAAACAGTCAGCAGAACTTCATCAACCAGTATTTCTTTGGAACGGATCTCACCAAAGATTACAGTATAGCCTTTCTGTTCTGATAAGATTATGCTCTTATCGGCAGGAAAGAATATTTTCTCACAGATTCCAAAACTATCGTTACCACTTATCCTCAGCACAGCTATTGCACCACCAGTTGCAGTAGCCGGCGCACATATGGTTTTGTCAGGCCTGATCATCAGTCTAGTCTCATTCGAGCTGCAAATGTATGAAACTTATTTGAAAAGGCTTCAGGCGGCAGGCAGCAGGTTAAAATCAATACGCCCCCTGCATCTTGCACCCTTCAACCTGCAACATAGTACCTTTGCACCTTTATACCTTGATAACTTTGCACCCTCCTATATGATAATTATCACCCGAGGATATCTCTTAACCGGGAATTATTCGGTAATTTTGGAAAATGCTACAAACGCGTCATTAAATTTATGCTGTATATGAGTATTCTTTTAAACAAAGACTCAAAAGTTATTGTCCAGGGCTTTACCGGAAGCGAAGGAACATTCCATGCCACACAGATGATCGGATACGGGACTAAGGTTGCAGGTGGAGTAACACCCGGAAAGGGAGGTCAGATTCATCTTAATCTTCCGGTTTTTAACACAGTAAGAGAGGCTGTGGCTGCAACATCGGCCGATGTCTCAATAATTTTCGTTCCTCCTGCTGTTGGAGCTGATGCGATAATGGAGGCTGCAAATGCAGGCATTAAACTGATAGTGGCAATCACTGAGGGAATACCGGTAGCTGATATGGTAATTGTAAAGGAATATCTCAAAAAATACCCCTGCCGGCTGATTGGTCCAAATTGTCCAGGGATTATTACACCCGGGGAATCAAAAGTTGGAATAATGCCCGGTTTCATTCACAGGAAAGGGACGATAGGAATAATATCCCGTTCAGGTACTCTTGCGTACGAGGCTGTTGACCAGGTGACAAAACAGGGATATGGACAATCAACTGGGATTGGCATCGGAGGCGATCCTATTATCGGAACAACCACTCTTGATGCAGTGAAACTCATGATGGATGATCCCGGAACAGAAGCCATTGTAATTATTGGAGAAATAGGCGGTAATATGGAGAACAACGCTGCCGAATGGATAAGGGGAAATGGTAAAAAACCTGTCATTGGTTTTATTGCAGGGCAGACTGCTCCTAAAGGACGCAGAATGGGGCATGCAGGTGCAATTATAGGCGGTAAGAATGATACTGCTGCTGCAAAGATGGAGATAATGAGGCAATGCGGAATCCACGTTGTTCAGTCTCCCGCTGATATCGGCATAACAGTAAAGAAAGCATTAGAGGCTGTAAAGGCTGTATAGGTGTAAAGCGCTTAAAGCTTTTAAAGCATTTTATTATATTTGCACGAATTTTAAAAATATAAAAATGGGATTACTTGAAGGAAAAACTGCTCTGATCACCGGAGCTTCAAGAGGAATTGGAAAATCAATTGCGCAGAGATTTGCTGGTGAAGGTTGCAATATCGCAATCACAAATATTGCAGATGATGATGAGTTCAAGACTACAATAAAAGAGCTTGGATCACTCGGCATCAAAGCCAAAGGATATGTATCGAATGCAGCAAGCTTTACCGATTCTCAGCGTGTCATAGACGAAGTTGTAAAGGATTTTGGCAGGATTGATGTTCTTGTTAATAATGCCGGTATTACCAGAGACACGCTCCTCATGAGAATGTCTGAAGATCAGTGGGATTCTGTAATAGCAGTGAACCTGAAATCAGTATTTAACCTTACAAAAGCTGTACTGATGACAATGATAAAGCAAAAAGGCGGATCAATCGTCAATATGAGTTCAGTTGTAGGGGTATCAGGCAATGCAGGACAGAGCAATTATTCAGCATCAAAAGCCGGGATCATCGGTTTTACAAAGAGTATAGCAAAAGAAGTAGGATCAAGAAACATAAGATGCAATGCAATTGCCCCTGGTTTTATTCTGACCGAAATGACTGATAAGCTTCCCGAGGATGTTAAAAAAGAGTGGGCTGAAAAAATACCGCTTAAACGTGGCGGAACACCCGATGACGTGGCCAATACAGCTTTATATCTTGCTTCAGATCTTTCTTCATATGTTACCGGACAAACAATTCATGTCTGTGGTGGTATGTTAACTTAAAAATATTTATTATATTTACGGAACCGCAGGGCGCCTATCCTTTCTAGCACGAGGAAATGCAGCGAGACATATTTATTCCACACTTATTTTAAAAGGGCGCCCTGCTTCTTTTTTATAGACCCTTGAGATGCATAATTCCATTTTTTTTATAATTTTACTTATACCCATAATAGGCTTTATTACAGAACGATACCTTGATTATCTCAATTCATTGATGTGGTCAGATTCGCTTCCCGACAAGCTGAAAGGAATTTGCGATGAAGAGGAGTACAGGAAGACACAGAGGTATCAGAAAGAGAATAACAGGTTGTCATTTTGGTCTTCGTCCTTCAATCTTGGAATCATACTGGTAATGATTATTTGTGGAGGCTTTACACTGGTAGAAAGTATGTCGCGAGCACTCAGTACCAATGAAGTGGTCATATCTCTCATATTTTTCGGGATTATTGGCTTTGCTTCAGGTCTTATCAATATCCCTTTCGTGTATTATGACACTTTTGTCATTGAAAAAAAATATGGATTCAACACAATGACCCTTAAGACATTTATCACCGATCATCTCAAATCGTGGCTGATTGCTGTTGTGGTAGGAGCTCCGGTACTTGCTCTTATAACCTGGTTTTATTACAAAACAGGCAGGAATTTCTGGCTGTATGCCTGGGTATTAATTACACTCTTCTCTGTCTTTATAAATTTCTTCTATTCAGAACTTATTGTCCCTCTGTTTAATAAGCAGACTCCTTTGCCGGAAGGAACCCTACGAACGAAGATTGAATCTTTTGCTGTAAAAGCAGGGTTCAGGCTCAGGAACATATACATTATCGATGGTTCGAAAAGAAGCACTAAAGCAAATGCCTATTTTTCAGGATTCGGACCCAAGAAGCGCATTGTGCTTTATGATACTCTGGAAAAAGAGCTTTCAGAAGAAGAAATAGTGGCGGTATTAGCCCATGAGATAGGGCATTACAAGAAAAAGCATGTCTTGCTTTCTCTTTTTCTTTCTGTAATCACAACAGGACTGATGTTATATCTGCTTTCTGTAGTTGTCAGCAATGCCTCATTTTCAATAGCTATGGGTTCGGAAACAACGAGATTCTATCTTGGATTAATCGTATTCGGAATTCTTTATAGTCCGCTTTCCCTGGTAATCGGACTTGGCACAAACTATATCTCCAGAAGGAATGAATATGCGGCTGACAGGTTTGAAAAAGAAAATTTTGATCCGTCTGTACTGGTTTCAGCACTCAAAAAACTATCTGTAAAGAACCTTTCCAATATGATGCCTCATAAGGCGTATGTATTCTTTCATTATTCACATCCGCCCTTGCTCAGCAGGATTGAAATGCTGGAACAATGAGAAGGCAATAAAAGCTACAAAAGCAGTATAGGCTATAGAGGTCATAGATGGAAAAACTTTTATACAACTTTTACAACTTTTACAACTACTACAACTACTCCAACTATACCACCCGGCTTATCAATCCAACCTATCGTTGAATATTTCATGCGTAAATTGCATTTAAAGCCATTACAGCTTTTACTCCATTTAAAGCATTTTACTATATTTGCGTAAATTTTTTCAGAACAATCGCCTCCTTAGCTCAGTTGGTAGAGCAGCTCATTCGTAATGAGCAGGTCGTGGGTTCGAGTCCCATTGGAGGCTCTTATATTACCGCATTACTTATTAAAACACCTCCGATTCCATGAGAAAACTGATGCTTCTTTTGTTATTCACCTTAACCATCTGCTCATTTAAGGATGATCAAAAATGGACAAACCTGTTGGATAAAAAGCTTACCCATTGGGATAATTATCTGAGCTTCAGACTTCCTGTTGGCTATAATGGCGATATTCCTAAAGATAAAGACGGAAAACAGATGGAACCAGTAGGGTTAAATAAACCTGGTTATGATGTTTTCACTGTTATCGAAGAGAATAATGAACCGGTACTGAAAATCAGCGGCGAGATATATGGATGTGTTATTTCAAAAGAAGAATATTCGAATTATCACTTTAGTCTTAAAGTAAAATGGGGCGATAAGAAATGGGACCCGAGAAAAAAACTATTGAAAGACTCAGGCATTATGTATAATGCTATTGGTCCCATTGGTGTCGACTATTGGAGATCATGGGCGCTTTCACAGGAATTTCAGATTATGGAGGGACATATGGGAGATTTCTGGAGCCAGATGAACTCTGCAATCGATATCAAAGCATATATTCCTGAAGGTACAATGATGAACTCTGTGGCTGATAAGAGTCAGCCATTTATTCCATTTGGTGAGGGAGGAGTATCGGGTTTTTGCATGCGAAGCGCAAACTATGAAAATGCTCCGGGAGAATGGAACACACTTGAATTAATTTGTTACAATGGGAAAAGCATTCATATTGTAAATGGCCATGTTGTAATGATTCTTAATAATTCACGCTATGTGGAGAATGGAAAATCAGTTCCTATGATAAAAGGAAAGATACTTATACAGAGTGAAGCTGCTGAGGTATTTTATAAAGAAATTAAAATTCAGGAACTGAATTCCTTACCAGCGGAATATGAACAGTACTATAAATAAATAAGTCCACACTAGTTAGTTGTTCCTAAGGCATCGAACCGGTAAACCATATGACTTAGGAAAAACTCCTTTGAAAACCCTGCCAGGAAGATATCCTATGCATCTGAAGCAGGCTTCTGTGGACAACGACTCAGTAGAGCTCCACCATATACCATGCAGCCCTACAAAATGAACAACTCCGTTACTATATCTGCCACCGCTTGAAATTACTGATTAACAGCCGGAATCAGTTATATCGCCGCCAATGATGGCTGCAGTTTCTGTAACATCTGTGACCTGTATTGTCGAAACGACCGGAGTTTTTTCCTTTTTGCAGCCGCATAAAATAACAGTAAACACTACAACCTCTATTGCAATATGATGATTCATTGTTGAGTATATATTTTGATTAATACTTTCGGATCAGATATAATGATAATACATAGCAAAACGGGACAAAGATTTTGTCGCAGGTTGTAAAACAAAATTAACTTTATTTAACTGATGATCAGCAGATTCGGAAAATACGCCTATATCAAATTGATTATCAGTCAATTTGAATGGACTAATTTTTAAGAAGAGTGGAACTCCTGAAATTTAAGTGATCAGAGGTGGCTTTATTTATTGCAAGATTCAACAATCCAGACCAATATGAGGAATATATGTTATTTGTCTTTTAAGCACCGCACTGAAAAGCCGCAGTATTTTTCACTATTATATTTGTATACAGTACTGAATTTGTATCTGAGGTTCCAGAACATTATTGTATTTGAATCGAATTTTGAAGTGCCCCACCAGTAACCGGCAATTCCCTTTGATTTAAACACTCCTTCAACACTTCGATAGCCGCCCTGCAAAGCAGTAAAACCTGTTTCGGTAGTGCCTCCTGTATTTGGCACTTTCCAGTGTTCAGTTCCTTTCTCCTTAAGCTTACCGCCTATTGTGTTGAAATCTATAGAATAATTGGTCAGCGCTGTCCAGTCTTCGTATGTAGGTAAATGCCAGCCGGCCGCACATAATTTTCCTGTAGAAACGGCATACCAGTTATATAATGCACCATATGGAACTTTATTCCCATCCTTGTCGTTGAAATACTATGAATATGCCTGTTATTTTGTTTTTGTCCATTCATCATTGTCTGTAAACAGGGGAATTTCTGTACCGTCATTGTATTTTGTTGTACGAAGATTCTCTGCCATCCAGATCTGTTTGCCTATGCTTACTATCTTGTATACATTTCCGTCAATATCCTTTAATTTGGCTGTATTACACGATGTTACACCAATACATATGATAATTATAACTGTGAGTACTATATATTTTAACTTTATCATCGTGTTGTGAATTGTGATTAGTTTGTAGCAGGTTAAAAGTAATTAATAGAATCAAAACCATTAAAGTGGTATATATTTAATTTGCCGGATTGAATCAATTCATTATTTTTGTCAGGTTTTAAAAATGCGGGAGTAGCTCAGGGGTAGAGCATCAGCTTCCCAAGCTGAGGGTCGAGGGTTCGAATCCCTTTTCCCGCTCAAATAAACTCTTCACAATCAGAGTTTTACAAGGACTCACAACATTGACTGATGTGAGTCCTTTTTAATTTGCAATGAAATTTGCAATGTAAACTAACGTATAAGAACCTTTATTTTGTACGAAAAATTTAAACCTCACATCCAATCCTTCGAAAACTTTTTCCAGAAAAAATATGGCATTGTAAAACACCTGTTATCTTCTGACCATTAGGTTTTCTTGT
>Ga0315272_10000771_pt1 | contig 16335 bp, 10 predicted proteins | sample C3_middle_MG_FD_203918 | JGI IMG/M metagenome (GOLD analysis project Ga0315272, IMG submission 203918) | Sediment microbial communities from Yellowstone Lake, YNP, Wyoming, USA - C3_middle | ecosystem: Environmental > Aquatic > Freshwater > Lake > Sediment | place: USA: Wyoming | collected...
CGTATTTTTCTTCATTTCCAATTTTGTACCTTAGGTCGTATTTGTGTCTCCTGCCGTCGCCGAGGTACCATGCCAGCATGCCGAGCGGGTGTTGGCTAGCTACTTGCTGTGCCTGTTTTTTGCCTTCGCGGGTGGGCCACTGCTGGTCCCAGCTGTTGCTTATTATGGTCCAAGTGAGGGTTGGCTCGGTCATGTTTAGGTTTAATGTCTTGAGATATATCCGTAGATAGCCGTATCGCACGGCTGCCCATGCGAATACTTGCCATGGCTGTGTCGTGGTCATTCCTGGTTGACCTTGAGTGACAATTTCGTCGCTTGCCCGCCATCCTGCCTGTAGATAGTAGAGGTCTTGGTCGGATACGTTGAGTATGTCTGGGAACTCTGCTTCGGCGCTTACCCTGTATATTGGCAGTTTGAATAGCCATGTTTTTCTGCGTAGCTGTGCACCGACATACCACCTTTCCCCTTCTGGCGTGACGTGTAGCGTCTTCTTGGCGCGTGGGCCCAGCTCTACCTTTACGCTGTTGCTTTCTAGGGCTTTCAATAGTTTCTGTAGCTTTGCCTCTGCCTGCGGGTATGCCATGTCCAGCAGGCTGGCTAGTGTTTCTGTGAAGCCTCGCAACGCGTCTGCCTTTTCAGACGGCAAGCCAAACTCGTTGATTATGGCTTCTGATGTCTTGTAGAAGTATTTTTTCTGCCCGCTGAACAGGTTGCCTAGCTGGCTTTGCGCTAGCTGGGCTCTGGTGTATAGTTCTGCTAGTAGGTCGGTGGGGCCCATCCGCCAGCCCGAGGGGCCTATAGCCGTACCCATGTCCATAGCCTCTCACCCCGGATCCATGGCTCCGGGGGCGCCCCTTTAGGGCGCGAAGACATGGATACTGCTAGGCCCCAGGGGCCGGCGGGACGGGCACTTCTTTGCGTGTCAGGAGAGGTAGCGAATAATGGTGGATAAAAGGAAGTATGGGTTTCGTGGGTTCATGTGTGTCATGGATTTTTGTGAGGCTGTGGATGGTCATGTGGTTCATGGTCATCAGTGGTTGTCGTTGGCTGGCCCCTTTCCCCCTTCCCCTAGCCGCGCCTGCCAGGGTCTCCCGTGGCGAGGCGCGACCCTCATTGCCCAGAGCCGTGCAGGGTCCCCCATACACGGCTTGGGCGTCGAAGCCGCCCCCTGTCGTGGGGGCGCCACCCATATGAGGGTGGGGGCGGATCGGGGAAAAGGGGAAAAAGGAAAAATGGGAAAAAGGGGGCCAGGAAAAAAGACTTGTTTTTGTGGTGGACGGGCTTGCATACTGTAGGCTACTCGGCTCTCTGCGGGTCCCACCCCTAGCCATACGCGTCCCCCCTACCCACGCCGAGCATACTACTCTTGGGGGTCATCCCACGTGCTCGGCGTGTACACTTGGCCCCGAGGGGTGCACGTTGCCCAGGGGGCCCTAGACACGGCGCCGCTGGTCACGCGCCCACGTGTGCGGGCTCGAGCGGCCAAATCCAAGAGAAAGTTACCGAATACATAAAACATGGAAAAAGGGAGCCTATTCGCCTAGACCAGCTTTTATCGCAAATGCATACCGCTTTTTGTCAATGTTTTCTTTTAAGGAAATCTAAAAGTTATTTATGAAGTTTCTCACTGGGAAGCCTATTTTAAATTTAGGTTTACGGGAAAACTTCCCGTCTTAAAACGGGGTGTTTCGGGAAGCTTCCCTATAGGGAGGTTTCAGAAGCTTCCAGCGAGTAAAAAATAGTGCTAGGGCAGTTTTGCAGACTTCTTGCAGGAAAAAGCGTAAAAAATTTAAGCCACGCATGGGTAAAACCTTTCGGATGCAACTCAGAAAGAATTGAAGGTCTATCGTGTAGTATATCCTTAGCGGGAAGTAGCGTATTTTGATGCAACTAAGAAAGAATTGAAAGCCTTGCTGTAGCCGTAGCGCTCGGCGAGGTATTCCTTCCAGTTCGATGCAACTCAGAAAGAATTGAAAGTTTATTCCGTGTGCCTGGAGCGCCTGCAAGACGAGCAAGGAGATGCAACTCAGAAAGAATTGAAGGCTGTTGAGTTGCTCTGAAACCGTTGTTCCTGACTTTGTCCTTATTACCGATGTAACTCAGAAAGAATTGAAGGTATGGGTAAGTGGAATTTTGAGTGTGCAATGTATAGCTGAGATGCAACTCAGAAAGAATTGAAGGGAAATGAATGCGTTGACCATGGCAAGCCTCTGCTCGCGCTCGCGGATGCAACTTAGAAAGAATTGAAGGGGCCTCAATGCATTCATGAACATATTGCCGATAGTCCTGTGATGTAGCTCAGAAAGAATTGAGGGAGGTGTCTTATCTTGTTCGTGGCAGGCTGTGGAGTGTGCAGTTGGTTGGTTCTAGGGCTCGGGGGCTGGGGTCTCGTTGGGCTGTCTAATTGTTGGGTAGGGTTGGCTGAGAGGTAAGCATAAGTATCGTGTCCTTGTGGACTCAGTGATGGTTGTAGTGAGGGGCCTGAGGGGTCTTCGGGGCGCTGGCTGGATCACTACGTGGAAATTGTGGTAGCTGATTTGATGCTTGCGGCAGACCTCTACTTTAACTATAAAGACCAGCCTGTGTTCCTCATGTCGTCTTTGTTCCATGCGCAGCAGACGGCAGAGAAATCGGTTAAACTTCTTTTCCTGGCTAGGGGCCTCGTCAAGCCGGGTGAGCTCAAGGAGCTGGGCCATTCCCCCTTAACCAATACACTCAATAGAGCGGCAAAGAAGGTGAGTGATAACATAAAGAACATGCATGGGCAAGCATTGGACGAGCTAACTATCAGAACTAAGAATGAGTTTACTAAGTTAAAAGGAGAACTAAAGAGAATTCGAAAATGGCTAAAGGGTTCTTCGTGCGTGAAGAAGGCTTCATCAGCCCTAGATATTAAAATAGCTATTGACCCAGGGGTTGTAAAATCTTTAAGTATTCTGTTAGAGGATATGGCGCGTGACCCGGGAGTTGGTGGATATGTTCAAACACAGTTGCTTTTAAGCGAGCTGGTGTGGCAGTTTATCCGTGAGCTTATCGAGAGGTCGAGCTCTTCAGGGGCAGTTTCCGCGTTGAAGGAGCCGCTAAGTAGCGAGCACGTGGCTCAGATAGCTAGCGGTACAAAGGAGGTTTTAACTTGGGAGTATGTCCAGGAGCAACTGGATAGTATTTGGAGTAACCCAACCGACTCACTTAAACAATTAATTGAGAAACTACCGAGCAATGCCCTGGAATTGATGCGTAGCACGTCGAGGGATCCTAAGGCTTTGTACAAGATTCTCGTCGCTGGGAATGATGAGCGTGAGAGGTGTAGGCTTATGGGCACTACCTTGCTGACTCTCTCTGCCTATGGATCCTATCAGCTGTCGGATGGGAAGCCTCTGCTAGACCATGTTCTATGCCTAGACCCCTTCTCGGAGTGTGGTAGGTACGTGGATGCAGATGGCGACAAGACAGTGTTAGACCTGGTAACTGAGAAAAGGGAAGCCGTAGGCATGCTCGTCATCAGCGCAGAACTGTGGGCTCTCTACCCCTATGCTTACTACCACATTCTCAAAGTGATCAGAGAAGCTCAAACCACCCGTTAGACTAATGCCACGGGCACGTGACAAGCACTCAGAGCAGCCACATCAGGGTGTAAGTAGCCCAACTACACGCCGTTTTTAGTCCAGCCCTTGGAGCGGAAGAGCCGCTGGCGGATGCTTTAATGTTAAGTGCTAGGTATGTGCTTGCTGTGTTTTTAAGGCCTAGTTGATCATGGCTAGCTGTTTTGGCACGGCGTGTTTAGATTCATAGAAGGATGATGTGGCTCAGATGGCGAGTAAGCAAGTGTTGCAAGCACTCTTGCCAAGACAATAATTATTAAAGTCATATAGGCAATTTCTTAGTGTAGGTGTTTTATTAATGGACTTTGTTGGTGGCACTAAAAAAGAGCCAGGGCAATATTGGGAGAAAAGGTATGTATCTACGGGAGACTTTAAAGTTATAGATGAGCTGGGAAATTTCCTTTTGTTGCAACTATCAGAGCCAAAAATCCTTTTTAGCTCTTCTTATTCTTCTTTTCTTTTTCCCCGAGAATTTACAGCTATAAAAAGATTTTATACCAGCGATAAACATTATTGGGCTACCTTAAAATTTTTCTTTTTTAGAGACGACAAGATCGTTGAAAACCTTCTCGAGAGAATTAATCAATATACAAAATGGAATAAAGGATTCAACTTTACGTTGAATATTGAACCGAATCATGAAGACTCTTACTCGAAACTTTGCGAAAAGATACTTAATGCATTAGAGATGGCTGGGCAAGACGATAACGTCATTGTGGGTGGTGTAATCGGTTATTCAAATATGGGTTCTTGTGAAAATTTATTTGCTAAAGCAAAAGCTAGTTCCATAATTCATCGAGTCGCTACACACTTTATTAATATAAATAAGATCCGAAGCATGCTGGAGGAATGCAAAAGCAAAAAGGGAGAAAACCTCTACACTTGCAATGCCTATAAGGCATATATCTACAATAACATTGTCCAGCTATATGCTAAGGCAGGGGGGATCCCCTGGATACCAGGGGATCCCCTTCTTCAAAACACAGCTGTAATAGGTCTTGCTACCGCTAGAATGGACAAAGGATACATTGTCGGTGTAGCATTTGCAATTGCGTTTTTAGGTAAGGAAATTAAAAGTTTTTTAACAACAAGCACTTATAATTTAAACGAACTAGACAAAGACATTCTTAAGTCTAAAGGAATATACATACCAAGAAAAACTGTTGAAGAACTGCTTGAAAGAATAGCCGATTCTTGCAAAAAACGGATTCCAACTATCAGGAGGTTCGTTATTTTCCAAACACCGATTGTTGTTCAAGAAGAGCTGACAGGGATAAGTGAAGTCCTACGAGAAAACGACTGGTTTCTTGTTCACGTTAAAAACTACGGTTTTCCAAAGAGAATATATAATACTCTAACAAAAGATTGGGGTCCATACAGGGGAACCTATCTGTTGGATAAAGATTACTTGAATTCTTTCAAAGATACTGGAATCCTAAAAGCAGTCCTAGTGACAACTGGGAGAGCTTTTGTAAGGAGCAGTTGGAATGAGGAGGAGATTCCGCTTTACAAGGCTACACCTAGACCAATTGAAGTAGAAATATATGCCAGCCGCATTGCCGACTCCGATCCCCAAAGCCTATCCATATATATTGGCAGGTTGATTCTTCTGTTGAACAAGTTAGACTGGGAGGCCTACACTTATTGGCCAAAGTTACCCTATGTAATTAAATACGCACAGAGAGTTGCCGCGATCATATCTAAGGTTGACGAAAAAACTAGGAATGACCTTATATATACTTTGAGTCATGCACCTGAACTAAGATATATCATGTAACTTTTTGAATTTAAGGGTTATTTCCTCAAACCTATCACCAAGAGGATTATAAATGTAACCATTAATCGAGATTACATTATCAACGTTTAGGTAATTTTTCAATAAATCATTTATTTTTTCTGCGCGGTCTCTTGGATTCATTCTTGCTTCTTGCAAGTACTTATCGTAAAGATTTATTGATAACCTTTTGCCCAGTGTTTTCATCTCTCTGTGAGAAAGGGGTTTAGTTTTCCCATTAATTTCATTTTCTTCGAAGAATACCTGCGTTATAATGTCGAACCACAAGTAGCCTCTATGTTTGGGTGTGACCTCAAAAAGGATTCTTAGCCCAGTGCAGATTCTGTAATTATACTTGCTTGAACTAGTGACATCTTCGCAGGTAAGATAGACTCTTAGTCCCTCTTTAACCATGCTTCTTCTTAATAGTATTATCCTGCTTTTGTTTCGCCATATTCTTTTAAAATAAGAATAGAGGAGAGACCTAGTAATGGCAAAGTGGCTTGGATTATCATATGGGATTAGTTCCTCTAAAGAGGGCGGCCTCCATGTATAAGTTAAAGCATCCTTGCTGTAAGTATAGAAATTATTAAGAGTGGTTCTTAAATCATTTATTATTGATTTTTGGTTGCTGCCAAACATAAAATACAACAAATTATTATGCGGAAACGCATCGATGCCTATTAGTCTCAAAGATGGGAGCAAATCTCTGAAGATTAGAGGATAACCTTTCTCAGGCTTCTGCACGGATAATGGAATTGCATTAACTCTCAATTTTTCTAGAGCTTTCTCATCTGTTAAAAAAATATAAAACAAAATTCCTGGTCGAGACAATTTTTCGCCAGATGAAACATGGTTACTCGACATTGCCCCAGCCCTCATTGCTCCCTATATGCTCTGATGATTTGAAAAATTCTTTTAAATTTTTGAGTTGCTGCTGAAGTTCTTTAGTTTTTTTCCTATCGCCTATTAGATCGAATGTCAACCTACCCATTAAGACTAAAATTATGAAAAATAGAAGAATGTCTACAATATTTTGGAGGCTAGGTGCTGTAAATGTTTCATATAACTTCATGATAAATCCGATAATACTTAGAGCTAGAGACGATGCAGATGAGATTATCTCATATTTTCTTTCGAGAAATGATTCCAAGGAGCTTAAGACATTGAGTATCTCTTTTGATTGATTTTGGGAGATAATAATGTTGTCACCTGAAACATAATGTATAGATTGAAGATGATTTGTCAAGAGTGCCACTTCAACTATTATCCAGGTACTTTTGGTCAAAAATCTAGGCTTTGAGGCATCAAGGTCGGTGAGCAATTTTTCAAAGAGCTTTATTTTTATCTCTTCTCTCCATTTTTGCGCGGCCTCTGCAATAAGACCGTATGTTAGCATGTTTAAAGCTGAAAGATGAACGCTAGGAGAACGTTGCTTAATGTATCTTTCTATCCAGTTTTCTATTCTCTTGAGTTCTCTTTCGGCCTGATCTTTGTCTCGATACATGTAGATTTTTAGAGCTTCTGCGAAATAGGAGTAAGTGCAAAAGGTGAAATATCTAGCCATGTTGCTATCTTCGCATCTATATTTCAAATTCGATAGAAGCGCTTTTTCCTCTAGCTGATCAATAACAACATAGGAAAGACCTATGCATTTGCTAAGTATTGGAGAGGAACTAATATCGGCGACGCGTTTTGATTCTTCAATATAGTAGTTAAAGGCTGTTGCGAGAAATTTTTCCAGCTGTTTTTTCTCGGGCGAGCCATTGGACAATATTGTGAAAAGAATGACAGCAGCTTCAATGTCTTCATCTGTGAGATACTCTATTGGCTTACCAAGGATTTTCTTTGAGAATCGTCCGGCTTTTGTTTTAATTTGATCGCAGATTAGGCTGTAATCTTTATCGCATTCGTTATTATAGTAATACTTAAATAATTCCCAGGCGCTTGTTAAAATTTTTGAGTCAGACTTAGATAATTGACGAAACAGCTTTGTAGCAGTAAACACAGGGTTTTTATGGAACTTTGCAGGAGGAGCCTGTATCGAGGCAGTATTCGGTGTTACAATGCTAATTTTTATCCCCATATTACGGTTTCGACAAAAAATTTTAAAAATTTCACCATATAAGTCTACGCTACACAGAACTTGAACGCAATGCTAGTCTATACTCATAAATATGTTGACGTGAATGAGTATACTGTTGTGAGTTTGTCTGAGCGCTGTGTTGCTGTGCTTTCCATTTCATTCATTGTTGCAATCTGCCCTGTTCCCGTCGAATCCTCCACTGTTCTGGGAATATCAATGTTCACCAAATGGTTACTAGCTTGTCTGCCTTTTTGCACAAAGTTGCTTGTGAGGAAACACAGCGATTATAGATATTCTAAACTTATAGGAATAACGCGTGGATAGTAGTAGCCGGCCACACGGTGATTATAAGAAGGTTTCAGTAGCACATGTGCAGCATCAAAGGCTAATATCAGAAGCGTAACATCCACTGCGGGGTCGCTCTAATCGAGAAGTGGATCTGAATAAAACCTTAGGCAGAAGTGTAAGTATTAGGGCTAGAAGTGGTAGTAGAAGAGCTTCAGGAGAGCGAGCTTGAGTTCCTCCTCGCTCCGCACCTCAGCCGCCCCGCGGAAAAGCCTGTGGAGAAGCTTACTCTTATAGCGCATCCATGCTAGCTTTGCATGTGCTCTCGCAAGCTCCTCGTCGCCATTGACTAGTGCCCAGAGCATTAGAGTGAAGCTTGCTAGCGAGCTTACGGGCGCCAAGAACTGCACCACGGCGCTCGCACCACGCCTATCTACAAAGTCAAGTAGCTCGCAGTGAAAACGCTCAGCAACCTCGCGCTCCTCAGAACCCTCGCCCCATGGCAGCCTGCCTACCGCTTCGCCCAGCCACTCTCGAAATGTTTGTAAGGTAGCTTCTCTATCTACATGTATGGCACCAGAAAGGACATCAAAAAATATCGGCCGTAGTTCACCATTAATATAGTAATTCAGCGCAGTTGCAACCTCCCGTGCTTCAGGCTTCCCCACTCCCACTCCTAAGAGCTTGAGGAAGAGCTTCACGATAACACCAATTTCGGGAAAGCGCCGGAGAAGCCACTCTTCTCTCTCAAGCAACTCAGAGACCTCATCCTTCCTATCCTCGAGCGCCAGGAAGACAAGGTATTCTGCTAAGGCCAAAGACTCTCCCTGGAGATACGCCATTTCCAGCGTCTCTTGCTTCTTCGCCTCGCCCCACATTTCTTCGAAAGCTCTAGCCCTTCCTATAAGCTCTTCGAGGCTCCTAGCGCCAAGCACACTGCATCTTACAGCCCACAAACGACTGGTAAGGTAATTTTCCCACTCCTTGGACTCTCTAAAGATCTCAGCGGATTTCTCGAAAAACTCTCTGGCAACTTCCAAGTCGTCATTGTTCATCTTATATGCTGCCAGCAAGTAGGTAAGCAATCCTTTGAGATCCCTTACCACTAGCTTGAAATTCTCCGGTTTGAATGTCCATAACGTTGCCCACTCTACAGCCAGCCCGCTTGGCTTCTCTTTCTCCATTTCATCAAGCCTTTTGAGGAGCTCTTCCGCCCTGTCCGCCGGATTTGTGCCACTGCACAGCTCCAAGTTCCTCACGAGCGCTGGTTGAAGCGCGAAAACCTCGGCTATATCTCGGAGCTGACCCTCCAACCACTCAAGGAGCTTACATATCCTCTCCTGTAGTCGCTCTTCTTCTCTCAAGAAGTGTCCTCCATATATTGTGAGTAGGTTAGAGTACGCTCTTACAGCTTCTACCAGTGGCCATTCCTTTTCCCTCAATTCTTCTGTTTCGAGTGCTTCCTCGAGAAACTCAGCCATCTCGCGGACAGCTCTATCGTCAAGCTCTGTAAGCTCGGAGGCTGTAGACACTAGAAAAACGTAGTAGTGTGGCGCTAGCTCCCCAAGTCTCCTGAAAGAATCTAGAATAGCGGTAGCATACTCCACCATAGAGACATCCTTAACAGCAAAAGTTGCGGCGTAAAGCGCATCCTCAGCTTCTCGAGCCTTCACACTCTTGCCTAGCTCTGTAGCACCAGCGACTGCGAGGGCTAGGCCAAGCCCATAGAGCTTTTCGTCAGGGTACGCTTTTTCCCTGCTACGCCAGGTCTTCAAAAGCTTCTCGAGCCCCTTTGTTGCCTCTTTGTGTCGAAGGGTAAGAGGATGCGCAAGCACGCCCGGTCTTTGAAGAACAATGCCAACAACCACCAGTGGGATTTTGCCGTCTACAAGCAGGTAGCTGTCCGCTTCGCAGGGCTCAAAAGCCTCACTGGGTAGAACCTTAACGCGTGCGCTTGGCGTACGCGGAACTGAGAGATGGCCCGCAAGAGCGAAGCCAGCTATTAGTGCTAGCCTGTGCCAGCAGCTAGCTGTGTAGGATTTGAGTGCTGTTGCAAGTCTCTCACCGGTGAAGTGCAGGAGTGCTTCATCCAGCTTAATGGTACCTGCTTCGCGTTTTTCATCGATAACCTTGTTTAAAGCCCACTCTAGCACACCTTTCTCGTTGCCTAAGACTTGTTGGTAGCCAGCCAGTTTTGGCAAGTGTTGCGCGTACAATATCCTCGCTTCCCTGCCTTCGAAGCCACAAAGCTCACTCAGCATCTCCTCCATTAAATCCTCGTGCTGAACGCTAAGCCACTTGGCTACAGGCTCCAAATCCTCGTCCCTCAAATCTTGGAGTGTGAATCCTTTTTCTTCGATCTCACTGGGCTCGAGGAAGCGCCAGGGCCGTTCTCTCGAAGCTGCCGTCAAGTAGGTTATGCCCTCGGGGATAGGACCAAAAGCCGCGTGTAGCAATAAAGGCACAGCAATCCTTCTCGCCAGGTTCTCGTTGCCTTTGAGGAGTATACTCCACAGATAATAAGCGAGGAAAAGTTTCGGCTTTCCCTTAGCCTCTTCAACTAATTTCCACGCTTCTCCGATACTGCATCCCTTGTTGCGTAGCGTTAGGCCTGCATACTTCGCTATTAGTGTGTAGCCCCCCTCGAAGCTTGCGATGTTCTTTGCTAGCTCCTTGAAGTCTCTATGACAACCCGAATATGCCTTAATAATCTCTTCTAGGAAGCTATGATCCCTAAGGTCTATGTGTAAAGTACGGGTCTTAAGTGACTCCCTAAGCTGGGGGCTCAGCTCCTCGTAGAGTTGGTTGTAGAGGTCGCTGGATAGCACAGCGAGTACAGGCACACGAGTCTCACTCATAGCTAGATCAAGGAGCTCCTGCAGAGTATTCTTGGCAACCTCTGTATTTGCAACCTCCCGCATTTCTCCCGCGAAAGCACCTGGCTTATAGTAGGCGTGGAGTGGTGAGGGGTCGTAGAGAACGAGGAACCTCTTCCCAGTATTCTTCACCAAGTTCTCGAGTCTCAAAGCCTCCCCTGCGTCGAGCTTGTATACGTAGAGGATTGCATCGGCATGTCCCCTCAATAGTGCTAGCCAGGCTGTGTAGGCTGCAAGCGTGGACTTGCCAATACCCTTCGGCCCCTCAAGGACTACAAAGCCCCCCTCTAATCTCCTTACGACTTCTCCAGCCAGTTTTTCAAAGGAGCCCGCAGTCACAAGCTCCGCTTTAGCCCTCCCCATCTCCTCTTGGCTCACGATTACGGGCCTACCCCTCTCCACTTTGAAGTTGGAGTAGAGCAAGCCTGCCTCAAGCTCGTGTGCATAGAACAGCTTTACACCGATTTCAAGGGCCTCAACCTTTCCTCTCAAACCGTTTAGCTCTTTTTCAATCTCGCTTAGGCGCTTCTCAATTAGTTGCTTCAACAGTTCTTCAAATTCTTTGCTCCCTAGCTTCTCTAGCTCCTTTCTCAGTTCTTCCCTCGTCACTACCTCTCCGCTTGCAAGCTTCGCGAGGTTCTTTACGAAGACTTTGAACGTGGCGTCATCCATGCCCCATTCCAGCGCCACCTGGTCTACTACTGTCTCTAGCTCTTCTCTGTGTAGGTAGGATGTTGTCTTCCGGGCTGATATAACAAGTTTTGCAAGGCCCACGGCAACAATATTCCTTGTCTCTGGACTTGTCCATCCTTCTAAAAGCCTTGAGGCAAACTCTTCGGCGCTCTCAGCTGGAACCTCGCCAACTTTTTCAAGGAGTTTTTGAGCGGCTTCGTGGAGGTTTAAGCTTGCGAGTGGCCCAAATAGTTGATCCACGGCTAGTGCTACTGGTGCTCCAAGAGGTGCTGTCACAAAAGCAATCATCATTTTGCCCATAGTCTCGGCCAAGTAGTCTCTAAGTCCAAGTCTGCCTGGACTCAGCGCTAGAATAGCCTCTTTTGCCTTTTTCAGCTCTTCAAGCTCCTCCTTTTTCCAGTCTCTGAGGAGGGTCGAGGAGTAGCCTTCAGCACTCCGCCTCCACTTGTAGGCTTTTTCGAGCAAAGTGTGCTCTACTCTGGCGAGCTTCTCCACATCTTCGCTGGGCCAGTTGAGATCCTTGGTAGCCCTGCTGTACAGGGCGGGTAGATAGAGGAGCTTTACTCTGATATTCGGCAAAACCTGCTTCAACATTGTTGCATCGAAGGAGCTCTCAGGGACGACAACTACAAGCCCCTCCTTCCTACTCTTCAGCTCCCTGGCTAGCTCGTCTAGATTCTCAAACTCTTCGACTTCCTGACCTAGATACTCAAGTTTCTCCTTAAAGCCCTTGTAGACGTAGGCTTTGGAAAAGTATTGTGTGTTTACTAATAAGCGTCTGAGAAACTCAGCCCTCGAGGAGCCACATGGAGCCAGAACAACAACATAACTCTTCGTCGCATGCTTTCCCAGCCACTCTGTAGCCAATGAGAAGGTTTTACTCATTAGTTTCTCGTAGTTTGTCCCAGGATGCCCAACATTTATACCTCCTAGAGAAACTCCCATTGTGTCTAATATTTCAATGACGTCAAATATATGTTACCATTCCCATTAATAAGAAAACGCTTTAAAAAATGCTCAAGCCACCTTTTCGGGACTAAGGTGTAGAAATTCATCGGCAAGCCCATAACGTAAGCTCAGAGAGGATCAAGAGCCTTCGCTAATAACAAGATTAGCAAAGGGAATATTAGAGATAATCTCCAGACAACTTTCTTTGTGCTAGAAGGCGATTTTTCTCTCTTGGAGTATTTAAAGTTCAATTGTTGTTTAAGTTACAGCGAGATCTTTTCGATGCAACTAGGAAAAAAGTTTTAATGGTTAGATATTTTGAAGTGGTTTGCAAAAACTTAAATTATGAGCCAGTAAGAAAGATGGAAGAATGCCTGAAAAGTGCAAGTATGAACAAGAATATTATGATTTCACTTCCGGTGAACCTAAAATTTATAAATGCGAAGAAGATGCGGTAAAAGACGGATACTGTATTTTTCATCATCCAGAGTATTGGAAAGAACACAAAGAAGAAGTTAGAAAAAAGTTCATGGAAAAAGTTGAAGATGCTATAAACAATAAAAAGGATCTATTTTGCATTGGCTATAACTTGCCAGAAGTTGATCTATCCCGGAAAACGTTTGAAGCCCCTGTTTATTTTACTAATGCATTTTTTCATGAAGAAGTAAAATTTAACTTTGCGAATTTCTCTTCAAATGTATGCTTTTACGTGACTACATTCTCTTCTGGGGCGGACTTTGGTGGGGCCACGTTTTCTTCTTGGGCAGACTTTATGGGAGCTAAATTCTCTTCTTGGGCGAACTTTACTTGGGCCAAGTTTTCTAGTGTGGACTTTAGGAATGCCAAGTTTTCTTCTGGGGCGGACTTTGGTGGGGCCACGTTTTCTTCTTGTGCAGTCTTTGGTGGGGCTACGTTCTCTTCTTATGTGAACTTTAGGAATGCTGATTTCGAAGGAGTCACAGCATTTGAAGAGTTGCGAACAAATAATGGCTCCTTTATTGTTTTTGAGTCGTGCAAGTTTAAAGAACCTCGTCTGGTGTCTTTTAGGGGAACAGACATCATGAGTTTTCTTTTCTTGAGTACCGATATCGAGAAGATAAGCCTTAGTAATGCGAAATTCGACGAGAAGATTTTAAGGGTTCATGAGCTTTTAAAGGATCCTAAATCTCGAATCGAGTATACGTTTGATGATGTTATTGAAACATATGGAAGGCTTAGGGGAAACTTTGAGAGGAACCATAGGTTCTCAGAGGCTGGAAAGTTCTTTATTGGAGAAATGGAAGCTAGAAGAACGAGAAAGTACTATGAGTTTTTAAGAGAGCATGAAGAGTCTAAAAAAGAAGGTTTCAGGGAACGGCTCTCATTTAATCTCAAGAAGCTCTATTTAAAAGTATACACTGACCTTATATCGCCTTTTGCTCTTTACAAGGCTTTTTCAGAGTATGGAGAGAGCATCACAAGGCCGATTGCCTGGTCCCTCTTAACGATACTTGCAACGCCCATACTCTTAATGCTTCTTGAAGGACAAACTTCACCTCAATCCTTCATCAACAGTTATAGTAGTTATCTTGTAAAAAGTATTGGATTGTTTGCTCAAATTCTTCCAGTAGACTATCCCCCACCATCCTTAGTAACTTTAATAGAGGGGCTTGAAAGGCTTCTTTCAATTTTGTTTGTCGGTCTTGAATTGATGGCTTTGAAGAGAAGACTTGAAAGGCATCGATAGGAAAGTATTAGGAAGGTATATTGTTTTTTTACTGCTCTTTTTCAAAAAGATAGTTTATGAGTATGATTGTAAAAATCCTTTCGGGCCTGGTGCGAATTATTGCTGGAAGTGCAAAGCAAAAATAAGTTGAGCACAGGAGCGCGCGCTAGGGATCATACAAACTTTGAGCTTATTTTTCCTCTGTTATCGACTTTCATGTAGAGTGCTTTTGCTCTTTTCTTCTTAGCAGCCATTCGAAGCCTGTGTTTTTCCCTCCTCCTTAGACTTGACGTCCCGCTTTTGACCTGTATGAGTAGCTTTTTCCCGTCTTTCAACGCGTAGAGATCGTAGGGGCCCCTGCTTCCCTTGCTTTGCTTGACCAACCAGCCCTTTTTCTCGAGTCTTTTCTTTACAATTCTTTCAGCCCTAATTCCCCTCGCGTAGCTCGATTTTCTTCCCACAGGTTTCATCCTACTCATACCGATTTATGCATATCGCGCCTATAATCGAATGTTTTTAAGGTTGCTTTTGTTCGAATTTGTGGGTTTTTCTTGTTTTATTTTTGTTGCTTGTGTTTTTGGTATGGCGGTGTGGTTTGGTGTTGATGCTGTTGCTGGGGAGATGTGGCTTGGGCCTGTTTTTGCTTCTGGGGTTAGGAGGCTTGGTGTGGCTAATTTTGGTAGGGGCTTGCTGATAGGGGTGGGGGAGAGGGATGCGGGGGTCTTTGAGGAGGTTGCTGTCGGCGCTGGCTGGAGGGTTTGGCGTGTTGAGCCCTTGTTTCCAGAGGCTCGTTTTTTGAGGCTTCGTGTGCCTGTTGCTGTGCCGCTTAGGGGCCACGTGGGCCTCGTGCTGTATAGGCGTGACGCTACTAAGTTCTATGAGGGGCTTCAGAGGGCGTATAGGTACGGGTTGCCGAGCGCTTTTGAGCCGTATGTTTCTAGTGCCCTGCTGTATGGCTCTGTGTATAGGGGCTACGCGGTGGTCTTTGGGAAGGGTAGCAGGGGGCTGGCCGAGAAGTTTTCGAGTCTGAAGGCGCCCCTGCTTGCCAGGGTTTCGTGGCTGGACCCGCTTTACGTGTTTACGCCGCTGGACGTGGATATTGCTACGCGTGGCCTGTTTTCTGGCGGCTATACTGGCGAGGCTGGCGGGGCAGTGGAGATACCTGTTTTCCACGGCTACAGCCTGAGGCTTCGGGAGGGCTCGGACAACAGCTTGACTATTATCGGGGCGCCTGGGACTGGGAAGAGTAGCTTCCTGGACTACCTGCTGAGCAGGCTCGAGGGCTGGAACGTGCTCGTGTTGGACGTCACGGGTGAGCACAGGCTCCTCGAGAGGCACGGCTACAGGGTCCTCGAGGCTGGGATAGACCTGTTCATTAACCCCCTCGCTATGGGCGTAGACGTCGCGTACTCTGTCATATTGGGCGTTATAGAGGCGGCGTGGAGGGAGAAGGCGTCGCCGATAGTCGCCTACACGCTTTACACGGCTCTCCAGAAGAGCGGGACACTCTTGGACGCCTACAGCCACGTCGAGAAGCTGCTTTCCTCTTCCAGGCAGGAGGACGAGCGTGCGGCCGCGGGCGCCCTCATCAGGAGGCTTAGGCCCATGATCCACCCAGCCCTCCTCGGCCACGGCGACCTGCCCAGGGGTAGGACAGTGGTCGACCTCAGCCCGCTGCCAGAAGAGGCGAAGAACATCTTCAGCCTCTCGGCGCTCTACCTGGCATACTTCTCAGCCGTGAGGGGAGGCTGGAGCGGGATAATCGTCCTAGACGAGGCGGACAGGCTGGGAGACACAGAGGTCGCAAACAGGATAGCGGACGAGCTCAGGAAGTACAACGTCTCGATATGGGCCGTTGGCCACAGCCTCGCCAGGGTGGCCAGGAAGCTCGCGGACGCAGGCACACTCATGGTCTTCGCGACCAACGACCCAGACAACCTCGAGACACTGGCCACAGTCACGGGCTGGAGGGACGCCGGCCTCCTCGGCAAGCTCGCTTACGGCCAGGCACTAGTAGTCAGGAGGGGGCTCCAGCCCGTCATAGCGAGCCTCTACATACCTGCAGAGTTCAGGAGCCGCAGCGCAAACGTTAACCCGTGCCTCAGGTTCGAGGACACGGCTAGGCGCCACGGCGCCGACCCCCTAGAGCTCATGAAGCTATACGTCGAGCTCTTCCCACACAGACATGTCGTCCCCAGGATACTCGAGGGCGGAGCCGTGCCGCGCCAAGAATTCGAAACATTCAGGCAAAAAGCAGGCAAAACACCCAGACAAACACTAGAAGCACTAGCAGAGATCTACACATGCCTAGAAAACAGAGAAAAACAGACAAGCATGCCATAGCTACCCCTAATTGTCCTTGTAGC
>Ga0315272_10000772_pt1 | contig 16323 bp, 15 predicted proteins | sample C3_middle_MG_FD_203918 | JGI IMG/M metagenome (GOLD analysis project Ga0315272, IMG submission 203918) | Sediment microbial communities from Yellowstone Lake, YNP, Wyoming, USA - C3_middle | ecosystem: Environmental > Aquatic > Freshwater > Lake > Sediment | place: USA: Wyoming | collected...
CTGGGGTTCGAGCACCAGGTTGGCGTCATAATACCGTCCACCGCGAACGATGATTTGATGGGGGGTGGAGTTGGTTGCAAACCGCGCGGCATTTCGCGCCTGGGTCAGAGTGGCCATTGGCGCTTCCCTGGTGCCAGGGGCATTCTCCCGACCCTCAGGGGCGACATAAAAAACGCCCGCTTGAGCCGTCAGCGTGAATACAACGAGATTCAGGCAGAGGATTTTTAGAGATATCATAAACAAGTTGGACGATGGGGTTCATGCGGCGCATTCAAATATTATGTCATGAGCAGGCGACGAAAATTCGTCGGCGGTGGACGGTCGGCAGGGTCTTTTGTTTTGGAGTAATGACATACTGATAAGGACGAGACATCGGCCGGGAAGCGAATGGAGGTATTCGTGGATTTCTGGCTGGGATCGGTCTGGGAAGTGGTCCGCCAATCCACAGAGCAAAGCGCTGCGGATGAGGGCCAGATTGGCCGGCAGGTTGGCGTTTCTTGAGCGGGATCGGTCTTCGCCCATGACTGCGTCCCGCCGCCAGTGGTTGCGGATTTCCACTCCGGCCCAATGGCCGCAGATCAGTTGGAGCCATTGGTCTGGGCTGTATTGGCTGGGCGGAGCGCTGGATAAGTAGTAGCGGGATTCGCTGCTGCCGGCCCCCGTCCTTTTAACGTTACGCTGGCTGCGCACGATGATCAGGGCTCTGGCGTGGGCGAAGCCGGCTTCCAGCGGTTCGATGGCAAAGGCATGCACGGCCCGCTCTTCGACCCGTCCGTGGCCGGCCCGGTTTTCTATAAAAAGGGGGTGCTCTTGATTGCGTCCAAACCCTGGGCGTGCTTGAAGAGGCAGGGTTGGTTGGCTTTGATCTGGAGCAGATAGTCGCCTCCTTTTTCCACAATGACGGAGGCGGTCTTGCGCTGGCAGTGCAAGGGATCGGCCGTGATGATTGCCCCATCCAGCGCGGGCACTTGTTCCAGCAGGGCCATGGCGGTCAGGGTCAGCACCGGACCGGTGCGATAGCGCGTGTTGCCACCCCGGGGATCGGGACCCTGGCGAAACACCTCCAATAACGAGTCCATCTGCTCCGCGTTGAGGGGCAGGGTTCCTGTGGGCGCGGCCACCAATCCTCCCCGGCACTCCTGGGCCACCTCCACCGCACGCAGATGCTCGCGCCCATTGGCACCGAGTGGGCGCAGCCACAACCTCTTGGGCCGGTCGTTGGGAATATAAAAATCCGCACGATGTCGGTTGAAGCCCGCGCTCATGCCCACCGGCTCCCAGTTGCTGGCCTTGTAACACGTTCCCGCATACGCCTCCGGGTCGGTGAAACTCTCGGCCAGCAGTGGCCGGTAGCCAAACCGTTGCTGCCATTGCCCGGGCAGGGCGCGTAGCGCAGCGCCCATGGCCTGGGAGGCCAGATTCGGGCAATGTCCCTTGTCGGTTAGCACCAGGAATCGGCGGTTTTGCACAATGGGCTTTAAACGCTCCAGGCGTTGGGACGTGCTCCAAGAGATCCACCGGTCCCGATCCTTGAGGGCATAACACGCCGGGCCCCAAACGAGCAGCGCGGCCGGTTTTCCGTTCAGGTCAACAATCTGGCGCAGAAAATCGCCCACGGGACGGCCGGCTCCCAGATAATGTTTGTCCGCCAGCAGTCCATCAAACCAGGAAACTACCTGCTCCGAAGGAACACGCACAATGACGGGGGCAGAGGGTTCTTCCGACAGCACGCACAGTGATTGCGCTTTCATTCCAATCTAACAGGGCAAAATTCGAGCTTCGTGTCTGGCCCAAATTCTTCCCGCTCTCCTTCAACAACTTCCCCTTAAAAAGAAAAAGACCCAGGGGGTTTGCCAGGGTGCGCGCAAAAACACTTTCAGAAAGGCGTCATTTCTGCTTTATTCGTGCCTGCGAATGAAAGTATTGGTCATCGGTTCGGGCGGGCGCGAACATGCGCTGGTGTGGAAACTGGCGCAATCGCCGAGGGTAACCCAGATGTGGTGCGCTCCGGGGAATGCGGGGATCGGCCTGGAGAAACTGGCCGCCAGGTCAGTCAATGGTCGCGCGGTGGAGTGTGTTCCCATGAGCGCGGAGGCGCTGCCGGAGTTGTTGAAGTTTGCAAAGGACAACCGGGTTGATATGACCGTGGTGGGGCCGGACAATCCGCTGGGCCTTGGAATCGTGGATTTGTTTCAAAAAGAGGGCCTGCGGATTTGGGGACCCAACCAGAAGGCGGCGCAATTCGAGGCGTCCAAGGTATTTTCCCAGCAGTTCATGCAGCGGCACGGGATTCCGACCGCGCGGGCGGGCATGTTTCGCGATGCGGCGGAGGCGCGGGCTTTTGCGGGCGCATTGGGAGGCCGGTGCGCGGTCAAGGCGGATGGTCTGGCGCTGGGCAAGGGAGTGCTCATGTGCGCGAATCTGGCGGAGGCGCAGGCGGCTGTGGATGACGTGCTGGTGAAGAGGAAGTTTGGCGCGGCCGGGGATTCCGTCGTGATTCAGGAGTATCTGGAGGGCATGGAGGTTTCATTGCATGCGTTGTGCGATGGGAAAGTGGCGCGGCTGTTTCCCACATCGCAGGATCACAAAAGGGCGTTCGATGGCGATCTGGGTCCCAACACGGGTGGCATGGGGACTTATTCTCCAACGCCATTCGTCAGCGCCAGGGAGATGGCGCGGGTGGAGACGGAGATTGTGGAACGGTGGCTGGCGGGATGCCGGGCGGATGGCATCGATTATCGCGGGATTATTTATCCCGGAGTGATGCTCACGGCTGAAGGTCCGAAAGTGTTGGAATTTAACGCCCGGTTCGGGGATCCGGAGACGCAGGTGTATCTTCCCCTGCTTAAGAATGACCTGGTGGATGTTTTTGAGGCCTGCATGGACCAAACCTTGGATGCGATTTCGCTGGAATGGTCCTCTCAGAGTTGCGTGTGCGTGGTGATGGCTTCCGGGGGGTATCCCGGGGCTTACGCCAAGGGCAAGGCCATCGAGGGTCTGGACGCGGCGGCGCAAATGCCGGATGTGAAAGTGTTTCACGCGGGCACAACCTCCCGGCAAGGCCGCGTGGTGACCAGCGGGGGTCGGGTACTTGGTGTGACGGCTTGGGCGAAAAGCCTCGGGGACGCCCGGGTTCTGGCTTATCAAACGGTCGAAAAAATACATTTTGAAGGCGCGCAGTACCGGCGCGACATTGGAGCGAAGGCACTAAAATAATGGAGTGATATGGAAAAGCGATTGAATCGATTTTGTTGGTTGGGATGCCTCGCGGTCCTTTTGGCGGCGCCCTGTCGGCAGGCGCCTGCCGCCGACACGAACACCTGGCCGGAGTTTCGCGAGGTGTATGATTTGCTGCGCGCGCATCTGGTTGGGGTCAGCGAGGCGGAATTGAACCAAAAGGCGGTCGAGGGCCTCCTGCAGGAGTTCAAATCCAGAGCCATTATGAAAGGGCGGGGAACTGCTCCAGGCGTCCGTGTGGAAGTGGGCGAGTTGACGGCGACCAACGTGTTCGAGGGGGTGTATGGGTATGTGCGTGTGGGCGCGGTGGAAAGCGGACTTAAGGAGCGGATGGCCCAGGCGGTCGAAACGCTCCGGCGGACCAACGCCATCAAGGGATTGGTGATCGACCTGCGGTTTACGGATGGAATGAACTACGCGGAGGCGGGCGCTGTGGCGGATGTGTTTGCCGATGGAGACAGGCTGTTGTTGAGTTATGGAAAAAACACGGTGCGTTCCACGGTGAAAAAGGAGCCTTTTGGATTGCCGCTGATGATTCTGGTCAATGGGCGGACCACAGGCGCGGCGGAGGCGCTGGCCGGGGCTCTGCGTCAATCCACCTCCTCGATGATGCTGGGAGCCGCCACAGCGGGCCGGGCTTTTGTGTATCAGGAATACGCGCTAAGCCAGGGCTCGAAAATATTGCTTGCGGATGCGCCGGTGGTCATCGGGGATGGAGCCTCCATTCCGACTTCGGGCTTGAAGCCGGACCTGGCCGTGGTGGTGCCAAGGGAAGATGAGGAGGCTTATATGAGCGATGCCTATAAGGTGACCGCCAAAACGCCGGTTCTCCTGTTGTCCACCAGTGGAACGAATGCGAACGCAGGTTCGTCTGGAAAGGCCGGGGCGACGAATCGCGCAGCGCGTCATCGCATTAACGAAGCGGATTTGGTCCGGATGCAGAAGGAGGGTGGAGGCGCGGACACGGAAGAATTTGTGACCGCCAGCGGAACTCCACCACCGAGCCGGCGGATCGTTCAGGACCCGGTTTTGGCGCGCGCGTTGGATTTGCTCAAGGGGTTGGAAGTGTTGCGGAAGACGAAATAGAACTGGAAAATCGAAAAGTCGCCAGCGTGGTGGATTATTTGTCGCGCCCCCTCCTCCGCCTTGCCTGTCCGGCCAATTTAGAACGTGGGTCCGCGGTGGTTCTTATTCATTGTGATGCTGTCCTTGGGACAAACCTCGATGCAATAGCCGCAGACGATGCACTGATGGGGCTGAAAACTCCAGGTTTTGGTGGGCTTGCGGATGACGGTAATGGCGTTGGTGGGGCATCGTTTCGCGCAAACGCCGCAGAAGGAGCAGTTCTCGGGATTCATTTCGAGCATGCCACGGTTTCCGGCGAACGGTTCGCGCGCCTCGAACGGATAGAGGCGGGTCACCGGCTTGCTCAACGAATTCCTCAGCAAATTTCTCAGCAGTTCCATAAAACGATCTCAATAAATTCAAAACCAATACTCTTGCGCTGCCATTCCATGGGCGCGGCGCCAGGGTTTAACGTTCCGTGCAACTGATGCACGGATCGATGGAAATCACGATGACCGGCACATCGGCCAACTGGTAGCCCGGGAGCATGTGCAGCAGGGGTGGCAAATTGGCGAATGTTGGGGTTCGGGCGCGGAAACGCTCCAGATTCTTTGTGCCATTGCCTTTGATAAAGAAAAGCAATTCACCCCGGGGCTGCTCAATGCGGGCCGCGACCTCGCCCGTGGGGTTGCCTTTGACCGGGACGTTGATGGGCCCCTCGGGGAGCATGTTGATGGCTTTGTGGATCAAGTCCATGGACTGATCCAGCTCGCGCAAACGGATCATCATTCGGGCGTGGCAATCGCCGGCTTTTTCAGTGACCGGTGAAAAACCCAGTTCCTTGTAAACGGCGTATCCACTCTGCCGCAGGTCCATGCTCAGGCCGCTGGCCTTGGCCACGGGGCCGACAGCGCCCAACTCCACGGCCTTTTCCATCGAAAGAACCCCCACACCGATCAAACGTTTTTTCACCGTGTAATCGTCCGCAAAAGCCGGATGCAGGTCCTTCAACTGCTTGAAGACGCGATCCAGGGCATTGTGCACTTCGCTGAACATTTCCGCGGAGATATCCTTGCGAACACCGCCAATGCAGCAGGTGGTGAGCAGAATGCGATTGCCGGCCGTGATTTCCATGACATCGATGATGTCCTCCCGGCAGCGCATGCACTGCATGAAGAGATTCTCGAAGCCAAAGGAGTCGGCCAGCAGACCCAGAAAAAGCAGGTGACTGTGCATCCGGTGAAGTTCCGCCCAGATGACCCGCAGGAACCGGGCGCGATCAGGCACCGTGATGTCCATGAGCGTTTCGATGCCCTGGCAGTAATTCATGGAGTGCATGAAACTGCAAATGCCGCAAATCCGTTCGACAAGATAAACGTCCTGAATAAAGTCCTTTTGTTCGGCGAGTTTTTCCAGGCCGCGATGGACGTAGCCAATGGCGGGGAGGGCTTCGACGACCTTTTCATCCTCAAGCACCAGCCGGAGTTGGATCGGCTCGGGGAACACCGGGTGCTGCGGGCCAAATGGAATGATGGTGCGGCGGCTCATACGGCGCCTCCTTTCACCGCGGGGGCCGTGGCGGGCGGGGCCGCGGGAATGCGGGCGTCGATGTCCATGCCGCAGCGTTTGCTCATGGGCGCGCGCGGTGCGTCCTCCGTTAAAACGAGGCGTCCCTGAAAATCAATCGAGAGACCGGAAACCGCGATGCCGAAATGGTCCTTGATTTCATTTTCCACAATCATGGCCGCCGGGTAAAGGCTGCAAATACTCGGGAGCGTGGCCCCCTCCGCCAGACGCAGACGGAAGTGCTCCATCTGATATTTTTTATCGAAATGATAAAGAATGTCGTGACCATTGCCGGTATCAACGCAGGTCAGGGTGACCAGGCGGTATCCCTGCTGGCGCATTTGGGCGGCCCGGCCCATGAAATTCTCCAAAGTGACTTCGGTGGCGATGAGTGTGCTCATGCGATTTTCTGATTCAATGGGTCTGCGGCGGGGATGACATCCACAGCGGCCGGCACGGGTTTGGGATCCTCCTTGGGCGCGGTAAAGGAGATGGTTTCCTGTTCCGCTTTTGTGACAGGGAGTTTGCGCCGCTTTTCATCGAGCTTGCGCGCGGCTTGTAAAATACCGTCGATCATGGCTTCAGGACGGGCCGGGCAGCCGGGCACAAAGACATCGACGGGGATGACCTTTTCGATGCCGCCCAGGACGTTGTAGCAATCCTTGAAGATTCCGCCGGTGGCCGCGCACACTCCCAACGCCACCACGGCCTTGGGCTCGGGCATCTGGTCATAGACGTTTTTTAAAACACGGGCGTTGCGGTGGTTGACCGAACCGGTGACGAGCAACACGTCGGCGTGCTTGGGATTGCCCACATGCACGATGCCGAACCGCTCCAGATCGTAGAGCGGCGAAAGGCAGGCGAGCATTTCGATGTCGCAACCGTTGCAGCTATTGCAATTGAAATGCACCACCCAGGGTGACTTCTCGAACGTGACCTGATTTTTCATGAATACAAAAAGTAAGCCCAAAATGCCGCTAACGCCAATACAGCCAGACTATGTTGGTGAGTGCCAGGCCCAAAACCACCGTCCACATGAATCGGAACATCCAGAAGGTCGTCAGGCGGGCGCACAAATTATCCGCAACTATAGTTAACACAAATACCACGGCCATCAAGATAAAGGCGATGGCCAGGTGCGGGGTCCAGAAAAGCCCCACCAGGGCCAGAAAAAAGGCGGCTTCGTAGCAATGGGCGATTTCAATCAAACCCAGATAGGGGCCCGCAAACTCAAGTGTGAGACCTTTGACAATTTCCTGATGGGCGTGATGGGAGGTCGCCAGGTCGAAGGGCGATTTCTGGAATTTGATCATGACCACGGTCAGATAAGCCAGGAACAACAGGGGCATCGAGAGGAGCAGGGGCCTGGTCGAATCATAGATGGCCTGGATCTGGAAATTGCCGTTGACGAGGTAAAAACCGATGACAACCAGAATCAGGATGGGCTCGTAAGCCATCATCATGACAATTTCACGCTGGCTGCCAATGCGGCTAAAGGGCGACCGCACGCTCATGCCGCCCAGCACCAGGGACAGGGAGGAGAAGGCCAGAATGAAGAGCAGCATCAGACTGTCCTGCCCCATCACCAGCATGAAGGTCGAGAGAACCATCAGCATGAGATGCAGAATGGCATAAGTCACCTGGATGCGGTTGACCACCACCGGCTCCTTGCGCATCAGCTTGAGGATGTCGTAAAAGGGCTGGAGCAGGGGCGGGCCCACCCGGCCTTGCATGCGGGCGGTGATGACGCGGTCAAGGCCGCGAATGAAGCCGCCGACAACGGGCGCCAGAACAACCGCGCCCAAGGCTAAACTCACCTTGGAATTCATATCAGACTAATGCGTGCGAAGAAACTAATGAGTATGAGGAACGCCACCGGATTGGCCCAGCGTGTGATGATCGTTTCGCCGAACCACGGCGCAAAATAGTAACTGGTCACCTGCGCGGTATTTTTTCCGTCCATCAGGCTGCGGAATTCGAAGCTTTTCGATGTGCTTCCGACGTTTTCACCGCAAAGAAAGGGCAGGCGCACCTTTGTTTTGCCCCAGGTGATCATGGAGGCCAGGCCGACAATGGCCACGACCGCGAGAATCGGATACATGGCCCAGCTCATGTAGTCATCCACGCTTTTCATGAGGGCTTCGGAGCCTGGTTGAGCGGTGACATTGGCCAGGGCGTTTACCGCGATGGGTTGGAGCCATTGCTTATAGACGGCCATGGAGCCGGCGCCGGCGACGACCACAGCCGTTCCTAGAAGAATCAGGGCGCCCCTCATGGTCAGTGGCATGGATTCAATGGCGTAGTGTTCGTGGTAGGAGGTGGTGGTGATGCGGCCCATCCACTTGGCCCAGAAAAAGACGGTCAACGCGCTGCCCAGGATGAAGAGCATGAGAACCGCGGGAGTGTGCGCGACGGCCACAATCGCCATCCACTTGCCCACCAACATCCCAAAGGGCGGAGCCATCATCGAGATCATACCCACAATGGCGATCGTGGTGGTCATGGGCATTTTGAACATGATGCCGGACATGTCGTCGATGTTCCGGCTGCCGATCTGCTGTTCAATGGTGCCCACGCATAAGAAGAGCAGGGCTTTGGAAACGGCGTGATAAACCAGGATGATCAGGGCCGCCGTGTAGGCCAGCGGTGAGTTAATGCCCGCGCAGGCGACGATGAGACCCAGATTGGCAATGGTCGAATAAGCGAGCACTTTCTTGGCGTTGTTCTGGCTGATGGCAATGGCCGAAGTGACGGCGAAGGTGAAGCCCCCCGCCAGGGCCACCAAGAGCGCCAGTGGGGTGTCCTGAAAAGCGGGAGCCAGGCGTAAAACCAAATAGGAACCGGCTTTGACCATTGTGCTCGAGTGGAGCAGGGCCGAAACGGGTGTGGGGGCCACCATCGCGCCCAGGAGCCAGCTTTGAAAGGGAAGCTGGGCGGACTTGGTAAAGGCGGCGATGAGCAGCAAAAGAATGGGAAGCAGGAGGGCCACGGGCGAACTGCTGTGGATCAGGCCGCTGATGGTGCCGTTGCCGCCGTCATGCGCGAAGGCGACTGCGGCCGCCGTCATGGCGACACCACCGATCATGTTGATTACCAACGCGCGCCGGGCGTTCTGACGGGCCTCCACAGTGCGGTCGTGACCGATCAGGAAGAACGAGCAAAGTGTGGTGCATTCCCAGAAGATGGACAGCCATTTCAAGCTGTCGGTCAGCACCAAACCGTTCATCAGACCCAGAAAACCCGTAAGAAAGAAGAAAAAACGACCGTTCGTTGCGGCTGTGGGCGGCGCATGGTGCTCGTGGCGGTGCATGTAACCAATGGCGAAGACCACGATGGTCGAACCGACCAGGCTGATAATGAGCACGAGGACGGTGGACAGGGAGTCCAGCACGAAGCCCGCTCCGGCTGGCTCCGGTCCGCTGTGAAAAAGCTCATACCCAGCCATGGCGAACTGCAGCAGGGACATGCCGATCAAAGTCCAGATGCGGAAACGAAAACCGATGGCGGCGACGGTGGCGATGACACCAAATTCCAACGCTGTGGCGAGATGGCCCGCCCATGGCCCGGCTTCCACGACAAAGGGTCCTCCCCGGGCCAGTAAAATGCCCAGCGATGCGGTCAGCACTGCGGCGGCCATCACGATCACATTCCGTATTCGCCCGGCGCGCACCGCCCAGGCCGCCATCCCGAGAAGGATGGGCCCGGCAATGATCGCGAGCAATACGCCCGATTGAAATTCAGAGCCTGTTGACATCAGTTACCTGCGTAAAAGCCATTAAAATTGGCCAATCCGGGTTCGGATTCAATAGAATTTTGCATGTTTTGTGTTCTCCCGGGAAAGTCCTGAGGATTTTATTTTTTGTAACATATTTAACTACAATTACTTATAGACTGATTATATCTTGAAAATAAATTTGTTAAAATATAATAAAAACTAATCTTTAGCGTGCAATTATGGGTGTTTTTTAAATATGTAATGGTAGATCGCGATTTTATTGTAATGATTAGAAACAAATATCTTTAAACAACAATTCTGTGATCCTGTGGCGAAATTTTAGGGGCGGGTCTTGCGCGATAAAGGCGGGATCACCGCAGTTCACCTTCCTTGGAAGGATGAGAAACGCCCTTGTCTGATGCTTTTGTTATCGCTTTATGTGGAATTGTTTATGGCAAAAAGTTAGCCCAATCTCCAGTGGACTGTCCCGCTTTTAAGTGCCCGTGCAAGTTACCTCTGGATTAGGAAACCAAGAAGAAGGCCCCTGGCAAAGAGGCCTTCGAATGGAGCGGTTGCCGCGCAGGAGGTCAATGGAATGTGGAAATACCTCCAAAATTCGATCCCGGAAGAGCGGGTTTTCAGGCATGAAATGCAACCTTCCATCCCGTCCTTTGATACATTTTTCCCTGCCGACGGTGTCTTGTTGCTTTCATATCGAACTTCGGCGGCTGGTTTTGGAAGCTTTTTTCCATTCCTAAAGAGGATTGTTTCGCGCGAAAAAAAGGAGGCAATGATTCATTTCAGATTGCGACGGCACCAGAAAAGTTGGATAATACGCATTGAAATGGGATTCACCGAATTTATGAGAAGACCTCTTATGAAACGATTTATAGCGATATTGACCTTGTGTCTGGCACCCGCTTTGGCTCAAAGCGTGGCGGCGGCGCCCGGCGATTGGGCGCAGTGGCGCGGTCCTCTGAGGAGCGGAGTCTCGAGTGAGACGGGCTTGCTCCAGCAATGGCCTGCGGAGGGACCGGCGCAGGCATGGAAGGCCACGGGCCTGGGCGGGGGGTATTCCGGCGTGGCGGTTGCCGAAGGGCGCATTTACACGATGGGCGAGGACAAGGATGCGTCTTATTTGCGGGCGATCAACGCGCGGGATGGGAAAATCATCTGGTCGGCGAAAGTGGGCAAGGCGGGCGTCACCGGCTGGGGAGGTTTCTCCGGGCCTCGAAGCACGCCGACCGTTGACGGGGATAGGATTTATTGTCTGGCGCATTTCGGGGATCTGGTTTGCGTATCGGCGGAGGGGAAAGTGGTGTGGCAAAAGAACCTGGTCACCGATTTTGGCGGCACACTTCCCGAGTGGGGTTTTGCGGAATCGCCCTTGGTCGATGGCGGCAAGGTGCTTTGCACACCGGGCGGCGGGAAGGGCAGCGTCATGGCTCTGGATAAAAAAACGGGCGAGACGTTGTGGCGGACCAGGGAAATCACGGACAACGCGCAGTATGCCTCGATCATCTTGGAAACCATCGATGGCGTGGGCCAATATATTCAATTAACCGACGCGCATGTGATGGGTCTGGCTGAGGATGGCAAGGTCCTGTGGAGCGCGGCGCGCGAGGGCAAAACGGCCGTCATTCCGACCCCGGTCTATTACGATCATCACGTCTTTGTGACCTCGGGTTACGAGGCGGGCTGCAATCTGTTCAAAATCACAAAAACGGACGCGGGATTTTCGGCGGCGCAGGTGTATGCCAGCAAGGATTTCATGAACCATCATGGCGGCGCGGTGCGGGTGGGGGATTATGTCTATGGACATTCGGACCGCAAAGGCTGGATGTGCCAGGAGATCAGGACCGGCAAGATCATGTGGAGCGAAAAGGAAAAGTTGCGCAAGGGGTCCCTCTGCGCCGCGGATGGCTTCCTGTATCTGCGGGCTGAGGATGAAAAAGGAACTGTGGCCCTGGTCGAAGCCAGTCCGGCTGGTTTTGTGGAGAAGGGGCGCTTCGATCAGCCTGATCGCAGCAACAAGAATAGCTGGCCGCATCCGGTGATCGCCAATGGCCGCCTCTATTTGCGCGACCAGGATGTGTTGCTTTGCTACGAGCTGAAAAAGTAACCGGGCCTTGAATTTCCGAGAAAGGGGGCTGTTGCGGGCGCGCGCCGGCAAGAGACCCTTTGCGCGTCCAGCGGGAGACATTGGAATGAAGGGCGGTTCGCGCCTTTTTTTTCTGGACATGCCAGATGGGGCGTTGTGGTATGGCGGGGAATACAAAACAAACGAACCACAGCCATGAGTGTAAACATTGATAATGCATCGTCGCGCCGGGATTTCATTAAAACCACGGGTCGGATTGTCGCCGTGTCCGCTCTTGCGGGCGTCGCGCTGCCGCAGGCGCATGCGGCGGGTGGCGACGAAATCCAAGTGGCCTTGATTGGTTGCGGCGGCCGGGGCACTGGCGCGGCTTCCCAGGCGTTATCCACCAGGAATGGCCCGATCAAGTTGGTGGCCATGGCGGATGTTTTTGAAAAGAGAATGGCGGGCAGTCATGCGGAGTTGAAAAAAAGCCACGCCAGCCAGGTGGACGTGCCCGGGGATCGCCAATTCATCGGATTTGACGCCTATAAAAAGGCGATGGATTGTCTCAAGCCGGGCGATGTGGTCATCTTTGCGACGCCGCCGGCATTTCGCTGGGTGCATTTCAAATACGCGATTGAGAAGAATCTGAACGTGTTCATGGAAAAACCGGTCACAGTGGACGCGCCGACAACGCGCAAAATGCTGGACCTGGCCGCCGAATCCGAAAAGAAAAATCTCAAGGTGGGCGTGGGGCTGATGATCCGGCATTGCAAGGGGCGAAAAGAGCTTTATCAGCGCATCAAGGACGGCGAGATCGGAGATCTGATGATGCTCCGGGCTTACCGGATGCACGGTCCCGGGGGGAACGCGGGTCCGCGGCCGGAAGGCATGACGGAGCTTCTCTACCAGGTGCAGAAGTTTCATAGTTTTCTATGGTCCAGCGGAGGGGTTTTCAGCGACTACTACATTCATCAGATCGACGAGTGCTGTTGGATGAAGGACGCGTGGCCGATCAAGGCGCAGGCCACTGGAGGGCGCCATTATCGGGGGAAATCGGTGGACCAAAATTTCGACAATTACGCCGTGGAATACACGTTTCCCGATGGAACCAAATTCTTTTATTACGGGCGCAACGTTGTGGGCTGCCATGAGGAGTTCGCCAGTTATGCCCATGGCACAAAAGGTTCCGCCATCATCACCTCCTCCAGCCATATTCCCGGCAAGGTGCGCACGTTCAAGGGCCAGAATCTGACTCCCGAAAACATGCTCTGGGCTTTTCCACAACCCGAGCAAAACCCCTACCAGTTGGAGTGGAACGATTTGATCGACGCGATTCGCAACGACAAACCCTATAACGAGGTCAAACGCGGCGCCATGGCCAGCCTGGTGACCTCCATGGGGCGCATGGCCGCGCACACGGGCCAGGTCATCACCCTCGATCAAATGATGAATGGCCAGCACGAGTTTGCGCCCACCGTCGATCGGTTGTCGATGACCTCCTCCGCGCCCATCCAGGCCGGGCCCGATGGCAAGTATCCGGTGCCCGCCCCAGGACTCAAGCAGGATCGGGAGTATTAGGCCGCCCGGCCGTCCGCTCTCAGGAAAGGGCCGCACGCCCAACTCGGCCGCGTTGTTTCCCGGCGCGATGACTCGTCGCGCTTTGGAATATTCTTTGAAAACAGCCGCCACAAGGTTTATGTTCCCGCGCGTTGAGCAGGCTTTCCGATGGTGCAAACCAGGGTTTTGGACCTCAGAGATCCGGGTGGTGGGCCTTGCGGGATTTGGAAATGAACGAGAGAAAAAATTGGGATGCGCTGGCGGATGTTCCGGGGACGGATGCGGTCTCCGTTGCCGGGGATGAAGATTGTCGCCACGCTTCCGGTGTCAGCCGCAGCGGGCGTCGGCGCCTCGATCAGGCCATGGTTGAACAGGGCTTATGCGAGAGTCGCGAAAAGGCCAAAAGAGCCATTCTCGCCGGGCAGGTCCGGGTGAATCGGCAGGTGGCCCGCAAACCCAGTGACAGCGTAAAACCGGCTGATTTGATCGCGCTGGACGCGGCCGATCGCTATGTCGGCCGGGGCGGTCACAAGCTGGAGGGCGCCTTGCGCGGTTTTGGGTTCAAGGTCGAAGGGATGACGGCTGTGGACATGGGGGCTTCGACGGGGGGGTTCACGGATTGCCTCTTGCAGCACGGGGCGGTCCGGGTTTACGCGGTGGACGTGGGGACGGGACAGTTGGCGTGGAAACTGCGCCAGGATCCGCGCGTGGTTGTGATGGAAAAGGTCAATGCGAGAGCGCTGCACCCCGGATCGTTTCCGCCACCTTTTGCACCGGTGGATTTGGTGGTGATCGATTGCTCGTTCATTTCCCTGCGGCTGCTGCTGCCCGCGGCCGGAAATGTTTTGCGCGCGCGCGGCACGATTCTGGCTCTCATCAAACCGCAATTCGAGGCGGGCAGGCGCGAGGTGGATCGGGGCCAGGGCGTGATACGGGACCCGGATATTCACCGGCGGGTGATCGGGGAGCTTGAGGCTTTTGTTCGCGAACAGGCGCATCTCGAATGGAGGGGCGTGGTCGAATCGCCCCTGGTGGGACCGGCGGGCAACAAGGAATTTTTAGTTAAAATTGAAAAAACTGGCGCATAAAATTGAGCGGGTGGGGCTGATAGCCAACCCGGACAAGCCGTTATGCCGTTCGGTCCTCCAAACGGCGGCGCGACTCATTTCCGATGGCGGCCGCCAAGTGATGGCGGACGAGGCTTCGGCGCGGATGGCCCATCTGAAAACGGGCGTGGTTCGCGATGCGTCCGCATTGGCGCGCCAGGCGGATTTGCTGCTGGTGTTTGGCGGGGACGGCACGATGCTGCGCGTCGCCCGTGATGTTGCGGGTGCGGACACCCCGATTCTCGGCATCAATATTGGCGGACTGGGGTTTTTAACCGCCGTGCCATCCAGTCAGTTGCAGGCGGCCTTGAGAATGGTTTGGGCCGGCGAATTTGAATTGGAATCGCGGCATTTGATTTGCGCGACGGGCAAGGCTCAAGGGGTGAATATCGACCAGGTCGCCTTGAACGATTTTGTGATCGGACGCATCGCCGCTTCGCGCATGATCGAGTTGGAAGTGCGCGTGGACGGTCTGGAGCTGACCTGTTACCGTTGCGACGGTTTGATCGTAAGCTCACCCACAGGCTCCACGGCTTATTCGCTCTCCGCGGGCGGCGCTGTGGTCTGTCCCAACGCCGAGGTTTTGACTATCACTCCGATTTGTCCCCACACCCTGTCCAATCGCTCCGTGGTCGTAAGCCTTGATTCCCGCGTGCAAGTCAAGGCAATCAGTCATAGACTGGAGATGACCCTGACCGCCGATGGCCAGGTCCAGACATCGTTGTGCGTGGGAGACGAGATTACGATCGGGCGCAGTTCCAGGGCGGTGAGCCTGATGCACCTTGCGGGAAGCTCGTTTTTTGCGACATTGCGTCAGAAGCTCAACTGGAGCGGTTCCAGCTTGCACCTATGATCAGACTTAAAGATATCGCTGAGAAGGCGGGCGTCTCGATAATGACGGTCTCCAAAGTCCTGCGGGACGCCCCGGACATTGCCGCGGGCACGAAGGCGCGCATTCGTTTGCTGGCCACGCAAATGGGGTATGTCCCCGATACGATGGCGCAGGGCCTGCGCACGCGAAAGACCAGGCTGCTGGGCCTGGTGTATTCCGCCATCACGAATCCGGTTTTTCCGCGCATCCTGCTGGCAGTGGAGGATTGCGCCCTGCAGGCCGGATACGATCTGGCCGTTGGTCACGCCCTGAACGATCCGCAGCGTGAGGCGTTGGTTATCCGCCGCATGATGTCGCGGCGTGTGGATGGTTTGCTGCTCTCCCCCTTTTACCGCATGGCCGAGTCGGTGCCCATCTACGAGGAGTTGCTGGCAAGCGCCATTCCCACGGTCATCCTCGGGCAGCGCCGCAGTTTCTGCGCGCAGTTTGCGAACGTGGAAATCGATGATTTGCAGGGCAGCCTCCTGGCCATGCGGCATTTGATCGGATTAGGTCACCGGCGGATCGCCTTTTTTGCGGGGATGAGCGCCAATCCGTCCTCGCAGGATCGTCTGGAAGGATATCGCAAGGCGTTGCGCGAAGCCCAGATCCAAACGGACGACCGCCTTGTCTTCAACGCGGGCGGCACCATCGAGGAGGGACGGAAAGCCGCGGAACAATTCCTCGCCGAGGCCCCGGGTGCCACCGCCGTGCTCGCCGTCAATGATTTGGTGGCCATGGGGGCTGGCACCCTGTTTTTGGAGCGTGGTCTTAAAATTCCAGAGGATATTTCCCTTGTCGGTTTTGGAAATGTGCTGGCCAGCGAATATTTTCGAGTCCCCCTGACCACTCTTTCCCAACCCAAACACCGCGTGGGCTGCGCCGCAGTGGCCTCGCTGATGCAATTGATCCGGGGGGAAAAGCCCGAGACCCGCCGGTTGCCGATGGAACTGACGGTGCGGTCCAGCACGGCGCCGCCCAAATCGCCGCCAACTCCCTCCAATTAAGGAGGGTGTTCAAACGGTGGGCGGAAAAATTCGGATGTCCTCCGCTTGTGTTTTATGGGTCCGGCGCTATGATCGGCCCATGCATTGGATCAAAACTATCTTGGTTGTGGTGTTTT
>Ga0315272_10000773_pt1 | contig 16322 bp, 9 predicted proteins | sample C3_middle_MG_FD_203918 | JGI IMG/M metagenome (GOLD analysis project Ga0315272, IMG submission 203918) | Sediment microbial communities from Yellowstone Lake, YNP, Wyoming, USA - C3_middle | ecosystem: Environmental > Aquatic > Freshwater > Lake > Sediment | place: USA: Wyoming | collected...
TTCAGCTTGCGGTATAGGTGCGTTCTCTCCAGGCCGGTCTTCTCAGCCACCCGCGTCATCGAGCCATTTTCTTTGGCCAGATGGTACTCAAAGTAGGCCTTTTCAAATTCGTCACGAGACTCGCGCAAGGGCTTGTCGAGCAGGAAGCTCTGTTCTGACTGAGGCCCTGCTTCTGCCACGACCGCCCCGGCCTGACCGGTGCTCGCGCAAGCATCGATCATTTGCAAACCGGCCGAGGTCATGACCGGCGCAACCGTCTTGCGTACCAGGTTGCGCGCCAGCCCTTGCTCCACCGCTTTAAGAAGTTTCTGCAAGGTGATGGGTTTTTCCAGGAACGCCAGTGCGCCAATCTTGGTTGCCTCCACCGCTGTGTCTATGGTTGCATGCCCACTCATCATGATGACCGGCATGGTGAGTGCGCCCGTGGTTGACCATTCCTTGAGGAGCGTCACGCCGTCAGTGTCGGGCATCCAGATATCCAGGAGCACCAGGTCGGGCCGATCACGCAAGCGGGCAGCGCGTGCTTGCGCCGCGTTCTCTGCCACTTCGACGCTGTGCCCTTCATCGTTGAGAATTTCACACAACAGATCGCGGATGCCAAGTTCGTCATCCACCACCAATATATTTGCCATGATTTAGCGCGTCCCTGGGTATGTCGATGTCGCGCAGCTAACCCGCAGCGACCTTCTCAATGGCGAATGATAACGACACTTGTGCGCCGATAACTTTACCGTCCACGATCCGGTTGGCGATATCCACGCGCGCACCGTGCTCATCGGCAATTTTCTTGACCACCGCCAAGCCCAACCCGGTGCCCTTGACCTTGGTCGTGACGTAAGGTTCGAACGCACGTTTGAGAATATGCTCGGAAAAACCGCTGCCGCAGTCGAGCACGCTCAGACGAACCCGAGCGGCGCTCTCATTCCAACTGGTTTTAATGATCACCGCGTTGCCAGCCTCGGTGCGCTCAGCAGATTCCGAGGCATCCTGTGCGTTTTGCAGCAGATTGTGCAACACCTGACGCAACTGCTGAGCATCACCTTGTACGCGGGGCAGTCGTGGGTCAAGCTCCGTCTGCACCGGCACCGGCAAGGTTTCACTGGCATACAGATGCAATACATCGGACACCAGGGCATTCAAATCAAGCGCTTTGAGTTCAGCCGCAGGCAGCCGCGCATAGTCCCGGAATTCGTTCACCAGCCGCTTCATGGCATCAACCTGATCGACAATGGTTTTGACCGATTTGGTGAGCAGCGTCTGCTCAGTCACTGCCAACTTGCCGGCGAGCTTCATCGCCAAGCGCTCGGCCGACAATTGAATCGGGGTCAATGGGTTCTTGATTTCATGGGCCAGGCGCCTGGCCACTTCACCCCAAGCTTGCGCGCGCTGTGCGGACACAATTTCAGAGATGTCATCAAACACCAACAGCCTGGCATCACCCGGCAGTTCGGCGCCACGGGCGATCAAAGTGATGGTGTTATTGGCCGGCCGACCACCCAGCTCAACCACCGCATTGCCCAGCTCAAAGGATTGTTGCCAGTGATCCTGGCCCGCTTCGTTGTCATTCGCCAGAAACGAGTCGAATTGAGACTGCACATTTTTGCCGAACGTTTCAAGACCTTCAATTTCTGCCAAGCGCCAACCGACAAAGTCACTCAGTGGCACCCGCAGAATACGGGCGGCACCAGGGTTGAACGACGCAATCACCCCTTGGGCATCGATCACCATGACCCCGGACGTGAGGTTATCAAGAATTGTCTGCAAATTGGCCCGCGCCGCACTCACCTGCTCCATGCTGGCGTGCACCGCCGCTCTGGCTTCCGAGAGTTGCTGCGTCATGTCGGCAAATGACCGGGTCAAACCATCGAGCTCATCTCTTCCTTGCAAGGACGCTTTCGGTGTCAGATCGCCGGCGGCCACTTGGCGCACGCCGTCCGCCAGCAGCAGCAAAGGCCGTGCAATCTGGTTACCCAGCACGACAGCCAACAAGACGGCACCGAACACCGCCAGAAACAGGCTGAGCGTCAAAGTGCCGATGTACATGCGGCGCAAGCCGGCCCGTGCCAGCGCGCGCTCCTGGTACTCCCGATTGGCCTGCGTGACGGCCAGCGCGTTAGCGACCAGCGTGGACGACAGTGTTTGCGACACCAGCAGGAAACGCGGCTCACCCAGCAAATCCACGCTGGTAACCGGCACCAGAACCAGCGCCTTGATCCGTGCCTCCCGCACCATACCCGCCGATGCATCGTCGAACCCCTCAATCCAGGTGATGGAGCGCTGCATTCGAGCACTGCGAAACTGCTGCGTCGTGGGCCGCTCCGGATTGAGCTGGTAACGCACCTGGCCGGCAGCGGCGATCAATTGCCCGGAAGCGCTCCAGAGCATCAGGTCGGTCGCGCCCAACTGCTCACGGGTGCGCTCCAGTGGCAAAGCAACACTGACATCGGGCGTATCGGCCAACTGCAGCGCCGAGGCGCGCGCCTTGCCGGCCAATTCACTCGACAGGGCTTCGAGCGTGACCCGTCCAAGATTGAGTCCAGCCTCCAATGCCCCCTCGACCTTGACATCAAACCAGCTTTCAATCGAGCGCGACACAAACTGATAGGACACCACGTAAATCAGCAGCCCCGGAGCGAACCCGGCCAGGGCGAAAATGGCCGCCAGCTTGACCAGCAGGCGGCTGCCAAATTTGCCCTGGCGCAGCCGCTTGAACAGTCGCATCGCAATCCACACGATCACCAGCAGCAGCAGACTGGCAACCACCACGTTGAGCACAAACAGGCGCGCGTAATTGCGCTCGTACATGGCCCGATTGGTAGTGGCCTGCGTCAGCAAGAACAGCAGCACCAGCCCAATCGCCACCATTGCCGCCAGACCAGCGGCAACGCTCCAGCGCACGGCACGTGATTTTCTCAGCGCGATGGCGCTCGCCCCATCCGCGCCAGCATAGTCGCCCCTCACTTGGCACTTTCCAACAGCAAAACATGGCGTGACGAGGCCGAAATATCCCATTCGCTCTGGCCCATGGTGCCAATCTGAAACGGACGCGGCAGTTGGGACATGTCGAGCCGAAAGCGAAAGTCCACCAAATACCGCTGCCCCAGTTCAAGCTCCGTGACGTCGGCAATTTTCCAGCGCGACAGCCTCTGAACCGCCGCCAAGGCATCGGGCAATGACTCAAAGTTCTGATTAAGCGCCAGGCCCAAACCGGCCTGGCTGGCCGAGCCCGAGCTGACATTCAGACGCCAGCGGCGGGTCAGCGGTTGGTAGGCCAAGCGCATTTGCCGTTCGACGCTGACGACCTTCTTGTTGGTCCAGTACCAACGTTCGCGCAATATGTCGGCTTCAGCCACAAAGATCATGGCCACACCCTTGAGCAGGGCCTGCTCGACTGCGCCGGACACATCAAACTTGACATTGGCGGTCAGCAGAACATCGTCGCCGACACGCTCAAACTTCAAAAAGGAAATTTCGGCCGCAGAGGACTCCGCCCGTGCGCTGCCCGGATGGGCGCCCACCAAACAAGCGCCCAACAGCAACGCGATCAGGTCAAGGCGAGAGTTTTTCCAGCAATGCGTAATAAAAGCCATCATGGTCACCCGCTAGATTGTCCGGGACGACGCGACCGTTTGTCGCGCTCAGAGGCAATAAATACCCTGGCGAAGGCAGCAAGGCGGCTTCGGTGTTGTGCTTAAGAAACGTTTGTATCTGATCCTCGCCCTCCGCCCTGAAAACAGAACAGGTGCAATACAACAGGCGCCCGCCCGGCTTTAACAGCGTCCACAGGGTTGCCAGCAGCCGCTCTTGCGTTGCCGCCAGTTGAGCAATGTCGGACTCGCGTCTTAACCAGCGCACATCGGGGTGCCGTCGCACAACGCCCGAAGCCGAACAGGGCGCGTCCAGCAAGATGGCGTCAAACTGCTGCCCGTCCCACCAGGCTGGCAGGTCGGCTGCATCGGCTGCCAACACGCGCGCTTGCAAGCCAAGCCGAAGCAGCGTCTCACGGATGAGCTGACAGCGCCCTGCTTCAATATCGAGCGCGCTCACCTGACAGTCAGCCAGTTCCAGCAGGTGTGCCGTCTTGCCGCCGGGAGCCGCGCAGGCATCGAGCACCCGAAGCGGGGCCGTCATTGGCAGGCCGGTCATCAGCAACGGCGCCGCCAACTGCGCGGCACCGTCCTGCACCGACACCAGACCCTGGGCAAAGCCTGGCAACGCCGGCACCGGTCTGGCCTTTTCCAGGGTGATGCCGCACAGACCCGCTGCGACGGCGTTCAGGCCTGCATCGCGCAAGGTCTGCAAATAAGGCACCACGCCCGCGCGCCTGACGTTCACCCGCAAGGTCATCGGAGGATGGCGATTATTGGCCGCCAGGATCGCCTGCCAGTGCGCTGGCCACTCCTTTTGAAGTCTGTCAATCCACCATTTTGGATGGTTCCACAGCGCCACCGGATCTTTATTGCTGATCGCCACCAGGGCCTCGCGCTCACGCAGGAAGCGGCGCAAGCAGGCATTGATGAAACTGGCCTGCCCCCGGGTTGCAGCACTGCGTTTGGCCGCCTCCACGGTTTGATTGACCAGTGTAAAAATCTCGTAGGGTGCTTCCTGTTCCTGCCAGGCCAGCGCCAGCGCCGTGCACAACAGCGCATCGGCCGGCGCTGACGGCAGCCGCTTCACCAGCAACTGGCGCAACGCCTGGGCACGCCCCAGTGAGCGCAGCACATGAAAAACCAGGGCTTGCACGCCCGGACGCACATCTGCCGCAACCTTGCCCAGGGCGGCGCTGGCGGAGGCGCCACCGAGGATGCCCTGCAGCACTGCGGCGGTGGCTTGCAACTGCTGCCACAAGGGAACGTTTGGTTCGTTGGTGTCCATTGTCAAAGCCAATAAAAAGCGCCTCAAGCCCCTGGGACAAGGACTTGAGGCGCGATTCTTTAGATGGCAGGGCGACTTTTACTCGGGGGTCGCACCTTCGTCTGTTTGCGCTGCCTCGGTCTCACCCGCAAGCTCGGCGGCTTCGGCCTCGGCAATGGCGCGGCGTTCGGCATCGTCCATATTCTCACGAACTTTGCGGGCCTCGTGATACGCCATGCCTGTACCCGCCGGAATCAGTCGGCCAACAATGACGTTTTCTTTCAAGCCACGCAATTCGTCGCGCTTGCCCATGATCGCCGCTTCGGTCAACACGCGGGTGGTTTCCTGGAACGATGCGGCGCTGATGAAGCTGTCGGTGGACAAGGAGGCCTTGGTGATACCGAGCAACAAATTGGTGAAGCGAGCTGGAACCTTGCCTTCGGCGCGCAGTGCATCGTTGGTGTTGAGTATCTCCGAACGCTCCACCTGCTCGCCATTGATGTAGCTGGAATCTCCGGCATTCTCAACCACCACCCGGCGCAGCATCTGACGAACTATGACTTCAATGTGCTTGTCGTTGATCTTCACACCCTGCAAGCGATAAACGTCCTGGACTTCATCAACGATATAGCGGGCCAATTCTTCGGCGCCCAGCAAGCGCAAAATATCCTGCGGATCGGCCGGACCATCGACCACGCTTTCGCCCTTGTTGACGACCTGGCCTTCGTGCACGATGATGTTTTTTTCCTTGGGCACCAGCTCTTCCCAGACCACGCCATCCGGGTCGGTGATCTGCAGACGAATCTTGCCTTTGGTCTCCTTGCCGAACGACACGGTGCCGGTCATTTCCGCCAGCACACCCTTGTCTTTGGGCGAGCGGGCTTCGAACAACTCGGCCACGCGCGGCAAACCACCGGTAATATCGCGCGTCTTCTGGCCTTCAATCGGAATCCGGGCCAGCACCTCGCCGGGGCTCACATCCTGACCATCGCGCACCTGCACCAAAGCGCCCACCGGGAAACCGATGGTCACCGAATGGTCGGTGCCGGGGATTTTGACCTCGTTGCCGGAGACATCGATCAATTTGACCAACGGACGAATGACCTTGGCTGAACCGCGGTGTTTCGGATCGATCACGACCATGGTGGACAGCCCGGTGATCTCGTCCACCTGTTTGGCCACCGTCAGGCCTTCTTCGACATTTTCAAAATGCGCCTTGCCGGCGAACTCGGTGATGATGGGGCGCGTCAAAGGATCCCAGTTGGCCAGGATAGTGCCCGACTTGATCGCCTGATCCGCCTTGACCGACAACACGGCGCCGTAGGGCACCTTGTGACGTTCGCGCTCACGGCCATGCTCATCGTGAATGACGATCTCACCGGAGCGGGAAATCACGACCAGCTCTTTTTTGCCGTTGGTCACATAGCGCATCGTGGTGTTGAAGCTGATGTTGCCGCCGGACTTGGCCTCCACGCTCGACGCAATGGCGGCACGCGATGCGGCGCCGCCGATGTGAAAGGTGCGCATGGTCAACTGCGTGCCCGGTTCGCCAATCGATTGGGCGGCAATCACGCCGACTGCTTCACCACCGTTGACCAAACCGCCCCGGCCCAGATCGCGGCCATAGCATTTGGCGCAAATGCCAAAACGGGTCTCACAGGTCAGCGCGGTGCGCACTTTGACTTCATCGACGCCGGCCGCTTCCAGCTCTTCAATCGCGTCTTCGTCCAGCAGGTCACCCGCCTTGGCCAAGACGGAACGGTTTTCCGGATGCAAAACGTCGTCCGCCATGGTGCGTCCCAGGATGCGGTCACGCAAAGACTCGATGACTTCACCGCCTTCGACAATGGCGCGCATCAGATAACCACCGTGGGTGCCACAGTCTTGCTCTGTCACTACCAGGTCTTGCGTCACATCCACCAGACGCCGGGTCAAATAGCCCGAGTTGGCGGTCTTCAAGGCGGTATCGGCCAGGCCCTTGCGCGCACCGTGCGTGGAAATAAAGTATTCCAGCACGTTCAGACCTTCGCGGAAGTTGGCGGTGATGGGTGTCTCGATGATGGAACCATCGGGCTTGGCCATCAAGCCGCGCATGCCCGCGACCTGGCGAATCTGCGCCGGTGAGCCGCGCGCACCGGAGTCGGCCATCATGTAAATGGAATTGAATGACTCCTGCTGCACCTGCTTGCCATGGCGGTCGGTGACCGTTACTTTGGAGAGCTGGGCCATCATCGCCTTTGACACTTCGTCGCCGGCTTTGCCCCAGATATCAACCACCTTGTTGTAACGCTCGCCGGCCGTGACCAGCCCCGAGGTGTACTGCTGCGCGATCTCCTTGACCTCTTTTTCGGCGCGCTCAATGATCAGCGGCTTTTCTGTCGGCACCAGCATGTCGTCAATGCAGATCGAGATGCCGGCCTTGGTGGCGAGACGGAAGCCATATTGCAACAACTTGTCGGCAAACACCACCGTCTCCTTGAGACCGCATTTGCGAAACGAGACGTTGATCAGCTTTGAAATCTCTTTTTTCTTCAACGCCTTGTTGATATTTTCAAACGGCAGCCCCTTGGGCAAAATCTCCGACAACAGCGCACGCCCCGCAGTGGTCTCCCACAGTTTGGTCGAAGCCAGAAACTCGCCGCTTTGCTTGTTCTTGGTGTATTGGGTCAACCGAACATTGATGCGCGAGTTGAGTTCGACCTCACCCGCGTCAAAGGCCCGTTGCACTTCACCGGTATCGGCAAAAATCAGCCCTTCGCCCTTGCCATTGATGCGTTCCCGGGTGGTGTAGTACAGCCCCAGCACCACGTCCTGCGACGGCACGATGGAAGGTTCGCCATTGGAAGGAAAAAGCACATTGTTGGAGGCCAGCATCAAGGTGCGGCATTCCACTTGCGCTTCCACCGAAAGCGGCACGTGCACCGCCATCTGGTCGCCGTCAAAGTCGGCGTTGAAGGCAGCACACACCAGCGGATGGAGTTGCAGCGCTTTGCCTTCAATCAGGATCGGCTCAAAGGCCTGAATGCCTAAACGGTGCAAGGTCGGCGCCCGGTTGAGCATCACCGGATGCTCCCGGATCACCTCTTCCAGAATATCCCACACCACCGGCGTGCCCGATTCGACTTCTTTCTTGGCGGCCTTGATCGTGGTGGCAATGCCCATCGCTTCCAGGCGTGCAAAGATGAAAGGCTTGAACAGTTCCAATGCCATCAGTTTGGGCAAGCCGCACTGATGCAGTTTGAGCGTCGGCCCCACCGTGATCACCGAGCGGCCCGAGTAGTCAACCCGCTTGCCCAGCAAGTTCTGGCGGAAACGTCCGCCTTTGCCTTTGATCATGTCGGCCAGCGACTTGAGCGCGCGCTTGTTGGCACCGGTCATCGCCTTGCCGCGCCTGCCGTTGTCCAGCAACGAATCCACCGCTTCTTGCAGCATGCGCTTTTCATTGCGGGCAATGATCTCGGGCGCCTTCAACTCAAGCAGACGACGCAGACGGCTGTTGCGGTTGATGACACGCCGGTACAGATCGTTCAGATCGGAGGTGGCGAAGCGGCCGCCGTCCAGTGGCACCAGTGGCCGCAAGTCGGGCGGCAACACCGGCAGCACATCGAGCACCATCCACTCGGGCTTGATGCCGGATTTTTTGAACGCTTCAAGCAACTTGAGCCGCTTGGTATTTTTCTTGATCTTCAGCTCCGAGCCGGTCGGGTCGTTGCGCAGCTTTTCGATCGAGCCGTCAATATCGATACTTTGCAGCAGATCCTTGATGCCTTCAGCACCCATCTTGGCCTGAAACTCGTCGCCATATTCCTTGAATTTGGCGTCGAAATCGTCCTCCGACATGATGCTGAATTTCTTCAACGGCGTCATGCCGGGATCGGTCACCACGTAAGCTTCGAAGTACAGCACCCGCTCGATGTCGCGCAGGGTCATGTCCAGCACCAGGCCCAAACGTGACGGCAACGACTTCAGGAACCAGATGTGGGCGCAAGGCGCGGCCAGGTCAATGTGGCCCATGCGCTCACGGCGCACCTTGGTCTGCGTCACTTCAACGCCGCATTTCTCGCAAATCACGCCGCGGTGCTTGAGGCGCTTGTACTTGCCGCACAGACATTCGTAGTCTTTGATGGGGCCAAAAATCTTGGCGCAAAACAAGCCATCACGCTCGGGCTTGAAGGTGCGGTAGTTGATGGTTTCGGGTTTCTTGACTTCACCGAAAGACCAGGATCGGATCTTTTCGGGCGAAGCCATACCAATCTTGATGGCATCAAAGTGCTCATCGGGCGTGAATTGCTTGAACAGGTCGAGTAATGATTTCATGACACTATTTCCTTTTAATCAGTTGAGGACAGAGCAAATTTGCTGCGCAAATCTTGGTCTGTCCCGCAAAATCTCATGTTTAACCACGTTCAAGTTCGATGTCTATGCCCAAGGAACGTATTTCCTTGACCAGCACATTGAACGACTCGGGCATGCCGGCATCGATCGAGTGTTCGCCCTTGACAATGCTCTCATAAACTTTGGTGCGCCCCTGCACGTCATCTGACTTGACCGTCAGCATTTCCTGCAACGTATAGGCCGCCCCATACGCTTCGAGCGCCCAAACTTCCATCTCACCAAAGCGCTGACCGCCAAACTGCGCCTTGCCGCCCAGCGGTTGTTGCGTCACCAGACTGTAGGGACCGGTCGAGCGGGCGTGCATCTTGTCGTCCACCAAGTGGTGCAGCTTCAGGTAGTGCATGTAACCGATCGTGGTGGGACGCTCAAACGGGTCGCCAGTGCGCCCGTCGTACAGGTTGGCTTGCGTGCGTGCGGCGGTCAGACCCATTTGCTTGACCATCTCGTCTGAATAGGCCAGCTTCAACATGGCGCGGATTTCCTCTTCCGATGCGCCGTCAAACACAGGCGTGGCAAACGGTACGCCGGAGGTCAGGTTGCCCGCCATCTCCAGCACTTGATCATCGCTGAGCTGATTCAGATTTTCCTTGCGACCGGTGCTGTTGTAGAGTTCATCGAGGAACTTGCGCAATTCAGCGACCTTGGCCTGCGCCTGCAGCATGTCGCCAATGCGCTGGCCAATGCCCTTGGCGGCCCAGCCCAGATGAACTTCGAGCACCTGCCCGATATTCATCCGCGAAGGCACGCCCAGCGGATTGAGCACGATATCGCACGGTGTGCCATCGGCCATGAAAGGCATGTCTTCGACCGGCACGATCTTGGAAACCACGCCTTTGTTGCCGTGGCGTCCCGCCATCTTGTCGCCCGGTTGCAAATGACGTTTCACCGCCAGATAGACCTTGACCATCTTCAGCACGCCAGCCGGCAATTCGTCGCCCTGCGTCAACTTTTTGCGCTTCTCTTCAAAAGCCAGGTCGAAGCTATGCCGGGTTTGCTCCATCGAGTTCTTGATACTCTCCAGTTGAGCCGCCACCTCGTCGTCGGCAGGGCGAATGTCGAACCAGTGGAATTTTTCCACTGCGCTCAGATAAGCCTTGTCGATCTTGCTGCCCCTGGCAAGCTTGTGCGGGCCGCCGTTGGCCGGTTTGCCGATCAACAATTTTTCGATCCGGTCAAACGAATCGGCTTCGACCAGACGCAACTGGTCGTTCAAGTCCAGGCGGAAGCGTTTGAGTTCGTCGTCGATGATTTGCTGCGCCCGGCGGTCGCGCACGATGCCTTCGCGGGTAAAGACCTGCACGTCGATCACGGTGCCTTGCGAACCCTGGTCAACCCGCAGTGAGGTGTCTTTGACGTCGCTCGCTTTTTCGCCAAAAATGGCGCGCAGCAGTTTTTCTTCCGGCGTCAGCGTGGTCTCGCCTTTGGGCGTCACTTTGCCCACCAGCGTGTCGCCCGGCTGCACTTCAGCGCCGACAAAAATGATGCCCGACTCGTCCAGTCGATTGAGCTGCTGCTCGCTCAAATTGGGGATGTCGCGCGTGATTTCCTCGCAACCCAGCTTGGTGTCGCGCGCCATCACCACCAGTTCCTCGATATGGATGGAGGTGTAGCGGTCATCGGCCACGACCCGCTCACTGATCAAAATTGAGTCTTCAAAGTTGTAGCCGTTCCAGGTCATGAACGCCACCAGCATATTTTGGCCCAGGGCCAACTCACCCAGATCGGTGGAGGCACCATCGGCGATCACATCGCCCTTGGCCAATTGGTCGCCCTTTTTGACAATCGGACGTTGATGGATGTTGGTGTTTTGATTGGAGCGCTGGTACTTGATCAGGTTGTAAATATCCACGCCCACTTCGCCCGCCTGCGCTTCGGCGTCATTGACGCGAATCACGACCCGGGTGGCGTCAACATAATCAACCGTGCCGCCGCGGGTAGCGGTCACCACCGTACCGGAATCGACCGCGGCAACGCGTTCGATGCCAGTGCCGACCATCGGTTTTTCCGGACGCAACACGGGCACCGCCTGGCGCGACATATTGGCACCCATCAAGGCGCGGTTGGCATCGTCGTGTTCCAGGAACGGCACCAGCGAGGCGGCCACCGAGACGATCTGCGCGGGCGACACGTCCATGTACTGCACCCGTTCGGCGTTCACAAAAATGGATTCGCCGGCTTCGCGCGCGGAGATCATTTCGCCGGTCAGTTTGCCTTCTTTATCAACCATGGCATTGGCCTGGGCGATAACGTATTTGCCTTCCTCGATGGCCGACAAATAATCAATTTGCATCGTCACTTTGCTGTCGATCACGCGACGGTATGGGGTTTCAATGAAGCCATAGTCATTGAGCCGCGCATACAGTGCCAATGAATTGATCAGCCCGATGTTCGGGCCTTCGGGCGTTTCAATCGGGCAGACCCGGCCGTAGTGCGTGACATGCACGTCACGCACTTCAAAGCCGGCGCGCTCACGCGTCAAACCGCCCGGGCCGAGGGCCGAGACGCGGCGCTTGTGGGTAATTTCCGACAATGGATTGGTCTGATCCATGAACTGCGACAGCTGCGAGGCACCGAAGAACTCCTTGAGCGCTGCGGAAATCGGCTTGCTGTTGATCAAGTCGTGGGGCATCAGCGGCTCTTGCTCGGCCTGTCCGAGACGTTCTTTGACCGCCTTTTCAATCCGCGCCAAACCGGTGCGGTACTGATTTTCAGCCAGCTCGCCGACACAGCGCACACGCCGGTTGCCCAAATGGTCAATGTCATCGACTTCGCCATGACCGTTGCGCAAATCGACCAAGACTTTGACCACCGCCAAAATATCTTCATTGGTCAACACCATCGGGCCGGTCGATTCGGAGCGACCCATCTTGGCATTGAACTTCATGCGACCGACACGGGACAGATCGTAGGTGTCGGGGTTGTAGAACAAGCGCTGGAACAAGGCCTGCACGGCGTCTTCGGTCGGCGGCTCGCCCGGGCGCATCATGCGGTAAATCGCCACACGGGCGGCAAACTCATCGACGGTTTCGTCGCTGCGCAGCGTGTTTGAAATATAAGCGCCCTGATCGAGTTCGTTGGTGTAGATGCACGCCAACTCCTGCACATTGGCAGTGCGCAGCTTCTTGAGCAGGACTTCGGTCAGCTCTTCATTGGCCTTGGCCAGTATTTCACCGGTTTCGGCATCGACAATGTTGCGCGCCACCACCCGGCCCAGCAAGAAATCTTCCGGCACGCTGATGTGGGTGGTACCTGACTGCTCGAATTCGCGGGTATGACGCACCGTGACACGCTTGTCTTTGGCGACAATCACTTTGCCGCTCTTGTCGGTAATATCGAAACGCGCGACTTCACCACGCAAGCGTTCGGCCACAAACTCCATCTGGGCGCCGCTGTCTTGCAAGCGGAAATTGTCGTTGACGAAGAAATTTGCCAGGATCGACTCATGGTTGAGGCCAATTGCTTTGAGCAAAATCGTCACCGGCATTTTGCGGCGGCGGTCAACGCGGAAGTAAAGCAGGTCTTTCGGGTCAAACTCAAAATCGAGCCAGGAACCGCGGTAAGGAATGATCCGGGCCGAAAATAGGAGTTTGCCCGAGCTATGGGTTTTGCCCTTGTCATGCTCGAAGAAAACACCTGGCGAGCGATGCAACTGGGACACAATCACGCGCTCCGTGCCATTGATGATGAACGAGCCTTTGGCCGTCATCAAGGGCACTTCGCCCATATAGACTTCCTGCTCTTTGACCTCTTTGATGACCTTGTTTTGCGAGGTTGACGCTTCGCGGTCATAAATGAAAAGCTGAACCTTGGCCCGCACGGCCGAAGCAAAAGTCAAGCCCCGGGTCTGGCACTCACGCACATCGAAACCGGGTTTGGCCAGGCTGTATTCGAGATACTTCATCTCGACAAAGCCGTTGTGCGAAACAATCGGGAAGGCGGCTTCAAAAGCCGCTTGCAGCCCCTCTTTGGTTCGTTTCTTTGGCGGCACATCGGCCTGCAGGAATGCGATATAGGCATCCTTTTGCATTTGCAAAAGATAGGGGATTTTCAGCGCGCTGTCGCGGCTGCCAAAATTTTTGCGAATTCGCTTGCGTTCAGTGTATGTGTAAGCCATGAGATCTCCGGGCAAAGACTAGGTATCCTGGGGGTGTCATTTCTTGGTGATTGGCCACTACCAATCATTGGCGGACGATCGCACCTTGCGTGCAACCCGAACCAAGGCGTCTTCTGCAGTCGGGACCAGAAGACACTGAAAAACGTCTTTGAACTTTTGGGTTTTGGTTGACCTCTCGGGTCAACCGAAAACGCCCCAAAGCATCGCTTTTCAGTGCACTCTTAGAAATGCCAAAGGCTGGGTGCTCTGTGCGAGCCCCCAGCCCTTTGAAAAGGCGAACTATTTCAGCTCGGCCTTCGCACCGGCGTCCACCAGCTTCTTCAGCGCAGCTTCCGCGTCTGCCTTGGAGATGCCTTCCTTGACGTTCTTCGGAGCGCCATCGACCATGTCCTTGGCTTCCTTCAAACCCAGCCCGGTGATTTCGCGCACAGCCTTGATGACTGACACCTTGGCCGCGCCTGCTTCCAGCAGAACGACGTTGAATTCCGTCTTTTCTTCGACCGCAGCGGCGGCAACGCCGCCCGCCGCTGGTGCCGACATGGCAGCAGCGCTAACACCAAATTTCTCTTCGATGGCTTTCACCAGATCGTTGAGTTCCATGACCGTCATGCTGTCTAGCGCAGTCAAAAATGCGTTTTTATCGAATGCCATTTTGATTTCCTAAATAGTTGGGGACAACGCTCAGGCCAATCCCACAAGGTTTCATCATTTTGATTACCACAAGCTGCAAGCTGTCAAGCCGCAACGGCCTCGGTCGGTGCAGCTTGCGCGGCAACGCCATTTTTCTCTGCGATTGCCGCCAGCACACGTGCCATGCGGGAAATCGGGGATTGCAACAAGCCCAGCAACTGTGCCAGCAACACTTCCTTGGACGGAATGCTCGCCAGTTGTTTAACGCCATTGACATCCAGTGCTTTGCCACCGTATGCACCACCGCGAATCACCAATTTTTCATTGGTTTTTGCGAAGTCGGCGACCACTCGCGCGGCCGCTACTGCATCAACAGAAAAGCCATAGATCAGCGGCCCGGTCATCTGGTCGGCCACAATCTCAAACGCGCTACCAGCGACGGCGCGGCGTGCCAGGGTGTTTTTCAACACACTCAGGCTCACACCGCTGCTACGCGCGCTAGAACGCAGTCTGGTCATGTCAGCGACCGTGATGCCACGGTATTCCGCCATCACAAGCGTTTGAGCTTTTGCGGCGAGGCTGGTCACATCACTGATGACCGTTTCTTTCTCACTGCGATTAAGACTCAAGGTTTACTCCTTCAAAATGTGCTTGTCAGCGAACCGCTTTCAAACACGCCACATTGCAGCGACCAACTGTTTCGGAAAATGTTTTCCTTCTGCAGCGGGATCGCCATCTGCGTTGGTTGCAGGCCTCGGGCGAACCCGGCGCCTGCTGATTAAGTGCCTGGCTGTATTGCTACAGTTGGCACACCAACGGTCTTGGATGACCTGCCTACACCCTGCGGCATAAACAGCCCACCACATCAAGTCATCCTTTCGGATGACCCAAATCTATTGCAATTACGCCGCGATGGTCTGCATGTCCACCCGGACACCGACACCCATCGTGCTTGAAACTGCCACTTTTCTCAAATAAACGCCCTTGCTGGCAGCCGGTTTGGCCTTGACCAAGGCATCCACCAGCGCCGCCAGATTGCCTTGCAGCTTGTCTGTATCAAATGAGCGACGGCCGATCGTGGAGTGAACAATGCCGGCTTTGTCAACCCGGAACTGCACTTGGCCCGCCTTGGCATTCTTGACGGCGGTTGCCACGTCGGGCGTCACCGTGCCAACCTTGGGGTTGGGCATCAAACCACGCGGCCCCAAAATCTGACCCAAAGTACCTACAACGCGCATCGCATCCGGTGCGGCAATCACAACATCAAAAGGCATATCGCCGGCTTTGATCCTGGCCGCCAGATCGTCCATGCCGACGATGTCAGCACCAGCGGCCCTGGCTTCTTCGGCTTTGGCACCTTGGGCAAATACGGCAACACGCTTGGTCTTGCCACTGCCATTGGGCAGCACAACGGCACCGCGCACCACTTGATCAGACTTCTTGGCATCAATTCCGAGCTGCACCGCGACATCAATGGATTCGTCGAATTTGGCAGTGGCGCACTCTTTGACCAGCCCCAGCGCATCGGCCAGAGGGTAGAGCTTGTTGCTGTCAATCTTGCCCTGGAAGGACTTTTGTTTTTTGGTGAGTTGGGTCATTTAGACACCCTCCACATTCACGCCCATCGAGCGGGCCGAGCCGGCAATGGTGCGCACGGCTGCGTCCATGTCGGCCGCAGTCAGATCTTTCATTTTGGTCTTGGCAATTTCTTCGAGCTGAGCGCGCGTCACCTTACCCACCTTGACCGATTGAGGTGTTGCAGAACCCTTGTCAATCTTGGCCGCTTTCTTGATCAGAATCGATGAAGGCGGTGATTTGATAATGAAGGTAAAGCTCTTGTCCGCAAACGCAGTGATCACCACCGGCAGCGGCAGACCCGGCTCAACACCTTGCGTCTGGGCGTTAAACGCCTTGCAGAACTCCATGATGTTCAAGCCACGCTGACCCAAGGCCGGGCCTATGGGTGGCGATGGATTGGCCTTGCCTGCTGGCACTTGCAGCTTGACAAAACCGACGATTTTTTTTGCCATTGTTTTCTCCTTGCGGGTTGTAACGCCCGAACCTGACTTTTAAATTTGCAGGCCCGAGCTCCCCGGGGTTGACGACTCACTAACTCTACATTCGCACCGAGTCGGGAAGTGCGAACTTTCAGTTAACGACAGTGCTGGCAAACATCCAACATCCGACGAACGGTTGGGGACAGAGCAAAAACGCTACGCGTTTCTTGGTCTGTCCCGCAATGTTTCAGGCTTCAGGTTTTCTCTATCTGTGAAAAGTCCAGCTCCACCGGTGTGGCCCGGCCAAAAATCGTGACCGCCACGCGGACCTT
>Ga0315272_10000775_pt1 | contig 16305 bp, 25 predicted proteins | sample C3_middle_MG_FD_203918 | JGI IMG/M metagenome (GOLD analysis project Ga0315272, IMG submission 203918) | Sediment microbial communities from Yellowstone Lake, YNP, Wyoming, USA - C3_middle | ecosystem: Environmental > Aquatic > Freshwater > Lake > Sediment | place: USA: Wyoming | collected...
GCACCATATATACGCTGTATAAAACCGAGGAAAAAGTCATCAACATCCTCTCCGACATGGAGCTGAAGGTGGACGAGGCCATAGGCCTCATATCCACCGCCGCGGCCAACCTCCTAAACGCATTGCCACAAGAAGACCGGAAAGTAGTACTAGCACAAGTCCTACTGGCCATCGCCCTCCAGACAGAAGACGCAGGCCTACGAAACTCCCTCGCAGAATACGCGAAAATACTCCTAGCGCCAGAGGACGAAAGCTCACACGCAGAAGGCCAAAAGGCAGAAGAGAAGCGTTGACGCAAAAGGCGGCGCAATCAAACATCCACAACCGCGAGATGAAAGTAATTTAAGTCTCTTGCTGGGCAATACCGTATCTCAGGCTGTCAATATAGTGGAGCCATTAGGAATCACGTCGCACTCCGGAGCCCAGAAGTACGAAGTTGTATCCACGTGGAGGCAGACTACGTCTATTGTGGCTACACAACCGGTGTTGGTTAAGGCGTTTGATGACGTTCTAATCATTAGGCGCGGCACTGGGACGCCTAAGGAGTCTGTGTCTGGGAAGGCGGACGTGATAATTGGCCTCGACGAGTGGGGCCACGTAGTTATTGTCGAGATCGAGTTCGCCGAGTACTACTTCCAAGACGCAGAAACAGCCCGAGAAATCTTAAAGAAAGCAAAATGGTAGAAAACGCCAAGCCGGCCGTCGCAACTGCATACCATCCACTGTTTGGAAAGATCGAGATAAAAGTTATTCCAGTAGATGTAGAGATCACTAAAATTGGAGAAGGATATCTTGTAAATCTACTTACAAAACTCCAGGTTGAACCTGAAAAGAAACACCGCAGTGGGTACCTCTGCGGCCAAAACTTGTCGTTGCCTCAGAGACCCGTTGACATAGCCTCCGCGGAGCTGGGCTACGTAAAGATCTCTCACGGCCAAGACCAAATCGAGGTTACGTCGAAATCACAAGAGTCTTCGTAACCGACAACGCTTCAGATGCAGACGGCAAACCCTGCGTCACGGTGGTTTGGCGGCATGGGATCAGGGTGTGTCCACGAGGTTGATGTCATCCATATTGAGGAGTGGGGGCATCATGTACAGCTTTGGGAATACCTTCAGCAAGAGCTGTTTCCGACGCCGGACTGCACCGCCAAAACAATAAAAAGACTCCTCAGCCCAGAAGTTGCGCACCTAGCCGACAGCTACGGCGTAGAGACCGCTAAGGGAGGTAAGGCTCTCTGCCTGGCAATAACCCTAGGCATCGGCTCCGCGTCGGTGATGTAAGGAAAACGCCGAGTTGCCTAAAAACCCTTACAGCGTATCCCAGCCCGAGATGCCAGCCACAGCATAAAATCCCAGCCTGTGGAAACAGCCAGTAGTTCAGAAGCCCATGTACAAAAATGGACCTATTAGCGCCGCCGCCGGGATTTGAACCCGGGACCTACGGGTTAACAGCCCGCCGCTCTAACCGGGCTGAGCTACGGCGGCGTTACTCGGCGTTGTTGCCAGCCTTATATTGCGTACTTAATAAAGTTTTCGCAACATGCCCATCAAAGGCTTTGATATATACTTTAACAATATATGTGACATAGAGACTGTTGATGTCGACGCTATATCCAGAGCTATGTATCTTTTGTGCAATTAATACAGTCACATGAGGAGGATATGGACTGACCTACGTCATGTCTAGCCATCGACGAAGCGGCCAAGACTGGCTCAGGCAAATGGATGCCCCTTTCAACTCCGGCCGTAGGAGGGGAGCTCTTAAGCCTGGGGAGTCTGAGGCCCCCCTGGCTGGGCCCCGCTGTCTACTTGAGGTTTTAAAAGTGGCATTTCTCGGCATTTGTGAATTGTAGGATCTTGGTGGTGGATCTGGACGGCACCCTCACTTTGAGCAGAAATACATACGAGCTTTCTGTAGAGGCTCTTTTGGCTTTGCGTAGGGCGCGCGATGCGGGGCTTCGCGTGGTGTTGGCCACCGCCAACGGGCTGGACTTCGCCTTGACTATCGCCAGGTACCTAGGTATAAGAGATGTAATCGCCGAGAACGGCTGCCTCGTGTATCTAGATGGGGAGACGTACGAGCTGTGCTCCGGCGATATGGCCTCGGTGGATAAGGCTGTGTTGTCCACCGGCGCGGTGGCCCCTAGTCCGCAGAACAAGTGTAGGAAATTTGACCTCGCCTACATTCCGCTTGTGGAGGACGCCTTGGAGAGAGTTGCGGCGGCTGTGGGAGGCGGCTACGTGGTGCAGTCCAGCGGCTATGCGATACACGTGAGGCCAGCGGGGGCCGATAAAGGCGCCGCAGTTAAGTGGCTATGCGAGAGGCTCGAAGTGCCGTGTTTTCAGGTAGCGGCTGTGGGAGACAGCGACGTGGATGTGGGCATGCTGAGTGTAGCTTGGGGTATTGCGGTGGGCAACGCCACCGAGTCGGCTAAGAAGGCGGCCCGCGTGGTTGTGGAAGGGCCGAGCGGGGTTGGGTTTAGAGACGCCGTGGAGCTTATCCTCTCAGGCGGAGCCTGCACCCCTTAGGATATAGACGTCGAAGGAGCCGACCTCTTCTCTTTCCGCCTTCTTAAGTGTCTTCTCCTCGTCTATAGGCCGGGCCAGGCCCAGGGCGTCTAGGAGGGCTTCGTTTAAGAACAAAACTGCTGAGTCTCTCGGCTTTATGTAGTACACCTCTTGGGCCACTTCTTTTAGTATGTTTAGGTCTCCTCTTTGACACGCCACCGCCGCGTCGAACTTGCCGTATTTCTCCACCACAGCCTTTAGGTCGTCCAGCGGCAGGTTTTCGAAGGCGTAGAAGCTTGCTGCGGCTAATTCCTGCCCCAGCGGCGTCGGGGCCAGCGGGAGGAGCGATAGCCTGTCTAGCTCCAGGGCTATGAGGTCCTCCCGCTCCTCGACGATTACCACATCTCTTCCTGCAATGGACATAAGCTCAGAAGAGAAGCCGCAGGGGAACCAGCCCGCGACGAGGGTCAAGCCGCCGTAGCGTAAAAGCTCTTGTACCACTACTATACGCATGTTTTGAAAGGCAGAGGTGTAGGCGTAGAAAGCTCGTTGGAGTTCTGTGCTGAGTCTAGGCATTCTCTTACCTGTTACGAGATGTGGAAACACCACTTGTTGAAAAAGTTCTGAGACGGCCTCGGCCAGGGGAGATACGTCATGCGGCTTGGGGGGCTGTTGAACCTTTTTGTATTTGTCGCCTTTTCTCTGAAGAAGGCCTAGGTCCGTGAGGAAGTCGAAGAGCGGTCTTAACCTGGGGCTTGGTTTTATTTCTTCAATCTCTGAGAGGAGGGCGACGAGAGGCGTGTGGGCGATGCCGGCGACGATGTCGTCGCGGGGTATCATATGTTCTCCTCAAGTGGTTTGAATAAAACTTCAATATTGTCTTTAAGCGCCGAGATGTAGTAGATCTTAGCCGCGCCGACTGCCTGTGCTATTTCGTCTCCCTCTACGAAAAGCCCCAGCTCCTCTGCGAGGTCTCGTTTGTTGCCTATAAGGACCACTTTTCGATACGGCGTTATGCCCCTGTCCAGCAAGGCGCTGTGTAGCTCCGCAATTGCGTAGAGCGAAGATTGATCCGTCAAGTCATACATGTACATCATTAAATCCACGTAGAAGGTCCAGGCCTTGGCGAAGTTCCTAGCCACCTCAGTCGCCACCTGCCCCGGCACGTCTATAAAGTCCACCTCCTTATCTCTTAGGTACAGGCGGTATATGCCAGGCCTAAGCGTGGCCCTCGGCTTTAGGGAGAGACCGAGCAGTCTAAACACGTAGGTGGTTTTCCCAACTCCCCCGACGCCTAGGACAGCCACCGAGTACCGCCTCACGGCGCTGCCTGAAGTAGTTTTTCAATTCTAGCCTCAAGTTCGGCGAGTTCTCTCCTCGCGTTTTTTAACCTCCTACAGAGCTCCCAACTGGGCTCCCCAAAGATACATCTCAGGGTTTCAACGTCTATCTTTGCAACTGACACGTATTAATAAGAGAGCTGTGGTATATATAAACAGCCCGTAGAGAAGAATTGCGATTATCAACGTGACGTCTCCTACGGCGAGACCCGCAAAGATTCTTCTTTTCATAATAGGCAGAAGAACCGCGGCCGCCGCAAAAAGTGCGGTCAAAACGGCGTAGGAGGACAACAGGAGGAGGAGAGCCTTCTTCATATGGGCAGAGACAGTAGTTTCAGAAGTACCGCAAGAGCCGTGGTTAGAGCTGAGGAGATGAGCACTGTGGCTGACAAGGCCTTAAATATGTGGTACTCCTCCATGGGTTTATCCGCCACCACGATTCTCACAAGCGAGACTATGGGCGAGGAGCAGTCTTGGTATACGACGCCGTTTCTTAGATAGGTGGGTCTCGCTATTTTTTCTCTACCCTTGATGCCGCCGGAGGAGAAGATAATCAAGGCGCCGTTGACCACGAAGGGGAGGCCGGCCAAGATCAGATAAGGCACGAGGTCGTACAACACGGCCAACGTGGAGAGACTGGCGCCCAGGAAGTAGCTACCTACGTTGCCGTTGAAGGTCTTGGCTGGGTATCGATTGTAGAGGTACAGGGCGAGCGATGCCGCGATGTGTACAAGTAAGAGACGTACTGCGTCTATCTGCCCCCTCAAGGCCGCCACGGCGGCTAAGGCGGCGGCCACCACCACGTTGGCTACCGGCAAGAAGCCGTTGACTGGGTCTAACATATTGAAGGCGTTAGTCATGACCGGTATGGCCAACACGGCGAGCCATCCAGTGGCGCCGTAGAAGAGACCCACCATAGGTATTGTGAGTCTAACCTCCGCAGCCCTAGCCAACACAAATGCGAGAAATACCGGAAACAGAACTCTGGCGTATTCGTCGACTCCCCGTAGGTCGTCTAAGAGCCCGAGTAGCCCCACGGCCACCGCTACCACTAGGAGCGGCAACGCCGCCGCCACAGACGCCGAGGCTAAGACGTAGCCGACCGCCGCGCCTACCATGGCTATGAGGCCGCCGGCCCGAGGCACGCCGTCTATTCCCTTGTAGATGTCGCGAGAAGTTATGCCTCTTCTCTTTTGGTACGGCACCCACCATCTGCCGAAGAGGACGCCCGTTAAAAACGCCGAGGCCGCCTCGATCAACATGTCAAAGGCTTTTGAGCAGGATGGGGAGGACTAAGGTGGCGTCTGCGTAGACGTAGACAGACTTAGCGGAGGGCTTTACTTTGCCCCAGCTCACCGCCTCTCTTGGTCTGGCCCCGCTGAGAGAGCCGTCGTACTCAACAGCTGTAGAGATGTACACCACGTAGTCAAGCCCCCCTCTGAACTGCGCCCACCAGATGACGTGGTGTTTACTTATGCCGCCGCCCACTATGAGCGCCGCCAGTTTTTTACTGTTGTAAACAAGTTCTCTCAACGTCTCCTCGTCTTTCAACACGTCGATGAGGACCTTAGACCCTCCTCTCTTGGTTCTGGCCAAGTCGTTGCACGTGAGCAACGCCGTGCCGACGGCGCCGTCTGTTATCCCAGGGACGAAGATCTTCACGCCGGCTCTAGCCGCCGCGCCCAGTATGGAGTCCTCCGGCATCTCTCTGCCCAGCTCATACGCCAGCTCGTAGGTGGCTATGGATCTGCCCCACAGCCTCTCGCAGAAGCTAAGCACAAACCTCTCCACAAGGGGGCCGTACTCCTCTTTGCTTATCACCACGTTGCCCAGCCTGTGGAATCCCTTCCTCGCCAGCTCTACATCGTCGAGGTCGAAGGAGCCCGGCATGTACCTCGCCCCCATCGCCTTCGCTATGTCGTGATCTAAGGCGCCCGCCGTGGTCACCACCACGTTGAAAAGCCTCCTCTTCACAGCCTCCGCGATGACCTCCCTCAGACCTGTGGCGACTAGGTTGCCGGTGAAGGAGAAGAACCTGAGGTCCGCCTCCTGCAGTGCCTCTTTCAACACGTCGTAAGCCTCGGCGACGTGAAGCGCTTGGAAGCCGCCGATCCTTCGGTAGAGCTCTACAACCTCCCTCATTTAATGATCTTAACCTCCTCCACGACGCCCAACTTCCTCAACTCCTCCACCGCCTCCCTCACTTGTCTAATCGTGACGCCTAATTTAGCCGCTATCTCCTCCAGAGAACGCACGCCGTCCACGAGCTCGGCCACCTGCCTAAGCCACTTGTCGTTCAAGTCCACCATCTTGCCGGGTATCGGGATCTCCTTGCCAGGTATCTTGTAGAGAAACAGCTTGTGGCTACGCCACTCTTCGTACACCTCCTCAACCACCACGGGACGCCACCCCGGCACCTCGAAGTCGTGTGTAACCACCCGAGTGCCCGGCCTAAGTTCCTTCTCTAGTTTTGGCTTAAGCCTCTCGTTTACTGTGGTAAGGAGATACATAGTGACCACGTCGGCGTCTGTAAGCGGCACGTCGTAGAAGCTGGCGTTTATAATCGTCGCTCTGTCTGCAAGCCCCAGGTCTTTTATGCGGGCCATCGACTGTTCATATAGATCCTTCCTAATCTCCACGCCGAAAGCCCTGGCGCCGAACTCCTTAGCCGCAATTATGACGATCCTACCATCACCAGACCCGAGGTCGTACACCACCTCTCCGCTCCGCACACGCGCAAGCTGAAGCATGCGGCGTACAACCACCTCTGGTGTGGCTACGAACGGTACGTCGTACATGTAGCCAATGATATCTGTTGAATATAAATTTATGAGGGGGAGGTCCCAGAGCCACGGAGGCGGCTCCGCCACGCCCCAAGCCCCCCAGCTCTTTAAAAACTTACGGTCCCGCCGCCAGCTCCGCCCCTCGGCGCCTCGGGCTGGCGCTGCGAAGAAGCGCTCCGTACGAATTAGACGTTCATCTCCGCCCTACGGGGCGGGACTCTCGGCTGGAAAGTTTATAAACAGCTGGAGTAGTGACGGCGTGCCTCATAGATCTCGCGACAAGAAGGGAAGGTCGCGCTCCACGAGGCCTGCTCACCCCACTGTACCCACTTGGATTCAGTACAGTCCAGATGAGGTGGAGCAATTGGCGGTGGAGTTGGCACGCCGCGGCTTTCGGCCTTCGCAAATCGGCGTAATCCTAAGAGATCAATACGGCATACCTCTCGTTAAGCCTATAACTGGGAAGAAGCTCACGAAGATTCTAGAGGAGCATGGAATCAAACAAGAGCTTCCGGAGGATCTGCTTAATTTGATCCGTAGGGCGTTGAGGATTAGGAAGCACCTAGAGGAGCATCCAAAGGATATGGCGTCGAGAAGGGGGTTGCAGCTGGTTGAGTCTAAAATCCACCGGCTTGTGAAGTATTACAAGAGGACCGGCAAGTTGCCGAAGGACTTTGTCTATAATCCACAGGCCTTGTCTCACCTAGCTGCCTAACTCTTTAAAAAGCCAGTTAGTGTATATGCGTGGAGTTTCGTAACTTCGTCATCGACCACATCGACAGGGTGTTGGAATATTTAAAACAAAACCCCTTGACGATATACGCGAGGAGATCAGTAGATGCCTACATGGCGGCGTACGCCCTGGCAACCGCCTTGGGCGAGACTGTGCACGTGGCATTGGTGGATTGGCCGCCGCAGAGCGGCGTCTGTGTGGGTTTTAGATGCGAGGGGATGTATATAACAGAGAGCGAGGTGGGTATAGACGAGAGTAAATACTCCGGGGAGTTTAACTCTTTGAGTTACTACGCGGCGGTGATTATCCAGACTCTGTCGCCGCTGGAGGAATATATACACAAGGCTCTCTACGTGGGGCACTACGCCTGGAGTGTAGATTACTGCGAGTATAAATGTCAGTTCCCCAGGGAGATCTTGAAGTGGGATGAGCGGCTCTCGGTAGTTTTCCCGTTTCTAGATTCGTTGCCGGCGAGGAAGGCTCTTTCGCTCTCCACGTTGCCGGTGGTGCCAGGCGTCACTGGACGTCAGGTGGATGATGGGAAGCCCATCGGCTCTATGACACAGGAGGAGGTCCTCTCTCTTCTCGATTGGGCTCTCGGCGCCGTCTTTAACGAGGGCTTCAACACTGCGATTCTAGACAAGGCTGTGCGGCCCTACTCGCCGGCCTTTAGGCCTGCAGACTTGGCTGCGAGGCTTGAGGCCGATGTGGCCGGCTTCGTCGACAAAGAGATAGACGTATATGTGTTTAACTTCGCCGAGGCCTTCTACACGGTCTTAAAGAGGGTTAAGGAAGGCGTTGTGTCTGTCTCCAACTCCTTCTACGTTTATAAAATACCGCCCTACCTGTCCTACTACCTTAAGTTAAGCGACTGGGTGGCTCTGCGTCACGAGACTCCCCGCGGCTCGGTTATAGCCGTAATCCCACCGCCTAGACAGAGAGCTAGTTTAAAGAAGATGGCAGAGGCGCTCGCTGAGGTTGGACAGACGCTTCAATTCCCCACCCACCTCGTCACTTACGTGGAGAGCGGAAAATATGCAGATTTTCTAAAGATCTATGAAAGAAGTAGAGAGTAGAATAGCAACACCTCTAGACTGTAAGTTCATAGACGCGTTGAGACCTGACGACGTAGATCTTCCAGACGGCATGGAGATACGACACCTCTGCGTAGGGGGGCGGTGGCACATCCAGGTGAGGTATATGGTAGAAAAGCCGGAGGACTTCCTCACTCTGAAAAATACGTTAGATGAAATTGTAAGAGCGCTCCAGATTATTGAAACCACCCTTAGACAAGACGGGAGCCTGCGGGGTTAGTCCTCTGTAATTTTTCCGCTGGGCGGCGCTATGTATTTACTCACGTCTTCTGCATGTTTCTCTAAGGTGTCTGCTATATAGATGGGGGCGTTTACTCTCACTGCGATGGCCACCGCGTCGCTCGGTCTCGCGTCGAAGGTGTAGACCTTCCCTTCTCTGTCTTTGATGTATATAGTGGCCGTGTATGTGTTAGAGACTAACGCGTCGATGGTTATCTTCTCAACGGCGGCCCCCAGAGCCTCTACTACGTCGATGAAGAGGTCGTGTGTAAGTGGACGCGGAAAATCCACGTCGCCAAGCCCCTTCTTGATGGATAAAGTCTCCGCCGCCCCTATGATTATGGGGACGGCCTTGTCGCCCCACTCCTCGGCGCCTATGAGCATAATGCCGACTAGTTGTCCATACGAGTCCACTGTCTCTATCACGCTGATCAACTCAGCCTTTAGATATTTAACCATTGTAAATACTATCTATCGCCCTCTTAAATCTTTATACGCCTAAGAGCGTGATGAGAGACGGCTACTGAAGGATGACCGGTCCTGAACCAGGCTGAGCTAGTCGCCTTCCCGCTCAGACTCTTGGAGATTCTCAAGCAGCTGACGCCGGAGCTCCTCCATCTCCTCTTTGTCGTACTCAACCTTCCTCTCCTCCGCTACCATTACGCCTCTCCTCTTCTCCTCCGCCACTTCCGATTTCTGTCTATACGCCTCCTTGGCCTTCTCGGTGAGTTTAATCTCGTAACCACACTTAGGACACTTCAACACGGTCGTGCCGTCTTTTTTCTGCGGAACCATTAAAGTGCCGTCTTTGGGACAGAACCGCATCCCGGTTGATGTGGCACAGATATTTAAGCCTTATGTCTTCTATCTATTGAAAGCTTTATAAACTATATATGACTAATTACATATGCGTATGCTTCTTCTCGGCAATGAGGCTATTGCTTACGGAGCCTTAAGCGGGGGGGTGGCGGTGGCTACCGCATACCCCGGCACGCCTTCCACCGAGATAATAGAGACGCTGGAGGAGTTTAAAGACCGGTTTGTCCACTGGGCTACTAATGAGAAGGTGGCTCTTGAGCTGGCCTACGGCGCCGCCCTCGCCGGCGCCAGGGCTTTAACGGCCATGAAACATGTGGGGCTAAACGTGGCGGCCGACCCGCTGCACAGCGCCGCGTATACAGGCGTGGTGGGGGGTCTTCTCGTCGTGACCGCCGACGACCCCTGGATGTATTCTTCGCAAAATGAACAAGACACCAGATGGTACGGACTTCAGTCGTACATACCTGTCCTTGAGCCCGGCGACCCCTCTGAGGCCTACAAGATGGCTAAGACTGCGTTTGAGCTCAGCGAAAGGTTGAGACATCCCGTGTTGATGAGAAGCGTGACTAGGGTAAGCCACGTCAGGGCGCCTGTGGAGCTAGAGCCGCCAGCCCCGCCTAGATGGGGCCGATTTACGCGAGATACGAAGAGGTTTACGCTTGTGCCAGCCAACGCCAGGGAGAGGAAGAAAGAGCTGGTGGAGAAGTGGGAGAAGATAATAGACATAGCCGGCGAGTATATGACCGCGGAGGGCTCCGGCGACGTGGTCATCGTCACCTCTGGCGTTGCCTACAACTACGTTAAGGAAGCCGTAAAGCGGCTGAAGATAGAGGCCGTGGTTGTGAAGCTGGGGATGTCTGTGCCGGTCCCCCGGAAGATTACGGAACTTGCTAAATCCGTCGTGGTGGTCGAGGAGGGCGACCCCGTAGTTGAGTTTCAACTTAGGTCCATGGGGGTCGCGACCAAGGGCAAGTTGGAGGGCTTCTTTCCGAAATACGGCGAGCTAGACGTAGGCAAGGTGGCGGCAGGTTTGGCCAAGGCCCTCGACATCCCATATGCCCCTCCCCAGCCTGTGAAGGCGCCTTTAGAGCCTGCGCCGAGGCCGCCGGCTCTCTGTCCTGGGTGTCCTCACATGGGTACTTTCTACGTCCTTAGAGTGGCAACCAGCGGTCTCAACCCGGTGTGGTCTGGCGACATAGGTTGCTACTCTCTCGGCATAAACATGGGTCAGCAGGACTTGATCACCCACATGGGGTCCTCCGTGGGGCTGGGCTCCGGCATAGCCGTCGCCGGGGGGCAGTTCGTAGTCGCCACCGTGGGCGACTCCACCTTTTATCACGCCGTGTTGCCGCAACTTATCGACGTCGTGACTAGACAGATACCCATCCTCATAGTGGTCATGGACAACGCGTACACCGCCATGACCGGCGGCCAGCCGAGCCCCAGCAAAGCCGTGCCTGTGGAGAAGATAACCGAGGCTTTGGGCCTCCCCACCTTTGTAATAGACCCCGTGGACATCAAAAAGTCAATAGACGTGGTGAAGAGGGCTGTGGAGGTGGTGAAGACAGGCAAGCCGGCGGTTGTGGTGTCCAGAAGGCCTTGTACCTTAATCGCGACGAGAAAGGCGAGGAGGGCGGGTCTTCAGCTTCCTAAATACCGCGTCGACCCAGACAAATGCACCGGCTGCGGTCTTTGCTACAACCTTCTTAGGTGTAGCGCTATCTCAAAGCGGCCGGATAAAAAAGCGTATGTAGACCCGGCGCTCTGCGTGGGTTGCGGCATGTGTGCAGAGGTGTGTCCCTTCGAGGCGTTTGTGGTTGAGGGGAGGAGAGAGCAGTGGCTAGAGCTATGGCGACAAGCATAGTCATCGTGGGGGTCGGGGGCCAGGGCGTGTTGACGTTGGCCAGGTGGATAGGCGAGGCTGCGCTTGCCGAGGGGTACGACGTACGCATCGCAGAAGTCCACGGATTGAGTCAACGAGGGGGCTCGGTGGAGGTCCACGTGAGATTTGGAAAAGAGGTTTACGCCCCCATAGTGGAGGAGGGCGGCGCTGACTTCGTCGTGGCGCTGGAGGCGCTGGAGGCGGTTAGGGCCTACCGCTACCTAAGGCCGGGGGCTGTTTTATTGGTGAATAAAAGAGTCATCCAGCCGCCTGGGAGGTGGTATGACCTAAAGGAGTTGATAGAGGCTATCAAAAGGAGTTGGCCTAGGTCATACGTAGTGCCGTGTTACGACGCCGCCTTGGAACTCGGGTCTGCCCTCTACGAGAATTCTGTAATGTTGGGTTTTCTGTCTCAACTCCTGGGCTTGCCCATGCCGTCTAGTCTAGACGAGAGAAACCAGGCGGCGTTTCGCAAAGGCATGCAGCTATTCCAAGAGGCGGCGGCCGCCGACCAGTAGCCACCCCTCTTCATCCACGTCTACTCCGCCGCGCCAAGCCCCCCTCTCAACCAGCCTCTTAAACAACTCCTGAGGCGAGACGGGGTTGCCGAAGAACTCCAACACCCTCTCCACGTCGCGTCTTAGGTACTCCAGCTCCTTCGGGTGGCCCCGCCTCACGGCGGAGCCCCAGTCGATAAACCAGGGGTTTTCGCCATCGTAGAGGATGTTGAAGGGGCTTAAGTCGCCGTGCACCAGCCCAGCCACGACGTAGGTCTTCTCCAAGTTTTTCACCACCTCGTAGAATACGCGATCTACGTCGTCTAGGTCTTCAAGCCTTACCTCAGCCAGAAGAGGGGCGGGATTTCTGTCTACGCCGATGAACTGCATGACGAGCACGTTGCGGTAGAAGCCGTAGGGCCTCGGCACGCGGACGCCGGCGGAGTAGGCACGGGAGAGGTTGCCGAACTCCTTTCGGCACCAGACCTCCACTAGGTGTAGCTGGTCGCTTATCTTCAGCCCCCTAAACCTAGGGTCGCCCAGGATGTAGCTGTATCTACTCTTCACAAACCTCACGGGCACCGGGTAGAAGACCTTCAACACCACATAGCCGTCGTCTCTCTTGGCGAGAATCAGCTTCGCCTCCTTCCCCTGCCCCACGGGTCCCAGCACATCCCCCACCACGCCCTTCTCCTGGAGCTTCACGATGGCGGCCCAGGTATACGCGTTTATGGCGTCGTCTACCACCTTGAAGTAGTCGCTGTCTTTCTCAGTTCTAAAACGCCCCACCGGCTCTGTCTTAGGTTAAATTTAAATCCCTTACCCCGTATGGCCGTGGCTTCCGAGTATCTACGCGGCACCATACTAGAGCCCATAGAGGAGAAACGGCTGAGGGCGGCTAGGGAATTTGCAAAACTGACAGACGGAAAATACAATGCCCGGGTGGAGGTCGACGAGAGGGGGCTTTACATAAAAATCACGCCGGGGCCTGACGCCGCTGTAGACGCCATACTGAAGCTCAGAGAGATGGCGAGGGCGGTGGCGCTGGGGTTCGCACCCGAGAAGGCGCTTCAGCTGGAAAACGACGACTACGTCTTGGCTGTGATAAACTTAAAGGAGTACACCGACAAGCCCAACCACCTAAGGCGCATACTGGGGAGGATAATCGGCGAGGGCGGAAGGGCGCGCCACACCATAGAACAGCTGGCCGAGGTGGACATGGTAGTCGGGGACAACTACGTGGCGATCCTAGGCAAGCTGGAGAACGTGGAGATCGCTAAACGCGCGGTGGAGATGTTAATAGAAGGCAAGAAACACAGCACCGTCTACCGCTTTATCCAAGGCGCAAAGAGACGTTAAGAAGAGACGGCCTCTGCCGCGACTTCCTTCACTGCCACCGCCTCCTCCTCAGGCGGGTACCTCAACACCTTTATTTTAGCCAGCTCCACCTTCCTCAACGGGGCAATCTTTTTACCAGCTACGAAGAGGTCAGCTGCCATTACCCCCTCCAGAGCCTCCTTCAAGAACTGACCTATGTCCATCTCGGAGGCCTTCTTCGTAAGTGTCTCTATAATCCTCTTCCTCATCGCCGACTTCTGCGCCGTCCCAATGCGGTGAGTCGTCACCGCCAGGACGGTGACCCTCATGACCCATCCATCCTTAGTCTTGACCTCCGTTATGGCAGTGACTTTGCTAGTCCCTTTCCTCACCAGAGACCTGATGTAGTCTCTGGTAAGCTCTAGACCTTTAAACCTAGTAAAGGCCTGTAGTCCATCTACCTTATGGATCTGGAATTTCAACTTTATCGGCAAATGAGAGATGTCTTTAGTGAGGTCGTAGAGAGACACTTCAAGAGTCCGCATTAACAACTTCTGAGGCTCGGCGGCAGGGACCTCAGCTATGAAAACCCCGCCGAGATAGGAAGGAGCATGGACGCTGAACCATTTCTTCAACGCCCACGGATCGCGTTTAGATATTGCAACCTTCTCCTGCTTAGCGACGGCCTTCTGCTTCTCCGCCATTGACGCGTCCAACATCTCACGAATTTAAATTTTTGCCCTTCCGCCAGCCTAAGAGACTTCTTCACAACGACGGCGGCTTTTCGACGTCCGCCACTAGCCCGCCGAGGCGAAGCTATATATTGAGGTGTTAGACATGGCGTATGGACGAGGTAGATCGTAAATTAGTGGTGCTTCTTCAGGCCGACGGGAGAAAGACTCTGCAAGAGCTCAGCATGGAGCTGGGCAGGCCGAAAACCACCATTGCCGCCCGTATCAAGAAGCTTGAAAATGAAGGCGTGATCATGGGCTATAAGGCGGTGGTCAACCCCTTCGCTCTGGGGTATAGGCTCCTCGCCTTTGTGCTCGTCAGCGTCAGAAGAGGCGCCGCCGCCAAGGAGGCGAAGCCCCTCCAACAGGAGGTAGCCGAGAGGGTGTTGGCGGAGTGCAACGGCGAACGGGGGATGCCTTTCGTGGAGGAGGCTTACATAATCACAGGCCCCTACGACCTCCTCTTTAAGGTGTGGGCTAGAGATATCAAACAACTATCTACGTTTCTTGTTTCGTACTTAGCCTCAAATCAAGACATACAACGCACCGAGACCTTGATAGTTCTGGAGATAGTTGACGACTGGAGAAGACGAGTAATGCCTCCGGCCTCCCCCGCGTAGAGGAGTCAGATTTTTATAGGGACCCGAGTGTTGAGACGTGAGCAGGCGAAGGAAGATGTACTACTACGAAGAAACCCCGGTGGGGCCTATAAGCAGAACTCCTGCCGAGACGAAGGTGTTTAAGTATGTGGATTGCTCCGTAGTGGAAAAGAGCCCCACCTCCCTAACGGCGATGTGTAAACCCAATATGTTAATCAAGGTGTACAAAGGCGAGGGGGAAGGCGGCGAGTATATTGTCGAGTTCACAGACACCGACACAGGCCTAAGCGAGAAACACAGAGTCGATCTCTCCACGGCGGTCGTCGTGAGAAGATACTTGGAGTCGAGAAGTAGATAAACTTTAATATCTGCCCCATCTAGAAATTTATGGAGGCTGTGGTGCTTCTAAACATCGACATAGGGTCTGAGGACAAGATTCTGGAGCAACTGGCCGCGATCCCAGAAATAAGAGCTGCTTATTTCGTCTACGGACCTTACGACATAGTAGTAAAGATCGAGGCGCCGGATATAGACAGGGTAAGGAGCGTTGTAAGAGAAAAAGTGAGGAAGATTGAGGGGATAAGGTCCACCACGACTTTGATAGTGGCTAGATCTCACACAAAGGCGACACCTCCCCACGCCTAGTGTGTAGATTATATATTTCTAAAGGACCTATAGATTTATCTCACGCCCTGAAGTTAGCCGCCCGTTACGACCCCTATATGCCTCACGAAAAGAAAAAACACGGCGACGGCTGGGGCTTCGTCGCGGCGTCAAGCGCCGGCTTTCTCTACTACAAGTCGGGTCTACCTGCGTGGGAGGACCCCACGGCCGTAGTGATGAAAGATGTCGTACTTGCCCACGCAAGAGCCGCCTCGCCTGGCGAGCCCCTCGGCCCAACCCACGCCCATCCCTACATGGTCTACACCCCAGACGGCCGCATACTCTTCTTGGCTCATAACGGTTCTGTCGACAAGACGGCTATGGCGGCTGAACTCGGCATAGACCCCTCCCACTATTCAGATAGTTATGTGCTTGCGTTGTTTTTGGCTAAGCGGTGGGATGCGCCGCAGGAGGCGTTTAAAGAGGCGCTTCAATACGTCAAAACCGCGCTTAACGTAGCCGTTTTAGAGCTACCGGACTTGACAGCCCATGTATATACATACTACAGAGGGCCGCGGGAGTATTACGCGCTGTATTTAATCGAGACAGGCGGCGCCAAGGCCGTGGTCTCCTCCACCCTCTTGAGGTATCTAGACCTTAGAGGGCGGGAGTTGGAGAACGGGACCTACCTAAAGTTCTGATACGGCGAACCCCGCGCTGTACAACACGTCGACTATGTAGTCGAACAGTTTCGAGGAGGTAGCTGGCCTCAACGCCTCCGCCTCGCCGCCTCTTATGAACACCACGCCGAATTTAGACCTCTGCATCTGCGGCGGCCTCTGTCCCTCGACCACCAACACCATGTTGTGGAGTCTCCGCCAAAGCTTCCGCGAGTAAGAAAGCCATGGACATATCGCCACCACTCCGCTCTTCTCCATAGACCCATCCACAGAGAGGTAATGAAGACCGCATCTATGCTCAGTGCTGAACTCGTACTCGCCGTGGAGGGAAAGCGCCTTGGCCAAGGCGTGGGCCCTCCTCTCTTTTACCTGTAGCAAGGCTTCTAACACCTCGTCTATCGAGTAGATAGGCGTGACGACGAGGCCAACGTCGTCTCTATATACGGCGACTCGGCCAACTCTCAACTCTCTCGGCGGGTTGCCGTAGAAGGCGCGGTG
>Ga0315272_10000776_pt1 | contig 16303 bp, 15 predicted proteins | sample C3_middle_MG_FD_203918 | JGI IMG/M metagenome (GOLD analysis project Ga0315272, IMG submission 203918) | Sediment microbial communities from Yellowstone Lake, YNP, Wyoming, USA - C3_middle | ecosystem: Environmental > Aquatic > Freshwater > Lake > Sediment | place: USA: Wyoming | collected...
GCCTGGCCTCCTAAAGATTACCCTGCAATCCCCCGCGGGACGCATAAGCGATTCCTTCAAAGATACTCGCGTAGAGCGAACAAGGCAAATTTCTGGTAACTGGCAGGCGCCCGGCATATTGCAAACTACGCCCTTATCGATTCGGAGACCGGGTGTTATAACAGGGGAGAAATCGGGGTCAACCGCTCAATTACATCCGCCATTTCACAATTTGACTGAAATAATCACACCCAGAGAGTAATTTGGCTTATATTTATTGCGGTTTTTGCCCGCAGGCGTCAACCCAGACCGACATCCAGAAGCATCATGAGGGCAAATCCAAACATAGCTCCCATGGTAGCCAGATCGGTATTTCCATTCCTCTGGGAATCAGGAATCAGCTGTTCTACGACGACAAATATCATGGCGCCGGCCGCGAAACTCAGTGCCCAAGGGAGAATCGGCTGGGCCACTATAACCGCCGCGGCCCCGATAACACCCGCGATTGGCTCGACTATTCCGGAGAGTTGGCCGTACCAAAAAGCCCGGCGCCGCGACAATCCTGCGCCCCTCAACGGTGCTGATACCGCCAATCCCTCCGGGAAGTTTTGTATTCCTATTCCTATGGCCAAGGCCACTGCAGCTCCGAGGGTGGCAGAGGATGTTCCATATGCCACGGCCCCAAATGCCACTCCGACCGCCAATCCCTCCGGAATGTTATGCAAAGTTATAGCCATAATCAACAGGACGCTTCTATGCCAATGAGTATGGATTCCTTCCGCCTGACTGGGAAGAAGTCCGGGATGAAGGTGCGGCAGGAGCCGGTCCATTATCCGCAGGAAGATTCCCCCGATTAAGAATCCTCCCACAGCAGGATAGAGGGGATTATTTCCCGTAGCCTCAACCATGGATATGCAGGGGGCCAGCAACGACCAAAAAGAGGCTGCAATCATCACTCCGGCAGCAAATCCCAGCATGGTGTCAAGAAGCTTCCGGTTTATCTCCTTCACCAGAAAAACCCCGGCAGCGCCAAGGGCAGTTACTCCCCAGGTAAACAATGTCGCCAACAGAGCCTGAACTACCGGATGCAACCCCTTAAGATGACCGACTATATCCATCGCCCGGATCTACTCTAATCCCCAGACCTTGGAACCGTCGGGAAATTTTACCTGATATGAGAAAACCACCTTGGAGGTTCCGTTTGCTGGTATATCCATCTTCCACCTCTTTAGCCCGGGCTGATCGGACGGTTCCGCCATCGGGTCGGGAGTCATCTCCATCGGCTCGACCACAATCGAGTTTTGCCGTGAGCGAGGCATCTGCTCCCGGATTTCAATTGACCTGGCCCCTTCGTGGAAATTCTTAAGCGTGGTAACCCAGCGATAACGGCGTTGGGACTTGGTAATGCCCATAAAGCTGCCTGCAGACTTATCAGTAATAAGCTTTCGTTCCACCTTCATGTTGTCATCTTTCCCCAGGCTGACCTTAAAAGACTCCCCCGGCGCCACCGGGCCAAGCGGAATTGACCCGGCAAACTGCCCTTCCCGGAAAAGGTTGGCTTGACCCGGCAGGAGCTGCTGTTCTCCCCCATAAACGACGCTGGCTTCAATAAATGCGGCTTGGGCCAGCCGTGGCACACAAACCAGGTTTATGGTGGCGTCATAAGCGTTCTCGGCAATACCCACCCGGTGGGCATCACCATCTGTTGGAATCGTCATAAGCGAAGTGATGGAATAAGTGGTCGCAAACTCGGCCCGCAGCGTTTCGGCGACATTCATCGGAACAGCTGCCAGTGACTCCTCCTCCATCCGGTCCATCGACATAGGGGCCGCAGACGCCATTGGCATAGCTCCGCCGCGGGAAGATTTCATTAACATCGGACTGGGACGCGGTGGCGGTGCAAAATCGAGCCACCAATTGGTTGGATCTGGAATCACACCAATTTCTGTGGGGCGGGCGGTGGAAAGGGTCAGCTTCACATCTTTCCAGTCTTCTCCCGTTGACTGTCTTACCTGCCCGGCAAACGCCAGGTCCATTTTGGGCTTCTTGCCTCCACCAAGATGAAGGTCATAAACCGGGACCCAACCGGCTGCGGGGACCATGTATTCGACTGTAAACTTGACCGTTCCGTCGCCTGTCAGCTCCAGATCGGCCTCGACGGCCTTCTTCTCGCGGACCCCGGACCCGGCCTGCGCCAATTCGTTGCGCAGCGCCTGAATTTTCCCATCCAGGTCGCGCTGTTCCCGGCCGTCTTTGCGCGACTCCGCCAGGAGGGTGGCAATGCGGCTGCCAATCCCCTTGGTGCCCTCGGCAAATGATGAAATACTTCCACCTGCAGCAGCCCTGGCCCCGGAATCCTTTGACAATGACTTAAGTATCTCTATCTCCGCCGTGCGCGCGTCTATCCGGTCCTTCAAATCATCCCGGCGATTTTCCAATTCCTGAATCTTCCCCTCCAACTCCTTCACCCTGGCCTCGGCGGCTTCAGGAGTAAATGCGCGACGGATGCGGATACCAAAAAACTTGGTGCCATTGGGACCCTCCACCGATACCCGCACCGAAGCATCTTCGGCAAACGCAGGAATGCCGGAAATAACGGCAACCGATTGACCAGCAGGAAACTTGGCCTCCCCCTTTCTTATAACCATCGCGGAATCGGGATATACGGTAACTTCCCGTGGTACCGCCTTAACCTCAACGGAGGCTGCCCACACAGTCTGGGCAATAATCGCCATCATAAATACAGAAACAGTGAAACCAGGTAATTTCTTCATGGATTTCTCCTCGGCATTAGACTTGAGCATCTCTGACACTCTAATCCAGCGATTGCGCCCCTGTCCAGACCTGAGGGAGGTGGCCATTAATCCCAGACATTCAAAGCCAAAGACGGTCTACAATCTACAGACGATGCATAACCGACAGGAACGGATAATGTTTGGGCTGGGTCTTTCTATAACGGCAATAGTTACCCTGATATTCAACATTACTGACCTGGATATCCTCATACAAACCCGCTTCTATGCGCCCGCTTCTACCGGAGGGGCCTGGCCATTCGGGGCGATTTGGACATGGAATAACCTTTACCGCTTTGGCACTATCCCGGGAATTATCGCCGGAGTTGGCGCCATCCTTTTTTTTGGCGCATCATTCACCTCCCCCCGATTGCTCCATTACCGCTACCCCTCACTCTTCCTGATACTGGTAATGATTATCGGGCCAGGCCTTATCGTTAATGGAATAGGCAAGGGTTTATTTGGACGCCCAAGGCCAGCCGACCTGATTATGTTCGGGGGGATGTGGGATTTTCTCCCGCCATTCGTTCCGGGAATTCCCGGCCGGGGGCGGTCATTCCTTTGCGGGCATTGTTCCCCGGGCTTTTTCTTCATGGCATTTTTCTTCATTCTTACCGGATGGAGAAAGTGGGCATTGCTGGCATTTGGTTCAACATTGGGACTTATGATGGGAACGGCCCGGATGCTTCAAGGCTCGCACTTCACTTCCGATGTCCTTTTATGCGGAGGAATCATGCTGATAATCGCGGCAATTCTCGCCCCGGTTTCCCGGAATATCCCGGACCAGACCCGGGCACCAATCAGCCCGCTAAGGGTTGCACTAATAACATTATTATTCGCCGGAGTCGGAATAGCGGTAGCCCTCCTTTCATCACCTGTTTACAAAGAGGAGCGCTTTCTTTGGCGTGAGCCAGGCTATTCCACGGGCGTCATGCGGGAAGACAAGGTCAGGACCTGGTCTATGACTCCGAACCAAAAAAAGAACGTAGGTATTTATATGAAGGAAGGGGACGCCGTTATCAAACTATCCAGGAACCACGAACCATTGATGATTCATTCAATCGTAAAAGGTTTCGGGTTTCCGGGGGCATGGCGAAAGTGGGAGGCAGAGGAAAAACCAGGCCTGGTCTCCTGGAGAATTATCCCAACCGGGACATATTCCGAATTTAACGGGCGAATCGAGGTTGCCTATTCACCCGCCATGGTCTCCATAATTTCGGTTAAAACCGGTGGCGGTGCAACCGCTATCCGGCTGGACGGTTATCCTGGAAAGGTTTCGATTTCCTGCGCCAAACAACCAGCTGAAATCCCCGCCGACTTTGCCAGAAAAGGAGCAGGTCCCTGGATCAGACCGGGTAAAAAAGGAATTCCACCAGTGGTAGTCGAAGTGGAAGCTGATTCGGTTACCGTAATACCGTGAGCGGAACGCAAAGCTTTCAGCGTTCAGCGTTCAGCTGTCAGCTTTCAGCCAACCGGTGAAATATTTCTGATTCTTGCTGATAGCTGACCGCTGACAGCTGATAGCTAGCCTTACAGCATCGGCTCCCAGGTATCCTTCCAGACCACAGTCACCTCATCTCCTTCCACCCTCATCGGAAGCCAGAGATACCGGGAATCCCGCAGGTCATGCTGATTCCACCGGTCCAGCATCAGTATGAATTCCCCCCGGTTGCCGGGCAGGGGAATGGAAAATCCGGCCTGCGCCTTGAATGTGGTCGCTACCTGTTCCGGAGTACCCACGCAGGGATTGCCCATCATCCGCCACGGACCAGATGGAGAATCAGCTACCGCCCAGCCTGCCGGGTTGGGCTCCCAACCGGTACAACCGGAAGTAATCATGAAATACTTCCCCTTTTCCTTGAATACCACCGGGGCTTCCCGGCTCAGGCCTTCAAACACCCTCACACAATTTCCGGTCGTCGAAAGATAATCATCGGTCAGGCGGGAAACATGCAGGGTCTTATTCCATTCCGATGAATGAAAGAGCCAGGCTGAGCCATCATCGTCCTTGAATACGGTGAAATCGCGGCTGTCATGCCCGTCCGGCTGGAATGCCCCCAGATAGGTAAACGGGCCGGTCGGCGAATCTGCCGTCGCAACTGCCGTACAGGCCTTTTCATAGCGGTCATCATCAGCATGGCACCACATCACGAACTTTCCCGTCTTCTCATTAAAGAGGACCTTCGGGCGTTCAAAAACCATTTTAGGATCCAGGTCGGGATGGCCCGCCTTCGCCTTTAAAACCAATCCTTCATCCCGCCACGAAACCAGGTCAGCAGAGGAATAGCAGTGCATCCCGATAACGGGTATCCACTCCAGCATGGTCTTTCCGGGTGGGCTGGTATCAGCGTTCTTATCCTCGCCATACCAATACCATCTGCCGTTATGCTTAATGACCCCCCCACCATGCGCCTGCAACACCTTTCCCGCCTCATCCTTCCACACCTCTCCCGGTCTTATCATGCCTTCCTCCCTGAATATTTTGCGTATTACTGCGCCAGACAGACCTGGCGCCACCCGGTTATTCTCCCTTCTGCGCTACACCGTTTCAAGGTCTAGAATATGCATATGAACAACCAATCACTGTCCTGCCGGCTGGCGAAAATGTTGGGCCTTTCCACTCTGGCCCTGCTGTTCGGATGCGGACCCCGTGTAATTGATGCACCCAAGGAGGGGAAAATGGCTGAAACCGGGCCGGTCTATCGTTTCTCCGTGAAAACCATCGACGGAAAAATGAAAAATCTATCCGACTACCGCGGAAAGGTTTTGCTTATCGTCAATGTGGCATCAAAATGCGGATTCACCCCCCAATACGAGGGGCTGGAAGCCCTGTTCCGGAAATACCAGGGGCGGGGATTCATGGTGCTTGGCTTCCCCGCCAATGATTTCCTGGGACAGGAACCGGGAACTGAAGAGGAAATACTGACCTTCTGCCGGACTAAGTACGATGTTACCTTCGACATGTTTTCCAAGATTACCGTCAAAGGAAAGGACATTAACCCCCTGTACGACTACCTGGTGCACAAGTCCCCGGTTCCGGGCGACATCTCCTGGAACTTCAACAAGTTCCTGGTGGACCGGCATGGCAATGTGGTGGCACGGTTCGGCTCCAAGGTAACGCCCGGTTCAGCGGAGATAGCGGAGCGCCTCGAAAAACTCCTGGAAGAAAAATAAACCTCATCCCGAAACATTGAGAAAGAGTGGTTGGGCGATGAAGCGGGGCTGTGTCCCCTCCTCACCCCAAAGCCCCTCTCCTCCCAATCAAATTGGGAGGAGAGGGGTGCCCAACCCTGAAGGGTGAGGAGGGCTCCAGTCGGCCTGCTAAGTAATTCCTTCCTTCCAATTCCGGCTGATCGCTGACAGCTGAAAGCTTCCTGGCTAAATCCGCTTACCCCCACCTATCGTAGGAAACCACCTCATTTAACGCCATTCGTCCCCGGGCAGGCGGGTCTTCTGCCGGATAACCCAGCGGGGTGATTGCCACCACCCGGGCCCCGTCCGGAATGCCCAAAGCCGCCTTCATCTTGTCCTCATAAAAAGAGCCGACCCAGCAGGTCCCCAACCCTTCCTCAACGGCGGCAAGCGTTACATAGGCCATCGCGATGGAGGTGTCTACGGTTCCACCGTTCTGCCCACACCTCATCACATAATCTTTTTCAGTCGCGCAGAAAACCAGGATAACCGGGGAGGCACCCACAAAAAGCTGGTTATTGGTGGCATCCACCACACTTTTCCTTGCTTCGGCGTCACGCACCACGATGAACCTCCACTCCTGGCGGTTCTTGGCGCTGGGGGCCAGCCGGGCGGCATCCAGTACCCGGTTCAATATATCTTCAGAAATGGGCTTGGAAACATATGCCCGGACCGACCTGCGCCGGAGTATCGCCTCTTTTACGTCCATGTCTCCTCCTCCATAAATGAAACAGGCGCCTCGCCAACCTGGCGGACGCCTGTTTTCTGCCTGAACTAGAACTTAGCCGTCATGCCAAGGGAAACAGCCGTGAGTTCATAGTTATATTTGACATACTTTTCAAACAAATTATTGGAGCTGACCATCTGCCTGGTCACCCCGGCCACAACTCCAAACATCTTGTTTATTGGGACATTCAATCCCAGAGTGGCAGTCAAAGTGTTGTCCGCCTGACCTGCCTTCAAGTTCTGTCCCGCCGCATCCTGGGCATGGCGGTCATATTTCCTCCTGCCTACTCCCATACCGAAGTCGATCCGGGGATGTAATTCCTCGCCCAGGGGCAATTGCACCGACAACCCCGTACGCCAGTTCAAGTCATAAAATTGATAGAAACGCTTGGTATAGGCATATACAGACTGACCGGAGTCGTAGTTGCTTCCGTTGGAACCAAAATGCAGGTAATCCATAGAGGTCCAAACAACCGCTGACTCCAACCCGGTCCAGTCGAACCGTGCCGCCCCCTGGTTAATGATATCCGACCGCTTCTTGTCTGAAACCAAACCCTGATTGGTGCGCAAATATCTGTCGGTATAAGGTTGAAGACCAATAGCATAATCGAGCCTGCCCTTTATTGTTTCAGACAACCATCTCTCCCCGCTGGCACTTACCTCATATCCGGTGTAATTCTTTGGATTCTTTTCCTTGTCACCCACACTGGCAGCCCCGCCCGGAATAGCCAACAGCAGTTTCTGATTCTCTGAAGCTAACGACTTAAAATTCGGGTACGCCCTTTGGAAATAGCGGAATCCCAGGGTCACCGGCTCTTCCCGTCCTCCCCTCTTCGGGCTCCACGAAATCGAGGTACGCCCACCCATATCCCGGTAATCATAAAGCCCTTTACCGAACTTCTCATTGCGGGTCTGCTGGGTCAGCGCATATGCCCCGTCAGCGGAAACTTTAGCATCCCAGTCCCCGGCAATTGCCTTCTTATAGCCGAGTGAAATCATGTGATTCTGGCGTGTCTCAAAAAGTATGGACTCCTCAACAACCCGGTCAGAAACTGAGCCATTGAATGCATAAATTGGCAGGACTACCCCGCCCTTTCCCGGTAATTGCACAGCAGGAAGGATCATGGCGGAACCCACCAATCCGAGTGCTCCCTTGCCGTCATTTACCGCCGTCCAAGCGCCTCGTAAATCGGCATTGCCCAGAAATATCATCTTGATTCCAGAGCGCGGATTGGGCTTGGCCGACGATACTATTTCCGTGGAATCTACCGGCATAGTCGAACCAACAGCCGGCGAGGTTTCGGCAGCAGAAACCGATGCATACAAAATAAATACAGACAACAAACGAACTATTCTTTCCATATTTTCTCCCTTCAAATATTTATTCAAATTACCAATATCATGGAAGTGTTTGTGGCGGCGGCGGCTCTTCCGGTGGTGTGATTTCCAACGTACCATCAAATGGCGCGTAATCAGCCATCGGACCAAATATAATGTCTATGTTAGTCGGTTGACTAGTTACCGGGTCTATCCATTCTGCGGCCTCATATACAGTCTCCATGAATAAATCCGGTCCGGTCCAGTCATTCAAGTCCTCGATGCCTGTAGCAACTTCTCCCATATTCTGGGAATCCGCCAGATTGCCGTCCTTATCCACGGCATACCTGCGCACATCCATCCAGGTCACATCGCCGTATTCTGTATGAGTTACCAATCCATTATTCCCATCGATGAACTCCGACTGGGTGCCCGTCCCGAAATTGGAATTTCCAAATTGTGGCACAAGATTGTCGATTTGGGTGTCGGAATATAATCCCGTGTTATATGAGCCGTTCAGGGATACCGGATACATTTCCGCCCAGACGAGATCAGGCGACCCATATTCCAATGTCTTCGCATCCCATTCGCCTACGTTATCAGTCGGATTACATCCCGCATACCAGCCCTTCTCCACCCTGCCATAGCGGTCTATCTGGAAATGCTGCTTGGTAATAAAACTGCCTGAACTGGTGCCCAAAAACAGCAGCTTATCAACCTGCTGCCCCCAGCCCACCTGGGTTGCTGATTCCTGGTAATTCCAGGTGAAGAAAACCGAATCATATCCGTGGTTGTTTGAATTCATAAACGCATCTTTAACATAGCTTGAAGAGAGGTCTATCGTATGGGAATCCATCACTGGCTGCGGATCAGAATATGAATTCATCTTCACCAACATATCCCCAATTGGATTCATCACGATAAAATTGTCCGACTTGAGGAAGTAATCGGGCATCTTCGCCGGATTATTCATTGCATCCGGAAGCCCTCTGCGGACATCCTCAAAGTTCTCCGGCAGGGCAGTATTGAAGGTCAACTGCTTGTCCATGATGGTCAATCCTGCATTTGACCCGCTCTCGCGCTGATTTAAGGCAATGTATTCAATTGTTGCCGGATCAGGACGAACCACATATTGCTCATTCCGTACCCGGTATCCGTTCATATCAATTAGGACTCTGCCGGTAATTACATCGGTGAACCGCTCCTGGTTGTCAGCGATATCGGAAAAGTCATTGGAATCGGCAAAATCGGTCAGGTCTTCGCGCAACGATTCCGGGTCAATCGTGAATTCATTATCCCCGCCTTCCCCGCTGTTTCCACCCTCGCCGTCGCCTTCTCCTCCGCCACCGCCCTGTCCGGAACCATTTCCTCCACTGCTGCCAACTTCCAGGCCGGAAAGGATTGCATTCAAGACTGCCGGATCAATCGCAGTGGGATTGATTGGAGTGCCGTCTTCACGCAACCCGCCCATCATGCCCGCCAAAATCTCCAGGACATGGCCACCCGTCGGATCAGTCATTACCACCGAGTGCCTGATGCCGTCCTTTTCATCGATTACCGTTACAGTTGAGCCGTCGAATATAAAGTCAGTCCCCTTTACCGAGGCGACCGCATGGTTGGAATATATTTCAAACTTCTGGTCCGATTCGATCTTGTTAACAACTGCCCGGAGCATTCCCCCGAACAGTCGGGTCGCAATCTTCTTCATCCGGCCACCCTTATCTACCTCGTAAGCGGATATTTCAAATGTTGTTCGGGGAGCTAAACGAATCACGCTTCCATCATTGAACTTTATTTCGGCACGATCCCTGTTTCCATCCAGGGTCTTAATCCGGTCTTTTTCCCTCAACATCATGGATGGCTTTGCGTCCATCCAGTCGCTGACCGAGGGGGCATGTGATACCCGGACCAACCCGGACATCTTTACAATGGAGGCGATTTCCGGGGACGCCCAAACTGGCCCCGTTGATACAATTGCCATTAATCCCGCCAACACGCTTAAATAACCCATTGTCTATTCCTCCTGTTGCCTGTTTAAAACAATCCGCTTATTGAATGATTCTGACTGCATTATACAGCCGAAGGGAAGGATCGTACTTCAGTATCCAGAAGGCTTAATTGGCAGGAGTTTTCCCTTTACAAACTTGAGCTCACCCATATTTTTTCTTGCCCAGTCCTTCTCAACATCCGCTTTAATTACACCGGTTTTTCCATCCCTAATTACTACGCTGGTAATTCCGGCGTTAATAATCATTCGCTTGCACATCCGGCAGCACATTGCGCCCTCTAATGGCTCCTTGGTTTTCCCGTCCAGTCCTGCCACGAAAATTGTCCCGCCCAGCATGTCGAAACGGGATGCATGGATAATTGCGTTCATTTCCGCATGAACTCCCCGGCACAATTCATAGCGCTCACCCCGCTTAATCCCCAGCATTTCCCGGTAACACTGGCCCACATCAATACAATTCTTGGTTCCCCGGGGTGCCCCGTTATATCCGGTGGCAATTATCTGGTCATTGCTTACTATCACTGCCCCGTAATTCCGGCGCAGGCAGGTGCTCCGTGTGGCTACCTTATGGGCGATATCCAGATAATAATCGATCTTTGAAACACGATTGACGGGGGCAATCCTTGGGGATACCTTCTTCGCTGGCCTCGTTTTGCTCTTCTTCATTTTCATTTTACCGATAACCAAATTACCACATCCTTGGCCCCCTTTGAACCTGCATCCCCATTACCCATTTAAATCTTCTCCGCCAATGCCATGACCAGGGCATCACGCAGGCGCACCGCCTCCAATCCGGCATCCAGCTCCACTCCATCAGCCCATCCCTTGAGGTATTCGACCGTGAAAGAGCCCGAATATCCATTTGAACGGAGGTCCCGCACCAGCGACTTCAAATCCAGCAATCCCTTTCCGAATTGGACCTGTGATTCCCCCGGTCCCTGCCGGGCATCCCGCAGATGGATATTGACGACATACTTAAATATTTGTGTCCAGTCCTCCTGCCTCGTACCCGCATGAAGAAGGTGCCCGGTGTCCAGCGTCAACTTGTGTCCCGGTTCACTTCCGGCGAAACTTGCCGCCTCATATGGAAGAATGAAAAGCGAATTACCCCAATTCATCATGCTCTGAGGCTCCACCGACAACATGACCCCGTATTTGGCCCCTAAATCGCGCAGGTCACGAAGCCGGAACATTTCCATATGTTCATTACCGCGTCCTGCGGGAATTGTTGCCACATGTATCCTCAAGTCCCGAAGGAATCGGCATACCGCCTCAAACTCACCCCTTTGCCAGTGGACATCCTCATTAAATGAAACTGTGGAGGCAATAATCCTGATTCCGGAGTTTTCACATGCATTTTTTACCCTGCCAGCTGCACCATCAGGATCCTTCATTATGTCGGAGGGGCGCAGGTGCCCCCATTCTGGTGAATCATGGAGAACCAGTTCGGTATATATAAATCCATCCGACCGTATCTTCACCAAGGCATCCTCGAGCGAAAGCCCGATATAAGCATAAGTTGAACAGGCTATTTCAAACATTTATCTCTAACCCTGATTATAGGCACAAGGAAGGACAACTATCAGTAAAATGGCTCAAATGGATAAACCGGCTGACTTATCAGGCGAGATACTGGATTTGCTTAATGAAATGGGCGAAGTAATTGGCCAAGTCAGCCGTTCTGATGTCCATGGCAACCCCCTCCTGCGCCACCGCGCAGTCCATATACTCGTAAGAAACCATGAAGGCGAAATATTCCTTCAAAAGCGGGCCCCCGGAAAGCTGATCCAGCCGGGAAAATGGGACTCCTCCTGTGGAGGCCACATTCCTGCCGGGGAATCATGGGAAAACGGGGCATTACGGGAACTTGAGGAGGAATTGGGGCTCAAATTGCCGGATTCCACCTTCCTGATATTCAGCCATGAATACTGGTGGGTAACGGGAATTGAATCCGAACTGGTCCGAACCTATCTCACAATCAGCGAAGGCCCTTTCACCCTTGAATCACAGGAAATATCCGATGGCCGGTTCTGGACAACTAGTGAACTTCAATCGTCTGCCGGAAAGGATATCCTTACCCCCAATTTAGAGGAGGAACTTCGACGGATTGGGATACTCAAACAAAAAGGGCCCCAGCCTATAAATGGCTGAGGCCCTTTCCCGTTATTTAAGCTTCTACTTGCCCGTATAAAACATCTTTGCAGCATCCCAATCTTTAATAACCGGCCGCACAAAAAGAGTCTGCCCCGCCTTGGAGTCGTATATCTCCATAACAGCCGAAGGCTTCAGCTTGTTCTTAACCGAATATGCCGCCAGCGCCGGATATACCTTCAATATCCCGGCAATCATGTTCAACCGGTTCTTGAATGGGAAAGTGGTCATTGCTGACCTGACCGGCTTGAACTCCTTAACCATATACTTCTTACGAATAATACTGATTTTACCCCTGGCGGAATCCGGAAGAACGCAACCGCCTACCCACCTCAAATCCTCCTTTTTCACTGTGCGCGGATCATCCAGATATATACCAACGCCCAATTCCGGCTCTACCCCTATTCCCTTGAGGTATTTGTAGACTTCATCCAACACTACACCAGCCTTGCTGTAATCCCCTTTAGCCTTCATCAATACAAGGGTATATTTCGCCGACACCCCTTCTTCTATCTTCACTGTACGGAAAAAACCCGCATAAGCGACCACAGCCAAAGCTGCAACTACGAGAATCCCCAAGATCATTACCGCTTTCTTCATTTTTTCCTCCATGTTATTTGCTTGAATTCATAGCTAACAACTGCTGCAGTTTCCGCCACACTTTCCACCACAGCCCTCTGGAACTTTTGTTTCTGTCTGCAATACCAGAAGGTCTCCACGGACTTTCCATCCGCCTTCCTCCCAAAAACGCCTTACCTTCCGGTTGTCCGCGAAAACAAATATATTGCACCGGGTAATCCCCAGCATTTTAAGCATCTTCAGGCACTCCATTGCCATGGAAGACCCCAGACCCTTTCCCCGATACGCCGGCGCCACGGCAAGATGGTGGAGGTATCCCCGGCGTCCGTCATGACCGCACAGTACCGCCCCGACGGGCTTTTTTCCGGACATAACCACCAGGCTTAATCCGGGATTCCGCTTCAAAAATGTCTCCAATGCTGGGATAGTGTCCGATTCATTTAATCCAATTCCCGGTGTTGCCTTCCAAAAAGAGAGAACAGCTTTCAAATCTCCCGCCGTCATGGCCCGTCCCACCAACCTCGCCCGTTTAACAGCCATAGCGGTTAAACCATGCCCTTTTGCCGAACGGCATTTTCTTGCGTCGTGGCCCCTTCCCGACCGGCCTACCCAATGGAAGCATCACCCGCGCTGTCCTGTCGCTGGGAATGCCCAGAATCTTATTTATCTTTTCAGCCTGGCTCTTCATACGCAGCCCCCCGGCTATCCACACGGTGGCATAGCCTAATGCCGTAGCGGCCAGCCATATATTCATAATAGCCGCGGAACAATCTTCCGCTTCAAAACTTTCATTGCTGTACACCGGCCTGGGCTTCTTGGCGTTTACACATACTATGATCGCACTGGCGTCATGCATGGCCGGCATGTCATTCAAAAGACGCAGAGCTCTCAGCTGATTTTCACCATCAACTATTACAAATGTGGTTGTCTGCCCGTTGCATCCTGATGGCGCCTTTAACCCGGCGTTAATCATCCTGACAAGATGCCGGCGCGGAATTTTTCCCGGCTTGAATTTGCCCCGGTAGCTGTATCGCTCTTCTATGGCCTTGAATGTATCCAATTAGTCCTCCTATTCATTTCCTGATTAATTTACCTTCCCCGCCCCTTCTGTTTCAACATCATGAATTCATAGTTGTTGTTTTGGGCAAACAAACTGTCCCCTGCCCCCTCCAGCCGGTTGCGCGCTACCCGGATAGCGGGCCGGGAACTGTCTATTCCGACCCATTTGCGTCCTGATTCCCGCGCCGACACCAGCGTTGTACCGGACCCGGCAAAACAATCCATAACCAGGTCACCCTCATTTGATGAGGTCCTGATAATCAAGTCCAACATTTCCCGGTTTTTTTGGGTTGGATAATCCGGATACATCATGTCCTTGAATTCCCATATGTCCTGCATCTTTTTTCCGGCCTTTTCCCCGCCCTCAGCGAATATGATTTTTCGCGGAACTCCCTTCGGCGACCACTCAATCAACCCTTCTTTATCCAGCCGATCCAGCTCTTTTGGTGCACTACGCCAATGCCTTCCCCGGGGCGGGCTCATTCCCCGCCAATCACCGCCCGTTGCCCCATCCCGTGTTTCTCCTGGGGCATGAAGTGGGACTGTTGTATATTTCCTGCCATCCTTTCCCGTCTTCCTAAAGAGCCTTTCTATGTCTCCCTCCCCAAAAGGAACTCTCGCTTCATTCCAGATGTATTCCGCTGTTTTGGTGTAAAAAAGCACCATGTCACGGATGTTTCCAAATGCTTTTCTGGAAAAGTTTTTGGGACTACACTTCACCCGGGCAATATCGTTTTGGAAATTTGATTCGCCGAATATTTCATCCATTATCACCTTCACATAATGACCAACCTTGCAGTCAATATGGAGATAAATAGATGCTCGATCCGACATACACTCGCGCAGCAGTATCAACCTCTGCCGTATAAATTCAAGGTAGTCCCCGCCCCTAAGCGTGTCATCGTACGCCACTGCGTCAGTTGACCCCGCGCTTACTGTATTGGTCCGGTCTTTCCCCACTCTATAGACTTTGCTGGTGGCAAAAGGGGGGTCGATGTATACCAAATCCACTTTCCCGCCCATATCGAAATCACGCAATAGGCATCGCATTGCCTTTAAGTTGTCCCCCAAAATCAATTTGCTGGCTGCCCCCTGCTTGCCTGACACATAGGCTAAAGAATCGCCTGGAATCGGGCGGGTAATTTCACTTATTCTGACCTTACCATCGTATTTTAGCTCCACAATAATCCGGTCCGAATTATACTGGCCATTAAATACGCGGCGGCCCCGCCAGAATATTAATGGCTGTCACTAATAGATTTGGCAGCACTGATCCCACCACCAACCCACCAAAAAATGGCTTGGATTTCTCATAAGATTCCACTCCACCCATTTTCAAAATAATCCCTTTAATTCCCCAGGCTGTCAGTCCAATAAAAACCCACGGCGTGGCACCAGATGAACCCGGCACCCCCACTGTCTGGTGTCCGGCCAGAAATCCCACCGGGTGCAGAAACCATCCAACCACATTATTTCTTAGCACCATAAGAACCATCATCATTACCGCTCCTCCAGCCATCCAAGCCAACCTTACATAATCAGGCCCGGAGTTTGCGGCTATCTGGGCTGTGGCAACGTCATACATCATCCGGGGATGCCAGGTATATGTCCAAGTGCTGAAGAAAGTAATCGCCCCCTGACCATAAGCCAGCATTGCCGTTGACACCATGGTCACACCAACACCTATCGCCACTGCCAGGATTGCCATAACCATCGTTCCCCGTGGAAGCCGGAATTCCGAATTCATTTTTTCCGCCTGGGAGGTGATTATCAGCATGCACCCTCCAGTCGCTGCGGCAAAAAAACAGAGAATCATTGCTACAGACCCCGCGGGTCCCAGGAGCCGGGAACCCGTAAGGGCTACGGCGATACTTGACGGGTCAACATTGGAATTACTGGAAAGCCCCGATTCCGCAACCACCCGGGCCATCCCCATAAAACTGGCAGTTTGCGCCACCAGAAATGCGGGAAGTCCCACCCCTCTCAGCCCCAACCCGGCCATAAATACTCCGCAACCCGCCAACCCGACCGCCATAAGAATGAATGCAGTCCGGGAGGATATCCAATCACCCGGCTCTCCGACGCCATTAATCGCTGCCCTGACTTTTCCAGCCAGATAATCGCGGGATTTATACAACCCGACAAGAACGAAAGCGAATAATGCACCAGCCATCTGCCAGTCTATCGGTGAAGCACTAAAATAATAAGCATCATTGTTTGTAAAGTTGATTCCCCCCAGATTCAGGAAATAATTCTCAAACGTTATGGCGAAATAGAACAATCCGACTGACAGGATGATGTCGCGCTGAACAAAGAATAGAAGCCCAATCAGCCCAAAATCAAGTGGAAAGGCAATTTTTCCGACTCCGGCCATCCATTCAACCCCGACAGCATCCCCGGTCAGGTATGTCGGTATCCGCTGGAAAATCGGGGCAAAACGCTGGAGCGTATTCCACAATGGGACGGCGGCAGCAATACCTACTCCTATCCAGAATATCTT
>Ga0315272_10000777_pt1 | contig 16275 bp, 11 predicted proteins | sample C3_middle_MG_FD_203918 | JGI IMG/M metagenome (GOLD analysis project Ga0315272, IMG submission 203918) | Sediment microbial communities from Yellowstone Lake, YNP, Wyoming, USA - C3_middle | ecosystem: Environmental > Aquatic > Freshwater > Lake > Sediment | place: USA: Wyoming | collected...
CACTCGTAATGCCGATGACGAGCAGGGCCAGGCAGAGCACGATGATGAAATATGGGTTGCGAATTGAAAATCGTGGCATAAGACGCTAAGTCATCCGTTCGCCGCGGACTTTGAGTCCCGGCATTCGCCGTAGTGCGCGCCCGGCCCAGCGAGGGGATGCCGATGGCCGGCACTCCATCTGCTGCATCCCTTCGCCAGGCACAACCCCGGTCCCGGAGTAGCGGCCGTGGTGTGGTTCGGCCGTGCGATGCTTCGATGAACCGGGGTCCGCGAATTCAACGGGCCGAAGAACCAGGGCCCATCGAACTCGCAACTTGCAGCGGACACGGGCGAGAGCTCGCCCCGCGCCGATCCGCATTGCTTCAAAACGTTCACGACTAAAGAGGTGGAGGCCGGCCGCGGCCAGGGGTCCGTCATGCGATTGGGGGCATTTCTCCAGCGCCCCTCGCGCCTCCCGGCACGGTGTTGGGGCGCGCGTGGAAATTCGCCCCGCGGACTGGCCCAGAGACTGTCACAGATTGCCCGCGACGCCACACTAGTGCTCCTACTCACCCTGGTACTTCACCAGTTCAACCGTCTGCGGCCGGACCTCTTGGCCTGGCTTGAGCCCGCTCCGGTCACTGGTGACCACGAGTTCGCCGTCCTTCAGCCCAGCCACGATTTCCGCGTCCAGATCCGTCTGAATTCCGAGTTGCACTTTCCGCTGCTCGATTTTGTTCGACGAATTGACTACGTATACGTCCGTTGTCGTGCCTTGACGGCTGATGGCCTGCAGCGGGACGGAAAGAGCGTTTGGTTTATGTTCGAGCCGCAGGACCGCCTCGGCGTACATTCCCTCGACCAGGACGTGATCCAAGTTAGGAACGTCAACCTCGGTGTGCATGGTGCGCGTCTGCTCCTGGACGTCCACGGAGAAGCGGGCGAATTTCCCGGGGAAACTGCGTTTGAGCGATGGAACGGTCACTTCTACCGGGTCGCCGATGTGAACGAAGCTGACGTAGCTCTCAGGCACGGGAATCACGAGCCGGAACAGATCGTCTTCAGACAGGCGCACCAGCGGCATGGCCTGTGTGCTGGAACTCGTGCCGGCCTGTACCAGCGTTCCGAGATTTGCCAACCTTTGAGTGATGACACCCGCGAATGGAGCAGTGATTCGCGAATAATCGAGCAGTACCTGGTCGTGTTCCCGCTTCGCCTGCGCGGAGAGCAGGTTGCTGCGGACCGCTTCCACATTCGATTTCGCGGATTCAACCGCGGATTCGGCGGCCAGATCCTTGCCCTGCGCGTCGTCGACTTCCTGTTGCGCCACCAGACCCGGCTTCGTCGTCGCGACGGTCGAAAGCCGCTCTGCTTCGAGGTGCAGGACGCGATGCTGCGCCTCGTATCGGCCGAGTTCGTGATCGGCGCGGTTGATGCGGTCGGTCGCGTTGTGAATCATCGCGTCATCCTGCCGCAACTGCGCCTCGAGTTCGGGGATCTCGAGAACGGCCATCAGCTGACCTTGCTTCACACGCGTCCCATAGTCGACCAACAGCTTGCGGACGAAGCCCGACTCTTTGGCGTAGACGTCGATTTCCTGGAACGGAACGAGTTCGGAGGAGATCGTGAGCCGGCGATCCAGCGTCTTCCGGCTGGCCGTCGTGACGCCAACTGTCACAAGCCGCACGTTCTTTCCAGTGCCGGCGGCGTTTTCCATTCGGGCCTCTCCGCTGGAGCAGCCCCAAAGCGCGGCAAACGCAACTGCGGTTGCGAAGACGAGAACGGACCAGCGCGCCGCTCGGCGCGCCATTGCGTTGTCGGGTAGATGTAGTCGGTCAATCCAGGCCATCATAGGGATTTCGTTCCGCCTGTCTGCAACTCCGAGTCGGTGGCGGTAATTTCGATCATCTTGGCGAGCGCGGGCAACGAGAAAGCATCGGACCGGCAAAACTCGATCAAATGCTTTTCGGTTTCGCCAATGCGCGCGGCCATGTCCGGCACCGTGGCGGCAACCGATATCGGGATTGTGAGCACGCCTTGACGATCGCCATGAATCAGGTCTCCCGGGCGTATCTTCAATCCGCCGATCTCGACAGGTTCCCCGAACTCGACAATGTGCGCGTAGGCGTGCGATACCGAGACACTCCCCGCGAAAAGGTGAAAACCGAGCTTCTGGACGCGATCGATGTCTCTCACCGAGCCGTTGGTCACACAGCCGATGCAGTGCAGCGCCAGGGCAATGCTGGCGTGAATCTCACCAACGAAGGCTCCCAACCCGGGACTGGGATCGACGTCCTGGAAGACCATCACGCGCGGTTCCGGGACGGTGGCCAGGTACTGCCACCAGTCCATCCGATCGTAGTAGCAACGGCCGCTCATCGGAGCATTCGACGAGCGGATGACCGCCGTCGCAGCATATCCGACCATGGGCGCCATCTGCGGAAACTGGCAACGGACCGTGCCCCGAACGAAGCCTTCGTTGCGCATCCGCACTCCGAGCCGTTCGATGGCGTTGGAAGCGCTGCAGGTGTCGAGTTGCCGTAGCTTTTCAAGTTCGGCGGCAGTCAAAGAAGGTTCGTAGATTGGCACTGATTCGGTCCAGATTGGCGATTCTTTGTTGCGTGGGTTGGGGTAACAGCTGTCTTCCAATCCCCCCCCATCGACTCTTAGCGTACGTTCCAGGCATCCGAAGTCTCCATACTGCCCAGGCAGCATTCTTTACCCCCATCGCGCCGTACGCGCACCCCCCTGATCGACGCGATAGAGAATTTGGCCGATCCCAGCTATATTCGTGTTCGGAGCGCGCGCCATGAGGGCTTTCTGGTCCAGGCCCAGGCAGGACCCTGTCAAATTCGTCTACCTTACTGGCGACCTGTCCCAGGTCGCCGAAATAAAACGCGTGGCTGGACTGGCCTTCGAGCTGGCCACGGCCGCGTCATCGATCGACTCCGCGCTAAACGCCGCGGTGAGGACCGGTGCGCGCGTATTGTTGACGGACGCCGAGTTGCGCGGCTTCAGTTGGCGGGAAGTTGTTGCGGCTACTCATGTCTGCAAGCCTGCGCTCGCGGTGGTGGTCGTTCTCGATTCTTTTGAAGGATCGGAATGGGCGGATATTATTCGTAACCGCGCCTACGACGTGCTTCTCCGGCCTTTACGAAAAGAGTCGTTTGCATCCACCGTATCCGGCGCCCATCTATACGCCACCGCCACCGGCGGCGGTCAGATGCCTGCCAACGGGACGGACTGACATAAACTGGCTTGAGTAGGAGCCAGTCCGTGAAAGAGCCAGCCCAAGAGACTTCAAGACCAACGCTGGGTGCGCTGCCGCGTCCGAAGGCTCGTACCGCGCTGCTGGTTGGTTACGGAGCGTTGATGGCCATCGCAGTTGCGGGCACGGGCAACCTGTGGGTCACGCTTCACCAGCTCCAGAGCCACAGCTCGAAAATTCTCGACGAATATCTGCGGCGGGAACGGGTGATCCAGCAGGCTCGGACCAACGCTTATCTCAGCACGACATTTTTGCGTGATTTCGTTCTCGATCCGGACCCGTCACGCTCGGAAGCGCACCTCAACGGACTGCGCAGCTTCCGCGCTCGACTGAATGCGGCGATCGCCGAATACAGGCCGCTGGCGGATGCCGGTAACCGCGTGGCGTTTGAAGAACTGGCCCAAGGGGTGAGGCATTTTTGGGAGGATGTGGACCCGGTATTCAGCTGGTCGGCGGCGCAGAGACGCCGGAACGGCTTCCAGTTCCTGGCGCAGCGCATTCTCCCGCAGCGCGCTCGACTGATTGAACTCACCGATTCCATCGGCACGATCAATCAGCAGGAGCTTTATCACCACGAGGCCATGCTCAACGATCTCTATCGCCAGGCCAGATGGCACCTGGGCCTGGTGCTGGCCCTGTCGCTCCTGCTCGGAGCGGGGGTGGCCGCGGTCTCGTTCCTGTACCTGTCCGGATTAGAGCGCACCGCGCACTCCAGCTTCGATGAAGTGGTGCAGACACGAGGCGAGCTGGAACGGCTGTCGCTGCGCCTGGTCGAGGCGCAGGAGCAGGAGCGGCGGATGCTGGCGCGCGAACTTCACGACGAGGTGGGCCAGAGCCTGTCCGCGTTGCTCGTGGACGTCGCCAACGCCACGGCGTCGTCGCCTCCGGGCCATCCCGATCTGGAGGCGCGGCACACCAGCATTCGAGGTCTTGCGGAACACACGTTGCATGTAATCCGAAACATGTCACTGCTGCTGCGTCCTTCAATGCTCGACGACCTTGGCCTTGTGCCGGCGCTGGAATGGCAGGCGCGGGAACTCTCGCGCCGCTCCGGCCTGGAAGTGCAAGTTGAGGCGGACGACGTTCCGGACGATCTCCCCGAAGACGTTCGCACTTGCGTTTACCGGGTTGTGCAGGAAGCGCTGAACAACTGTCTCCGCCACGCTGCGGCGCGCCGGGTTGACGTTATCGTCCGCTCGGATGGCAGCCGGCTGCTGGTTCTGATCAGAGATGACGGCGTTGGATTCGACCCGCGGGCCCTGCGGGGCGAGGCGAACGCAGGCAGCCGCAGGGGCGCCGGCCTGATTGGAATTGACGAGCGCGTGCGGGTCTTGGGTGGAACTGTCCGCGTGGAATCTTCACCCGGACGCGGCTGTCTGGTCCAAGCCGAGTTACCATTACGGCGGGACGTCTCAAATACCGATCATGATCTCTATCCTCCTCGCTGACGATCACGCCATAATCCGTGCCGGTCTACGGCTGCTGCTTGAGCGTCACGATGACCTCCGCGTGGTCGGTGAGGCCGGAAATGGCCGCGAAGCGGTCGAAATGGCCGAATCGTTGAAGCCGGATGTGGCCGTGATCGACGTCGCGATGCCGTTGCTCAATGGCATCGAGGCGACGCAACGGATCTGCTCCGGCGAGACGTCCACGCAGGTTGTGATTCTCAGCATGCACTCCGACGAGAGTTACGTGCTTCGCGCATTGAAGGCCGGCGCCCGCGCCTACATCCTGAAGGAGTCGGCCGAGGACGATCTGATTCGAGCTGTCCGGAGTGTGAGCGCGGGCAAGAGCTTTTTCAGCCCCGCCATCTCGCGTATGTTGCTGGATGACTATGTCCGGCAGGCTGCCAGCAAGGGAATTGTGGACAGCTACGATCTCCTCACGCCTCGCGAGAAGGAACTACTGCAACTGATCGCCGAAGGAAAAACGAATAAAGAGATTGCAGCACTATTGAGTCTCAGCCCCTTCACCGTGGAGACGCATCGCGCGCGGATTCTGCAGAAGCTGAATCTGCACAGCGTGCCGCAACTGATCATCTATGCGGTGCGCAAAGGAATTGTCTCCTGACCTGGCACACACGAGCCGTTTGAGTTCGCGGTGCGAGATCGCGCCTACTGCCGATTCGCCGGTCCGCTGAGCGATCGCTCGATCAGGTCGTGCGGGTCCGTTGAAACACCGTGGTCGCGCCACAGCCAACGCATCATCTCGGAGAAGACAGTTTGCAGCATCTTCTGGCCGTGCGGTCCGATGCCCCAGGAATAATTCACGTCGTAGCCCTTTTCCGTTAGGGCCTGCTGCATCCGGACGTTCTGATAAAACCAGTCCCGCCGCTGGTCGTAAGTTCCGTCCGGACTGAGTGCCCGATTGTCGTTCCGGCCATCGACCAGAAAGACCCGCAGCGGCTTCTTTTCACTCTTGCGGATGATGTCCGGGTAAGCATCCCCGCCGCGAATGTTGGTGAAGCTGCCCACATTGCTGAGAACCTTGCGGAACTGATCGGGGCGTTCCCAGGCGACGGTGAAGGCGGCAATGGCGCCCGAACTCGATCCGCCGATGCCATGACGTTCCGGGTCCCGCGAGATGTTGTACTGCTTGTAGAGCACAGGCAGCAGCTCGTCGACGATCACGCGGGCGTAGCGGTCATCCAGGGTGTTGTACTCGGTTCTCCGATTTGTATCCTGGTCTCCCCAATTGGCTGGGGTTGGCTCCGGCTGATCCGGGCGCCGGCCCGGATTGATGAAGACGCCAATCATGACCGGAATCTCGCGGCGGTAGATCAGGTTATCCATAACGACCTGCGCGCGGACATCGCCGTCCGCGGCCAGGAACGCCTGCCCGTCGTTGTAGATCATCAGACTGGCGGGAACCGCCGGGTCGTACTGGGCGGGAACGTACACCCAATACGTATGCTGCGTGCCGGGGTATGCCTGGCTTGGCAGCGTAAATGGGCCCTTGATTTCGCCTTCCGGAACTCCCTCCTGGGGCAGTGCGTCCGGGGACAGACGGTAATACCGGCCAGTGTCGGGCGTCTCAGCGGGCACGGCATTCGGGCGCGCCGCCGGCGGCTGAACCGGCGCGTTGGCAGGCGCGGTCTGCGTTGTTTGCGCGCAGGTGGCGATCGACAACACCGCGAACATTGACAAAAGGTTGCTCTTCATTGCGTTGACGGTCAACATAGCATGATCGATCCGGTGGCTGAATTGAGGGGGATCAACCCGATTCGCGTTAGGCAGACCGCGTACGAGCGCGGCTTACAAGATCGTCAGACAGAATCACGATGATATTCGGCCGGTTCCGTGGGGCCGCAAGGGTCAAGTACGATTGAGCGGCAGTGAGCGTGCCGCCGACAAACGCCCTGCGCTACAGAATGGATGGGCTTGAAAGACCGTTCACGGCTCCAGATAAACGCCAAACTCCGCCACGGCCGGCTGATCGCCCGAAGCCTCAATGCTGAGCCGCACCCGTTCCGCCGTCACTGTCTTAAAGCGGTCCGTCTGAACAGCGGCCGGGACGCCCCCGGATGACGCAGCCACCCACCGGCTACCGTCCCAGCAGTCGACGCGGTAGGACTTGATGCGGCTTCCCGCTCCCCCCTGCCTGTCCTCGACCAGCGCCGCGGTGTTGAAGCGCACGCGCCCGTCGAGCGCCACCTCGAGGGAGCATGAGCGTTGGCCGGAGTCGCAGATCCACGCACTCGAAAAATCGCCGTCGTTGGCGAGATCGGGACCGCCCGACTCGTAACTGCTGCTTGCGGTCGCCTTCTTAAGCTCGGCCAGATTGGGTGTCGTGATGGGCAATGGCAAGGGACCAAGGCGCGGCGCCAGCCCCGGGTGCTTCCATGCCGTGCCGATCTCCTCGAGCCGCCTGACGACATTCGGATCCAGTTTCCCCTGCCGGTTTGGCGCCACGTTCAGGATCAGATTACAGTGGGCCTGGTTGAAGGGAATCAGCCACTCCTTTACGATCTGGTCAACCGGCCGCAACGTCTCGCGCGGGAAGCCCTTCTTCCAGAACCACGCGCTCTGCAGGGTTGTGCCCGACTGCGATGGGACTGGATTATCGAGCGAGATCTTCTGCCCGGCACGCTGTTCATATTGCCGGACATCGCTATAGAAGAGGCCTGTGCCCGGGTACTTGGCGGCATTGTGCTCGGAAACCAGACAGTGCGGTTGGAGTTTCTTGATCAGCGCGTATATCTCGTGATAGGGAACGTCGTTGTAAGTCAGCCGGCTCCAGCCAGCGTCCCAACCATCGAACACCAACAGATCGATGTCGCCGTAGTTCGTCAAGAGTTCCGTCAGTTGGGCCTTGATGAGGTCCACCTTCTCCCGCGTTACGAACCTCGGCCGGATGTCGGCCCGCAAATCGAGAATCGAATAATACAGCCCCACCCGCAGGCCGTGCTTGCGGAACGAGTCGACGTAGCTTTTCACGACGTCTCCCCGGAACGGGGTGTCCTTCACGCTTGGACTGGAGGTGGCTGTCGGCCAGATGCAGAAGCCGTCGTGATGCTTCGTTGTGAGAACACCGTAGGTCATGCCAGCGGATTTGGCGGCCGCTGCCCAGCCGTCGGTGTCCAGTTCCGCCGGATTGAACATGCGAGGAGACGCCTTGGGATCGCCCCACTCGCGCTCCTGGTAGGTTGCCATGTTGAAGTGGATGAACATGCCGAAGCGCAGGTTGAGGAACTCCTGCTGGAGTTGTACGAGCGGCTTGTCCGCGGCGTTCACGTTCAACGCGAGCAGAAACAGCAATGTCGGGATTAGTTTCATGGGGATCGTCCGGGCAAAGGTCGAAGTCATTTTAACAACCGGACCAGGGGCTCCGTTTTGAGGGAAGATGGGCAGCTGAGCGGCACGGCGATAGCGACGACGACACCGTGTGCCAGGGCCAGGTAGAAAGCGATATTGTCTGCACCGCCAAGGACGCCGGGGTTGCGTTTGCGCACTCCCGCCGCGCCCGCCGCATTGGGGCCTATCGATACCTGATCCTGATCTCGAGTTTCGACTGTGAATGGGGCAACTCAATCGCTTCGCGCGCTGGATCGATGCGGGTCCAGTCCTGACCGTCGATCGTGACGCTCTCAATTTTGCGGCCCGGCGTACGGGCAACCAGCCAGGCGGTCTTTGCCGGACGCAGCGAAGGCAATTGCACCGTGGCCTCGACCACTCCCCTCTCCGCGCCGGCCCGCAGATGGAAGCTCACCTCGCCGAAGTACGTGGAAAGCCGGTCGGCGCGCACGCCTTCTTTGGACTCCAGCCAGCGCCGGGGCACGCCTCCGGCGAGGTAGAGCGTATCGCCGTCTTCGAGCACGAGCATGTCGCGGATGCGATTCGTGAACTTCGCCTCGTCCGGAATCTTGTAGAAGGGACCGCTGGCGTAGCTCCAGGCCCGGTACTCTTCCGTGAAGGCGACTGCGTCGGGGTAAAGGCAAGCAGCGAAGTTGTTGAAGACGCCACGGATGGCCGCCTGCGCCTCGTGCCGCTTGAGATAGACGAAAATCGGGTTCTGCAAATTCGCCTGGAAGACCATACTGCCCTGGCTGAACCAGTACTTGTCGTCGGTGTTGCCATGGACGTTCATGCCTAGGCCGCTAGTGAGCGTTACGTTGTCTTCCCAGTCGTCGAGGATCCAATCGGCGATCGGATCGTTCACGTTGAAGACGCCCAGGTTCAACAGAATGATGGGGCCGTAGAGCACCTCGCGCGTTGCCGCCAGGCGCAGCATCGGGACGCCCTGAATGCCATAGCGCTGGTAGTAAGCCGCGCGTTGCGGTCCGAAGCGGCGGAAGCGCAGGTTGGGCTCGATGGGGACGTTGGGCGCGTAGGTGCCGTCGCGCATCTGAGTCACCGGGGTCTCGCGCACGGCGCGCAGGATCGCCTCGCGCAGCTCCTTCAGGTAAGCGTCGGCCTCGCGGCGCATTTCCGCCGCTTTGGGATGGCCGATGTCGGCGAGCGCCGTAGCGGCCCGGTCATAACCGGCCCAGGCGAAGCTGTTGGTGGAGAACCACTGTGCCCAATCGGAATTATCTTCGAGCGATGACGCGGGCATCAAACCGTAACCGCGCAGCTTTTGGCCGTCGAGACCGGTCCCGCGGGTTGCTTCGCGCTGTTTCTGAATCCAGGCGATCGCCTTCTCCATATGCGGCCAGGCATGCAGGAGCCAGTCCTTGTCGCGGGAGTAGAGGTAATGTTCCCCAAGCGTCCACAACACGGTTGGGTGGTCCAGGCCATACGTGCTGGCGGTGTAATCGTAGCGTTCATTCACTCGCACGCCGTGGAAGATGGCGTCTTCCATGCCCCGATGCAGACCGGGGAAGCTCTTGCTCCCCTGGAGCCGAAGGAATGTTTCCAGGTACTCGGCCGCAGTCTGGTGATCGCCCAGCGCGTCGAGCGTCAGGACCTGGAAGCACGCTTCGTTGGCGTAAACCTGATAGTCGTAGCTGGCTGCGGGAACCATGTACAGGCCCGTGACCGGATCCTTGGCGGTACTCATGCCAATGTGCCAGACCACGGCGCGCAGCAGTTGATTCAGCTTCGTCTCCGGCGTCGTAATGCGCGCCAGGGCTGCGACCCTGCCCTTCCAATAGGCGAGGATTCGGGCGCGCTGCGCATCGTAGTCTAAGCGCTCGATCTCCCGGGAATCGGCCGGGGTTATGTCGGAGACGAACGGCAGCTTCAGGACGATGGCCTGGCTGGCGCCGGGTTGCACAATGAACGTGAAGTGCGCGGCCTTGCGGCCGTCGGCGCCCGGGAGCACGTCTAGCGCCGGGGCAACTTCCGACTCCACCACCGCGCGGACGATCGGGGACTTGTAGGCGCCCTTGGCATTGCCCGTGGCTACGAGTTCACGACCGTCCAGGCGCAGGTCCTCACCCGGATCGATGTTCATCCAGACATGAGCGGTGCGAGATCCGGAATCCGGGTTGCTGGCCTGCAGGCGCAGCATCAGGACCGCGGGCGTCTGCTCGCTTCTCGCCGGATCGCATGGGGAGAGGGGACCGCGCAGCAGCGTCGTGAAGGCTTCTTCCCTGTACTTCAGGCCATCGCTCTCCCAGTTTTGCGCGATGACGGGCAGATAGCCCTCCTCGAGCGAGACGATCGCCTTGCGGTCTTCGCGGTAGTAGGGAGTCCGGCCGGTCCCAATCTTCCATGTGATCCGCTCGCCATCCCAGATCAGCCGGCGCTTCTCGTCGCCCATCGCCTTGGTCCCGCTGGACCACAGAGTGTCCGGACGCCCGCGTGAGATGAAGACGTTCCCGCCGTACTGGAAGGCGAATTTCTGCCAGCTTGAGTCCGGCGCCAGAGGCAGGTAGATGGGACTGCCGTACTGGTTCTGCCACGGATCGAGCGGCGGGATTTCGCTCGCCGCGCGTTCGTAGCTCTGATCCGGCTCTTTCGGAATCAGGCTGCGGATGTGCGGACCCTTACCCGTGGGCTGCACGAACTCCGCGCTCGTGCTCGCATCGGTGATGTAGGCGTGGACCGCCGGGATGTAGATGGGGCCGCGGCTCAAGTCATTGACATTGAACGTGAACGAGCGGTCCTCGCCACCGGCTTTGGCACGGACCGTCACCAGGGTGCAGTCGAGCGTACCCGGCAGGGAATGCCCCGCCGCGATGACGTCGATCAGCAGGCCCTTGCCGGCTTCCGCACCGTCGAACGACCATTGGTTGGCGGTTTGCAGCGCGTCGCCTTTCTCGAATCCCATCGGCCTCGTGGAGAGCAGCCGTCCATTGGCAATCTCAATCGAGCCTGTCCAGCGAAGCGGCTTCGGATCGCCGTGTCCGAGTGCGATGCGAAGGCTCATAGGCTTTTCCAAAGCATCCGAATAGACTTCGAATCCCATGAGGGGAGGCAGGCCGGTGTCTGAGGCAAGCCGCACCTTTAGGGTCCGCCGATAGCGGACGCCGGGCAGATTCTTCGCGAACGGATTCTCCGTCGGGGCCAACGGGCGGAATGTGAAGTCGCACTCCGCGGCCCGGCATTCGCCTTCGGTCTCCGCGGTAAGCCATTTGCCCTGCCACGGGTCGTCGACCTGATCCTCTATGGTCGGCATCTCGGGACGCGGCGCCGGCCAGGTATGAAACCAATATTGGATCGTCACGCCTTTGGGAACGGAAGAGGCGAACTGCAAATGGACCCGGTGAACGTCCCTCTCTTCGCGCCATTCGAGACCGAGATCCCGGCCAAGGTGCGCCGAGGCATCCCTCAGGCTGGGGAACCGCTGCGGCGTCAGGTTGTCGCCCCAAGCGGAAATCTGACCAAAGGAGGCGAGATCCATCGGACGCGAGACCGGAGCAACCGGCGCGGAACTGGCGAGCGTGATTAACGCAAGGGGCAAGAGACAGGCGAGCGAACGCGTGATCATAGGGAATCCCTGATGAGCCTACCGTCGCGCCTCCGGGTACGCAACCTCTCATGCGAACAAAGTCAGTCTTCTATTGACGGGCTGAGTGCAGGTGATCGATTGGGTTGCTTCCGTGCGGCTCGAGCCGAGCCGACTGCGGCAAGAGTGCAGCGAAGTGAAGCCTGCCTACCGGGGTTTGCGTTCCCATGCGGCCTAATCCAGTACAACGAGGTTCAGACTGGCCCTGAAGAAGAGAAGGTCCACAAAAAGAAGCGGCGACCATCCGGATCTGGATAGTCGCCGTAACTCATTGTAAACAATGGTGCGGGGGGGGGGACTTGAACCCCCACGGGATTGCTCCCGCTAGCACCTCAAGCTAGTGCGTCTGCCAATTCCGCCACCTCCGCATTACCGGCTGGCCTGGAGGGCTTCCGGCTAAGAACTCTTGAACCGCGCGGCGCTTGCGGCTCTTTTCACAGTATACGATTCCCTTCGTTTCGTCACTTGGCCCGAAGGCCAGTGCGGCGGCGGGAGAAACTACTTCTTTGCCGGCGCCGGGATGTGAATCGGGACCGTCTGACCCGCCGGCGCAGCCGGAGCGCTGGACTTCGGTGGCGCGGTGTGGTCGAGAACCGAGGCGCCCCCGGCGTTGCCGCTACCCATCCTCGTATAAAGGATGGACAGGGAGAGCGAGGTCAGCATGAACACAACCGCGGCGATCGTGGTCGCTTTGGAGAGCACAGTGGCGGAGCCGCGCGGGCCAAACGCCGTCTGAGAACCCATGCCTCCGAACGCACCCGCGAGGTCGGCCGCCTTGCCACTTTGCAGCAACACGACGACGATCAGGAAGAAACACACAATAATGTGGACGATCGTGATAGCGATGATCATCGGGGAACCCTTCAAGAGAAAGCCCGCGCACGGAGGCGCGGGCCACCCAAGTCATTAGTATAGCGGAGGAGGAGGCTGCGTTTGCAACGGGGCCGGTTGCAGGGCGGCCGGCGGCCAATCCCGCACAGATTCGCCGGCGATGAGGAGCGATTCTCAGCGCTCCCGAAAGGAAGGAGAGCGTGGGCCAAGGGCGGGGACGCCGGCGCCAATTCCCATGCGGCGTCAGAAAGTCTGAAACTGATGAGGAAATGACGCTACGCGCGGCTGGTCCCCTTCTGGCAGTTTGCCTGCCCTTGTTGTTGGTGAGTCTTTCACGGCCAGCCATGGGCCAGCGCTTAAGCACCGATCTCTTCCTGAATCCGCCCAAACAGTACCGGCCCTGGACGGTCTGGTGGTGGTTCGGCAACGCGACACCAACGTCGGACCTGGTGCATGAGTTGGAAGAGATGGACCGCAACGGCATCGGCGGCGTCGAGATCAATCCGGTCTACACGCTGGATGGCGCCGATCCAAAGCTCGGCCTGGGCCCCGTGGAGATGTATTCGCCGCAGTGGCAGGCGAAGTTCAATGCGGTGGCCGAAGCAGCCCAACGGCTGGGCATGAAGGTGGCCCTGCGCGGCGGTTCCGGGTGGCCCTACGGGGGACCGTGGATCCCCGCAAGCGAAAGTGCCGCGGCAGTGGCACGAGGCACTACGGTGCAGGCGGGACCGAAAGACCTGGACATCGAGGCTCCCGCGCCGCAGACCAGCGGCGATTGGAAGGCAGACCGTCTGGAGGCGGCCGCGGCCTGGAACCGGGCGAGCGGTGAGACACGCCCATTGGCGATTCAAGGCAATCGGATTCGCGGGGAGTTGCCCGCCGGCGAGTGGCAGATCACGGCGGCGTGGCTGATGCGGACCGGACAGACGGTGAAGCGCAACGCGCCCGGCGGCGGCGGCCTGGTGCTCGATCACTTCCGGGCGCAGTCCCTCGATCTGCAGTTGCGCCCGCTGGGCGAGGCCCTGGCGCAAGCGCGCACGGTGGCGCCGCACGCGCTGGCCGGGGTGACGAGCGACAGTCTGGAACTCGACGACAGCAACTGGACGCCCGGTTTTCTGGACGAGTTCGCGCGGCGCAAGGGCTATCGCCTGGAGGCGTATCTGCCGCACCTGTGGAATGCCATCAACGCGAAAACATCGGGCGTGCGGCAGGATTACCTGGAAGTGCTCGGGCGGCTGCAGGTGGAGAACTACACCGGGCAACTGACGGCGTGGTGCGAACAGCGCGGGCTGAAGAGCTTTGTGCAGGCGCACGGCGGTCTGGCCGATGCGCTCGAATCGTATGGCGCGGCCAGCGTGCCGGAAGGCGAGACCATCTGGCCGGGCACGGAGCGGCTGGTGGTGAACGTCCGCAACCGGCGCATCGCCGCCTCGGCGGGGGACCTGTACGGGAAGCCGGTTTCCATGGCCGAAAGCTATACGTGGCTGCGGATGCCTCGTTTTCTGGTGAGGCTGGATCAGCTCAAAGCGGCCAGCGACGCCATCGTGCTGGACGGCATACGGCACATCAAGAACCACGGCTTCCCGAGTTCCCCGCCGCAGCTTGGCAAGCCGGGCTGGGCCTTCTATGCGTCGACGATGATCAACCCAAATCAGGTCTGGTGGCCGCACTATCACGCGCTTTCAGCCTACGTTGCGCGCCTGAATTATCTGATGCAGGCGGGCGAGCGCGTCTCCGACGTTGCGCTCTACTCCGGTGTCGCGGACTCACGCGCCCACTACGATCAGCCAACGGCCCCGTGGCTGGGCGAGGACGACGCCTGGCACCGGCCCGACCAAGACCCGGGGCTGGATGCGACCGCGCGCATCGCCCAGAGGCTGAATCCGCTGGCGCAGTTGCTCTACCAGCGCGGCTACGGGTTCGACATCGCCGGCGACGATGCCCTGGAAAACCGCTTAAGTGCGGCAGGCGGGAGGCTTGGGGGCGGCACACGCTCCTATCGCGCGGTCGTCCTGGTTCAGCCGGAGAGCGTGCCGCTGCCGGTGCTGCGCATGCTGGCGGCTTTCGCGAAGTCGGGCGGGATGGTGGTTTCTATCGGTCGCTTGCCAAGCCGGGGAACGGGACTCGACGGAGATACTCAGGCCGGCGAAGTCGCCACGCTTGTGACCGGGATGAAGCTGGTGCGTGACATAGAAGAGGCCGAGCGCGCCCTGCGCGGCGCGGGTTTGCAGGATTTCGTCGCGGGCACAAACGCTTCCGCAGCGACTTCGCCGCTGCGCGCGATCCATCGGCGGACCGGCGACGTCGATTACTATTTCGTCGCAAACGGCGACCGCGAGAGGCGCGAACTGGAAGTGACGTTCCGCGACGCGCGAGGTCGCAAAGCTCAATTGTGGGATCCGATGAGCGGTGAGGCGCGGGCGTGGGGCGGATCGCGGTTGGCTCTCGGACCTTGGGGTTCGGCGACGATTGTTTTCGGCCTGGGCGACGCGAGCCCCGTGGAGGTTCAGGCCTGGAGTGCGCCCGTAGCCGTGACGGGCGACTGGGACATAAAGACGGAAGGCACCGCAAGCTACTCGGCGTCGTGGACGGCGCTGAGAGACTGGCTCGAGGTGCCGGAGTTGAAGAGCTTCGCGGGGCTGGGAATCTACTCAAGAAGCATCGAAGCGCCTCCTGGAGCGACGATGGCGCGCATCTGCCTGGGACGCGTGGAGCAGAGCGCCGAGTTGCGCGTGAACGGGCGAGAGGCGGGCGTTACGTTCCTGCCGCCGTACTGCGTCCATTCCCCGATTCATCCGGGCGTTAACACGCTCGAGGTGCGGGTGGCCAACACGTGGAGCAACGCCGTCGCCGCGATGGCTCCGCAACCGAGCGTGGCTCCCGGGCCGGGCTATGGAATCACGGACGTGCTCTATGGCAACGCGGTGCGCAAGCCGCAACCGGGCGGGCTGCTGGGTCCGGTGACTGTGCAGTTTCACTGAGGTCGACCGCGGTGAAGTCGGGTAACGGGTTAGTTTTCGAAGAGAAGTTTCGTCAAAAACGGTACTTGGGGACAGCTCCCGTTCAGTTCGTTTTCTCGTCAATCCTGAATCTGAAAACGAGTGCCTCTTGGATGTAGCCAAAGGGATCGATTCCATTATTGACCGTCGGTCTGCGGAAACGAAACTGGACGGCAGCCACCTCCGCTGCGGTGCGCAGCTCATTGGGGCCATTGCTGCAGACCCGCTCAACGGCACCCTGCCTATTGATGAGGACCGTGACGTTGACGGTCCCGGTGACCCCTCTGAGTTCAGCCTGAGGAGGATACAAGGGCTTAACGCTCTTGACGACACCGGCGGGTAACCAGTCGGAAATGCGTGTGGGCTTGTAGGTGCTGAAATTGCAGTCGCTCAAATGCTCTAGTGGGAACTGGTTCGGATCTCGGCTACTAGTTGGCGCCGAGACTGGTGCCATTGCAGTCGCAAGTACATCGCCGTGTTTCGCATCGGCCTTTCGGAGGCTGGGGGGACGGGAGATTATTAGAAGGGCGCACCCTACGGCAATCAGGATTGGGCCAGCGACAACAAACCGTTTCTCCTGCATTTTCTTCTCGGTCCTACACAATCATAGACACGCAGTATCGGCGAGAAGTTCCGCGTCCTGGCGGTAGGTGCCAGGGCCAAGTCTCATTTCCGCTCCGCCAATCGACTGACGTAGAAACCGCGAGAGACGCTCGCGGCTTACTTGTGCTTGTCGACGAGCCGGGCCTTGATACGGTCGCGCGCCGAGCCGGAGCTATCGCCCAGCAGGTGTTTGACGGCGCTGCG
>Ga0315272_10000778_pt1 | contig 16256 bp, 15 predicted proteins | sample C3_middle_MG_FD_203918 | JGI IMG/M metagenome (GOLD analysis project Ga0315272, IMG submission 203918) | Sediment microbial communities from Yellowstone Lake, YNP, Wyoming, USA - C3_middle | ecosystem: Environmental > Aquatic > Freshwater > Lake > Sediment | place: USA: Wyoming | collected...
CCTAATAGGAACGCACTAATGAGCAAAGCATCTTCTTCAGGCAGCGACGCTCGCCGGGCATGCCTTGTCGCAGTTCCCGAAGTACTGGAAACAATGTTCTTCGAGCCGCTGGCGGACGTCCCTGATGTCGGAACGTTGCCAGAACTCAGCATGCTGGATGCGTCCCGAGTTGACTTTGAAGGCAGCACTCGTGGGCACGTCGTCGTGGCGGCGTCCGCGGAACAGACCGCTTCGCTTGCGGAATCATTCCTCGCGCTCGAGGATCAGGATGCTCCGGCGGGAGACGTCGGGCTCGTTCTCGGCGAACTGGCCAACATGGTTTGCGGCAGCGTACTTGGCCACTATCGGCCGGACGGCATCTTTCGTCTTTCGACGCCAGTGACGCAACTCGGGCGTCCGGCGGCAGAATTGAACGAGCCAGGTGTCACCTGGGTACGGTTTCCTCTGGACCGTGGCCCTCTGTTCGTTGGCCTGACGATGGAGGCGGACGGATGACCAGCGGGGCGAAGATTCGCGTGCTCGTCGTCGATGATTCTGCAATTGTCCGCAAGGTACTGTCGGATGTGCTGTCGAGCCAGCCGGACATCGAAGTAGTCGGCACTGCACCCGACCCATATGTCGCCCGGGACAAGATTGTTGGTCTGAACCCGGACGTCGTCACTCTCGACATCGAGATGCCGCGCATGGACGGGCTGACCTTTCTCGACCGGCTGATGGCCTTCCATCCGATGCCAGTAGTTGTGATCAGCAGCCTGACCAAGAGTTCGACACGATCCGCGCTCGAGGCCGTGCACCGCGGCGCGGTGGATGTAATGGCGAAACCTGGAGGGCCCTACTCCGTAGGGGATCTGAAGGAAGATTTGCCACGGCGGGTGCGTGCTGCCGCGAGCGCTCGTGTTCGTCGGACCGGGGCGCCGCTGCCGCACGCCAAAGTCACCGAACGCGGTGAAGCCGGGTTGGCGGGAACGTGTACGGAGAAGGGCGCGGGACCGGCCGGAGTCTGGATTGGTGCGGCGCCTCTGCCTGTGGCGGGCGGCTGGAAATCAGCCCGCTTTATCGCGATCGGGGCGTCGACCGGTGGAACCCAGGCGATAGAGCAGATCTTGAGGCAGTTTCCGGCCGATTTTCCACCGGTCGTTGCGACCCAGCACATCCCGGTCGGTTTTTCAGCGGCGTTTGCCGAGCGGCTGAACGGCGTCTGCGCGATACGAGTAAGTGAAGCGGAAGACGGGGATGTTCTGCGTCCCGGTCATGCCTATATCGCGCCCGGGAACCGGCACATGCAGGTGATCAAGCCGGCGGAAGGTGGGTATGCCATTCGGCTGCATGACGGGCCGAAGGTCCACTATCAGCGTCCGGCGGTGGATGAACTGTTCTTCTCGGCCGCAAGGTTTGCGGGAAATGTCGCGACAGGAATCCTGCTTACGGGGATGGGGAAGGATGGGGCGGAAGGGCTGCTGGCCCTGAGAAAGGCCGGGTGTCATACGATTGCACAGGACGAGTCAACCTGCGTCGTCTTCGGGATGCCGCGTGAGGCGATCCTGCTTGGCGCCGCGCAAGAGGTTCGTCCCCTGCAGGCTATAGCAGCCGCGGTGATGGCCGCGATGAGCGGTCGCGCGGGCCACGCAGCCTGATGCTCCGGCCGATGCCGGGCTAAAGGGACGCGGCTGCCAGGAGCGGCGGATGGAGCAACGTCATTTTGCGAATCTGGCCGAGTTGTTCTTCCCCTGAGCCCCGTTCGGGCGTTCCCCGTCTGCCGGCGAAGGAGTATTGGGAGCAAGGATGAGCCAGGTTGCAGCACAAGGCATGCATGCGGGTCTCGCTGCCGGTCCAGGGACGCATCGGCCCCAACCCAGCCATTCGCTATCTCTTGAGTCTGCGACATGCGCACTCGATGTTCCACTAGCCGGGCAGTCGCCGCCACCTGTTCGGCTCTCCGGTCCGTGCGGTTGGAGAGGAGCATAGTGCGGCCCTGCCGTTGTTCCGGCACTATTTGCACACGCGGCCGTCCACCTCAAACGTCAACGGCCAGTGATTCTCGCGGCGCGCCTGGATGCAATCCATGACCTTGCGCAGGGTGGGTCCTCCAAACCTGAATCTCAAAGCAGGCCACGCCGGATGCGCGAACGCGCCTTGAGGCGCGGATAGCGTCTTCCGCGGGTGTCCTTTCGTCGTGTTGACGCGCACGCCCTCTGTCATCCGGCCAGCGGAGCGGGCCACCCAAAAGAGCACTGACGGCGCAGAATCGCCACGGCGACCCGCCTGCTAAACTCAGCGTCGAGTGGAGGTGAACGGTTTTCGATGCGGATTCTGGTAACGGGTGCGACGGGCTACATCGGCTCGGCGATTTGCGGGACTCTTCGCGCCAATGCCCATGACGTCGTCGCACTCGTGCGCAGCCCGGAAAAGAAGGCGGCGGTCGAAATACTGGGCTATGAGGCGCAACCCGGCGACCTGACGGATCCTGCGTCACTGAGGAATGCGGTGGCGGGCGTCGAAGCAGTGATACACGCGGGCGTGGCCAGTGGTCCGGCCCCGGGTACTATCGAACACGCCGCCGTGGAAGCGATGCTCGACGCGCTCTCCGGCTCCGGCAAGCCGTTCGTCTATACCAGCGGAATCTGGGTTTACGGAGACACCCAGGGACGGGTCGCCGGGGAAGTTGCGATGCTGCGTCCCGCCGCTCTGGTCGCGTGGCGTCCGCCGGTGGAGGACATGGTGCTGGAGGCGAAATCGCGTGGGGTGGCTAGCGTCGTCCTACGCCCTGGAATCGTATTCGGCCGGGGCGGCGGGTTTGTCGGCGGGATGTTCCAACAGGCGCGCGCCGAGGGTAGAGTCTCGGTCGCGGGCGACGGGGAAAATCACTGGTCTCTGATTCACGTGGACGACCTCGCGGATCTCTACACGCGCGTCGTGACCGATCCCGCAGCGGGGGAAGTCTTTGTCGCCTGTGGAGGAGTTCCGCAGCCGGTGCGCAAGATCGCCCTGGCCGTCAGCAAGGCTTGCGGTATTGCAGGCAAGGTCGAGTGCGTGCCCTTGCCCCGGGCGAGAGAGGTCTTCGGTCCCGCGGCCGATTGCATGGCGATGGACCAGAAAGTTGCGTCCACCAAAGCTGCGCGCTTCTTCGGCTGGATGGCGAAGCACCCGTCGGTTTTCGACGAGATCTTCTCGGGCTCGTATCTGAATCTGCCGCCGGCAGACTGAAGCCGCACGACTCTGTTCAACCGCGTGCTGGAGACGATTCAGCTGCGGTGGTTGCGCTGAAGCTTCTCTGATACGCACGGAAACTCGCCGCAGCAATTCGGTGGCCCGCTCGTCGTCCAGGGATTCAAACTTCGACGCCACGGCCGGATGGCCGACGCGCATGCGCAGGACCTGCCCTTGTTTGTTCAGCAGTTCGCGCGGCGGAAGCGCCGTGCGCAGGCGGGGATGCACCAGGCCCGCAATTTGGAACAACGCGCTGTTGGCTCCCTCAAGATAGAAAGGCAGCGCGGCGGCGCCGGAATGCTTGATCAGGGCCGCGGCGGTGCGGCTCCAATCCGGGTCGTGAATGCCCGGAGGCATGAAGCGCATGTGCGACACTTCACCGGCGGGGAAGATCACTAACATTCCGCCCCGTTCGAGCCATTGCTTCGCCTCGCGCAGGCTGCGCCGGTTGGCGCGCTGGGCCGACTCTCCGCCGAACGGGTCCACCAGGATCAGAAACGGACGCACATCGGGCAGCGCTCCGAGCATGTCATTGGCGAGCACACGGAAATCCGGACGATGCTGAGCGAGTAGCCAGATCAGTGCAATGCCCTCGGCCATCCCGAGCGGATGATTGGCGACGGCGACCACAGCACCTGTTTTCGGGATGCGGGCCAGGTCCTCGGGCGAGATGTCCACGCCGATGTTCAGCCGGTCCAGGGCCTCGCCTAGAAACCCCAGCCCCGCTGCGATTTCGCGCGTTTCGCTGCAAAACTGGTCGAGGTATTCGAGCTTCAGGAGCTTGCTGAGAGTTCCGCTCACAGGCGCGAGGAGGGGCTTGTTCGTCATGCGCCACAAGGCGCCGGAAAACGCCGACCGATCGCCCGGCGTAAAGTAATCCGTGACTGGCATCTCTACATGAAGTAACTTAAGAATCTATCGTTTGCGTGAATACCCAGTAACAGGTTTGTTCCGCTATTCAACACGAACTCTTTGCGCCCAGACGCAGTGTATTAAGCTGGCAACATGAGGACTTTAGCATCCGTTTTGAGTGTCTCGCTCCTGGGCCTGGCGGCATGGGCACAGGCCCCCGCCGCAAAAGCGCCCGCCAAGGCTCCGGCCAAGAAAGCGGCGGCTCCCGCAAAGGCGGCTCCCGCAACGCCGAAGACGCCCCGACCCGACGGGCTGTACACAACCATTTCGACGTCGATGGGCGACATCACGTTGAAGCTCTTCGACAAAGAAGCGCCCATCACCGTGAGGAACTTCGTGGGCCTCGCCACGGGACGCAAAGCCTGGACCGATCCCAAGACCCGGCAGCGCGTCAGCCGCCCGCTTTACAACGGTTTGATTTTCCACCGTGTGATTGAAAACTTCATGATCCAGGGCGGCGATCCGACCGGCACCGGCATGGGCGGCACGGACGTCATCAAGGACGAGTTCGATCCGTCGCTGAAGTTCGACCAGCCGGGCCGTCTGGCGATGGCCAACGCAGGTCCTAGAACGGGCAGCTGTCAGTTCTTCATTACGGAGGTACCGACGCCTCACCTGAACGGGCAGCACACGATCTTCGGACAGGTGGTGGAACACCAGGAACTGGTGAGCCAGATCACGCATGTCGCGAAGAATGCCGAGGGCCGGCCAAACACGCCCGTCGTCATCAAGAAGGTGACCTTTGAGCGCTGGCTGGACGGCAAGGAAGCCCCACTTTTCCCGCCTGCCCCAAAAGCTGGCGTCGCCAAGAAGGCCCCTGCTAAAGCCCCGGCGAAGAAGTAGTTCGTCCTCATTTCAGGATTCGCGGAGCGGATGCATTGTGGGGCGGTCCCCTCTGGACACCTCCCGACGGGTGACGGTGCCCGCCCGGCCTTGTCTGCGCGATCATGTCTGTCCCACGCAGAGCCGGACCTGGGCGGCCGCGGACGAGGTCGTCCGCCCCGCTCAGCCTGCGGAGACCCGCTCGAGAGTGTTCAGTATACTGATTGCATCGAGTTTCGGCCTGCACGATGGGTCCCTTCACAAGACGATTACTTTTCAACCTGCTGGCCTTGCCCGCCGCACGACTGTTCGGACAGGGCATGGCCTCGCGAGGCGTTCGAGCCGCTCCCAAGGGCAAGCCATCCGGCATTCCGTTCCTCGCGAAATTCACCGACATCGCGCGGCAGGCAGGGCTCACGGAAAGCGTGGTGGCGGGCCACGCGGATCGCTGCGATTACATCATTGAAACGATGTGTTGCGGCTGCGCGTTCATCGACTACGACAACGATGGCTGGCTGGACATTCTGGTGCTCACCGGCTCGCGATTCGGCGATCCACCCGCGGACGCCTCCATCCGCCTCTACAAGAACAACCGCAACGGCACGTTCACCGACGTCACGCGGGCCGCGGGCCTGTTCCGCACCGGCTACTTTTACGGCGTCACGGTGGGCGACTACAACAACGACGGACACGAAGACCTCTTCATTACCGGCTGGGGGCAGAACATCCTGTTCCGCAACAACGGTGACGGGACGTTCACGGAGGTCACGAAAGAGGCCGGACTGCTGAACGCCAAGCCGCGCTGGGGCTCGGGCTGCACCTGGGTCGATTACGACCGGGACGGCAGGCTCGACCTGTTCGTGTCCAACTACGTCGCGTTCGACTACAAGACGGTGCCGCGCACGGGCGAGAGCGGGGGCTGCAACTACAAAGGTGTGTTGGTGAACTGCGGCCCGCGCGGGTTGGGGCACAGCCACCACAGCCTGTATCACAACAACGGCGACGGCACCTTCACGGACGTGACGGACAAGGCCGGCATCAGCAAAGTGGACCCCGGCTACGGGCTGACCTCAACGGGCGCCGACCTGGACAACGACGGCTGGCCGGACATCTACGTCGCCTGCGACTCTACGCCGAGCCTGCTGTTCCACAACAATCACGACGGAACTTTCACCGAGCAAGGTCTGGACAACGGCGTCTCGCTGAGTGACGACGGCATGTTGCAGGCGGGTATGGGACTCGGCATTGGCGACTTCAAGCTCGACGGCAACCTGCACATCTTCAAGACGCATTTCGCCGAGGACACGCCGGTGCTTTACATCAACGACGGCAAGGGCAACTTCCGCGATGTCACGCTGAAATCGGGCCTCGGCGTCGAGACGCGCTTCGTGAGCTGGGGAACCGGCATCGCGGACCTCGACAATGACGGGAATCCGGACCTGTTCTGGGTCACCGGCAGCATCTACCCCGAAGCCGAAAAGCCCATGCCTGCGTTTCCGTACAAAACCCCTCGCGTTGTGTTTCGCAACCTGGGTAACGGACGGTTCGAGGAACTGATCGGCGAGGCCGGCCCGGGCATCGAAGCGCCACACTCCAGCCGCGGCTGCGCCTTCGGTGACTTCGACAACGACGGCGACGTGGACATCCTGATCGTGAATCAGAACGAGCCGCCATCTCTGCTGCGCAACGATGTGAGCGGCGGGCGGCATTGGATCAAGGTGAAGCTTACGGGGGTAAAATCGAACCGCAGCGCAATCGGCGCTCGCGTGACCGCCCGGTACGGAGGCAAGGTGCAGGCGCAGGAGGTGCTCGGGCAATCGTCCTATCTGTCCGCCAGCGACCGCCGGCTGCACTTCGGGCTCGGAGCGGCGACTACGGTCGATCTCGAAATCCGGTGGCCGCTCGGTCTGGTGGAGAAATTCTCTGGCGTGGCGGCCGACCACCTGGTCCACGTCACCGAGGGAACGGGCATCACCCGTCTGCAGAAGTTCTCATGACTGCAAGCGCCCTGGGTCGAATTCGGACGAGCCTGTGCGTGTTGCTGGCGCTACTGGTTTGCACTGGAGTCCTGCTGGCGCAGCCTGAAGCCGCGCCCGCGGCCAGCGTGAACGCGGCCCGAAGCCTGCTCGCCAGAGGCGCGCGGGAACAGGCGGTTCACATGCTGAACGAGCTCATCCGGCGCAATCCGCGCGACGGGGAAGCCCGGCTATTGCTGGGCATGGTCCTGGACGAAAGCGGACGGAGCGGTGAGGCGGTCGCACCCTTGATGGAGGCCGTACGGCTGCTGCCCGCCTCGGCCGAAGCGCATAACGCGCTGGGGGAAGCGTTCAACAACCTGAACGCGCTCGGGCCGGCGCGCGGAGAGTTCGAAAAAGCCGTGCAACTCGACCCCGGCATGGCGAAGGCGCACCTCAATCTGGGCATGGTGCTGGCGCAGACCGACGACCTCGCCCGCGCGGCGGAGCATCTCGACCGGGCCCTCGCGATGCTGGGCGGCACGCCCGAAGCCGCGCTCGCGCATTACCTGCGAGCCAAGGTGCATACCGACCTGAGCGAGGTGGCGCAGGCGAGCACGGACTTGAAAGAAGCGGTCCGCCTTAAACCCGATTTCGCGGAAGCATGGTCGGACCTGGGGCAGGCTCGCAAGACGCTGCAGGACGACGCTGGAGCGCTCGCCGCTTTTAAGCGGGCCGTAATGCTCAGCCCCTCGGATCCGGTTGCGCTCACGCGTCTCGGCGCGGAATACCTCAGCCAGGGGCAGGTTCGTCCCGCAATTCTGTATCTGCGGAAGGCCTATCGCATCGATCCGAAGGATCAGACCACGCTGAACAGCCTGCAGACTGCTCTGCGCCAGGACGGGCAGATGGAAGAGGCGCGCAAAGTCAAGGAGAAGCTCGTAGAGGTGCTGCGCGCGCGCGATATCGCCACGCAAAATCAGCTCAACGCAACCCTCATTAATAATGAAGGCGCCGCTCTCGAAAAGGCCGGAGACCTGCGGAGCGCGCTGGATAAGTATCGGGCGGCAGTGGAACTGGACCCGCGCCAGGTTGAGCTGAGAGTCAACTACGCCATCGCATTGCTCCGGCTGGGCCAGTGGAAGCCGGGCCTTGCGCAACTGCGCGAGGCGATGCGGCAAAGGCCCGACGACACGGTGCTCAAGGCGGCCTGGGACGACGCGATCCGCCAGGCTCCGCCGGGCTCGTGGACCGCCGAAGACGAGCGCGCGCCCCGGCCATAGCGCTCCCCCGCCGTCCGAAATCTCTGGCGACGCTCCACTTCGAGCATGGCGTCGAGGCTGGAACGGCTTCGGGATTGGCGCGGACCGCCGCACGGCATCTTTTGGCAGACAGCCCTGAGCGCCGGGCGTTGTGTGCTGTTTTATCCAAGCGCTTGAAGCGGTGCTTTGCCACGCCTTTTGTTGCCGCGGAAGCCAATCCAGCGGCTCCTCCAGAGGCGCTGCGGTACGTATTGAGACTCCTCGCACGCCTGCTTTCGAGGGTCAAGTCACAAACACCAGTATCGATTCATCACATTCACCGGTTCCCCGCGCGTGCAGAGAATCGTTCCGTTTTCACTCCTCCATCCAGCTCGCGGAGACAATATGCCGCGCGGGAGGATGTAGAAGCGCACCCATCATCCCTAATGCAGCCAAACGGCTTATAACAGGATGGAGCCACGACCAACCGGTGAACGGGGCTGCGCCGGAAGGCAGACGGAATAGATCGAGGAGGGGGAAGCGGTCAGCCCGCGCCGGGCCATTGCTTGGATTCGCATCAGGCATTTCCTTCCAAGGATGAAACGGTACCGCCTGTTTTGTCTCTTGATGCGAGGCTTTTATAATTTCGGCTTCTTTTGTCCGAAGCTCTGTTATGATCTCCATGTACGTCGAGTCGCTCAATCCGATGAGCGCTCATTGTTCATAGACGGTCGAAGTTTCGCGGCGGATTCTCCTCCAATCCTCCTCCAATCTCCGCCGCGAAACTTCCGTCATCGCAGATTCACCCTCAATGCGAACGAATTTCACTTTTCAAACGTATAAGTGAGCAGGGTTCCACACCGCCGCGCGTCTGGCGCAGAAAAAGAGGGCCGGCTATGAACTGTTTCTTCTTCCCGGGGTTTCACATCTTCTTCCGATTCGGGGAATTGTTCCTCATCGTGTTGATCGTCGTTGTGCTGGTCCGTCTTGTTTCTGAACCGAGGGACCGCTATCCTTACTCGCCGCGTCCAGGCGGAGAGACAGGCCAGTTCTGCACGCGCTGCGGCTCGGAGTTTCGGGAGTTGGCCGCTTTTTGCGCGCATTGCGGAGCGAAGCGAAGTTAAGTGGCATGCTACCGGCGCTGCGGGGACAGCATTCGACGCCTGAAGCGCGGGTCCCCGCCCATCGAGAGAACTGTGCCGCTGCAGTGGCTGGCGCGATTGCGTTGGATCAGGCCGGACCCGCGATCGACTTCAACATGGCGAGCAGTGCTTCACCCCGATGGCTGACGCCCATTTTGCGTTCCGCTTCCGCCTCTCCGAAGGTACAGCCGAAGGGCTCGTAGTAGAACATCGGATCGTAGCCAAAGCCCTGCGCTCCGCGCTCCTCGTCGATAATCCTGCCTTCCACCGCGCCACGAAACGTGGCCAGCAATTTGCCCCGCTGCGCCAGCGCGATAACGCAGACAAACCGGGCGGTGCGGTCCGCCTTATCCTTCACCCGTTCCCGCAGCAGCCGGTTGTTCTCCCGGTCGGTCGCCGACGGGCCGGCATAGCGCGCCGAACGGACGCCCGGTTCGCCGCCCAGCGCGTCCACCTCCAGCCCCGAATCGTCGGCGAATAGCGGCTCCTCGCAAAAGACGCTGTAGTAGAGCGCCTTCTCGATGGCGTTCTCTTCGAACGTCTCGCCCTCTTCCTCGGGCGGTGCGATGGATTTCAAACCGTCGAGCGGCAGAATCTCGATGTCGCTGAATCCGAGATGTTCGGTCGCCAGCCGGAATTCGCGCAGTTTGCCGGGGTTCGAGGTGGCGCAGCGGATGATCGGCATGGACCGCGCTACTCCAATCCAAGCGCACGGCGCTGCGCTTCCACCAGTTCCGTAATGCCCGTGCGCGCCAGCGCGATCATTTCCGCCAGCCGCGCATCCCGAAAAGTGGCCCGCTCGCCGGTTGCCTGCAACTCGACGAACTCGCCCGCGCCGGTCATCACAACGTTCATGTCGACTTCGGCCTGCGAATCCTCGTCGTAGCAAAGATCGAGCAACGCCTCGTTCTGCAAAATGCCAACGCTCGTGGCTGCCACGTGATCGCGCAGCGGGTTGCGCTTCAACTGGCCGAAATCGAGCATCTTCTTCACCGCCAGGGCCAGCGCGACGTAACCGCCTGTAATCGAGGCGGTGCGCGTGCCGCCGTCGGCTTGCAGCACGTCGCAATCGACGATGACGGCCCTTTCGCCGAGCGCGTCCATGTCCACCACGGCGCGCAACGAACGTCCAATCAGGCGCTGGATTTCCATGGTCCGCCCCGAGGGCTTGCCCTTGGTGACTTCGCGAACATTCCGCTCAGCGGTGGCGCGCGGCAGCATGGAGTACTCGGCGGTCACCCAACCGCGTCCGGAATTCCTCAGGAAGGATGGAACCGTATCTTCAATGCTGGCGGCGCAAAGAACCCGCGTGTTGCCCACTTCAATGAGGACGGAGCCTTCCGCCGTCATCAGGTAGCCCGTCGTCATCTTCACCGGGCGCGGCTGGCCCGCCGCTCTGCCATCGCTTCGAAGCATTTGGTTTTGTGACCTCCACGCGACTCAGGCACGCGCAATCGAATAGTAAATCAGCAGGCAGACCAACAGAATGATCGAGACAACTAGAATGATGCAGCCCAGGCCACCTGAGACGCCGGGCTTTGACAATCGACTCAGCGCCGGCTTCTTACTTCCCGCAGGCTTGATCTTTGCCATAAATCCCAATGTAACATCCGCCCTGCGGACGAACTCTCCCGAAGGCGAATATGATGGTCTGGAAATGCGTTCGCTCTCATTACTCGTTATTCTCACCTCCTCGCTTGGATCTCTCCTGGCTCAGACGGCGCCCATGCGGCCGCCGGCGGTTCCATTGGTTACACACGACCCATACTTCAGCATCTGGTCGTTCGATAACCGGCTCACCGGCGGAGTCACCCATCACTGGACAGGGGCCCCGCAGCCCCTCACCGGGCTCATCCGCGTGGACGGCAAGGCCTTCCGCTTCGCCGGAGCCGAACCGCGCAGCCTGCCGGCGATTGAACAGACAAAGCTCACGGTCACTCCGACCGCGACCCGCTACGAGTTCGCCGGCGCCGGAATTCAACTGAACCTGACGTTTCTGACGCCCGCCATCGCCAGTGACCTGGACCTGCTTTCCCGTCCCCTGACGTACGTTCGCTTCGAGGTGAAAAGCGCGGATTCCGCCGCACACGCGGTGCAACTCGAGTTCGACGCCTCGGCGCAAATCGCCGTGAACACACCGGACGAGCGGGTAAACCTCGGCCGGTATGAGTTCGGTCACGTTACGGCGCTGCGGGCTTCCTCGGCCGAGCAGAAGATGCTGGCTCGCGCGGGGGACGACCTGCGCATCGAGTGGGGTTCGCTGTATCTTGGAGTCCCGCACGCGCAACCGGGCGCAGTCGGGCGGCTGATGCCGGTCTCCGGGCGCCAGGCCTTCATTGACAAGGGCGCGCTGCCCGCGAACGACCTGACCGACCAGGAAGGCCGCGCCGAGCACAACGTGCCGGTGCTCGCGGTTGCCTTCGATCTAGGCAAGGTGGCCGCCGCGCCGGAGCACCGTCTGGCGATGCTCGCCTACGACGATGTCTTCTCCATCGAATTCCTGGACCGGCGCCTGCGGCCCTGGTGGCGTCACCAGGGAATGGATGCCGCGTCGCTGCTCGAGACGGCCACGAAGGAATACCCCCAGATTGCCGAGCGCGCGCGGAAGTTCGACGAGGAGTTCACCGCCGATCTGGTGAAGACCGGCGGACCGGAATACGCCGCGCTCGCCGTGTTGGCGTATCGCCAGGCCCTGGCCGCGCACAAGCTGGTCGCGGATGTGGACGGCACGCCGTTGTTCTTCTCGAAAGAGAACTTCTCCAACGGCTGCATCGCCACAGTTGATGTGACCTACCCCAGCGCGCCGCTCTTCCTGTTGGTCAATCCAGAGCTGCTGAAAGGCATGTTGCGGCCGATTCTGGACTACGCCTCGCTGCCGCGCTGGCGCTGGCCGTTCGCTCCGCACGATCTGGGCACCTACCCGCTCGCCAACGGACAGGTCTATGGCGGCGGCGAGCGCACGGAGGAAAACCAGATGCCGGTGGAAGAGAGCGGCAACCTGCTGATCCTGCTGGGCGCGCTGGCCCACATCGAAGGCAACGCGGATTTCGCCATGCATTACTGGCCGGAACTGACCCGCTGGGCCGAATACTTGCGCGAGAAGGGCATGGACCCCGAGAATCAGCTCTCTACCGACGACTTTGCCGGACATCTCGCGCACAACACAAATCTCTCCATCAAAGCGATTGTGGGCCTGCGCAGTTTCGCTGAACTGGCCCGGCTCGGCGGCAAGCCGGACGTCGCCGCGCGATACCAGTCGCTGGCCAAAGAGATGGCCGCCAAGTGGCCCCAGATGGCCTCCGACGGCGACCATTACAAGCTTGCCTTCGACCGGCCCGGCACCTGGAGCCAGAAGTACAACCTGGTCTGGGACCGCCTGCTCGGCTACAACCTTTTCGCGCCCGAAATCGCCCGCAAAGAGGTCGCCTACTACCTCACGAAACTCAACATCTACGGCTTGCCGCTCGACAACCGCAAGACGTACACCAAGCTCGACTGGATCGTGTGGAGCGCGTGCCTGACCGAAAAGGACGAGGACTTCCGCAGGATTGTGTCGCCATCGTATCGCTGGATGAACGAGACGCCTTCGCGCGTCCCGCTCACGGACTGGTACGAAACCACCAACGGCAAGCAGGTGGGCTTCCAGGCGCGCTCGGTGGTGGGCGGGCTATTTCTGCCGATGCTGCGCGACGGAGAATTGTGGAAGAAGTGGGCATCACGCGGGGGGAAGACCGCGAATTAGGGGGTGCATCGGCGCGCAGTGCAGGCAGCGGAGTCGGGCATAAACCCTTCTAAGGTGTGCGCAAACGTCCGACAACGTCCGGCCCGCACAGGGTATAATGCCGGCCGTTCCAGGTATAGATCGCTTCCGCCTTGGCTTTAGTGGCGCAGTGGGCGAGCATGGCGTCGTAGATGCCGCCGCCCACGATGCCCAGAGCCGCCGACGCCTGCAGCGCATCGGAGTATTCATCACCAGTGAGCGCAATGATAGACAAGCGCTCGCGTATGCTTCCGATAAACAGCATGGCCTGCTCGCCGCTGATGCGGTGCTTGCCCGGCATGCGGGTCAGAGTGGAGTACACCTCGGCCAGGCTGTGCGCCCCGCAGCAGCCATTGGATTTGTCGAATTGGATGAAGAGTTCCAGGCTGGCCCGATGATGGGCGTGGTCCCCGTAGAACACCGGCACCAGGACCGACGTATCGAAGAACGCCTTCATTCGCCCTTGCCGAGATTAACCATGTCGCGTTCTTCACGGAGTTGCTGCAGCATCTCATCCGTGGCGGAGGCGGGCAGCGGCTGCCCCGTACGAAACACCCAGACGCCTTGTTCCTTTGTGAGCGGCCCAGTCCCACGGACCGGACGCAGGGTGATCTGCTCCCCGGCGCTCTCCATCTCCAGGGCGTCGCCGGGCTCAAGATGCAGCACTTTCCGCAGAGGCCTGGGAATCACGACCCGGCCGGCCTTGTCGATGGTGAGAAGGATGTTCATTTTGGTACGCATCTGTGGGTCAACCCATTAGTCAATACCATCCTACTGCAGATTGTTGCCGTTCGATAGGCCAGGAACACGGGCCGCCATCGTAACAATGCCGTTTCCGTACATCCCGTTTCCTCAGATGGCTCGGGGCCGGACCCACCGCTTGCTTACTATACAAAGTTTTGTATACTGCATATGCGGTCGATTCCAAACCCGTCGAGTTTCGGGCCGCTCGCTTGAAGACTTGCGCGCCTTCCCTCTGACGGCCAGGCGCGAGGCCGGCCATCAGTTGGACCAGGTGCAACACGGCTGGGAACCGGATGACCGGAAGCCCATAAACACGGTGGGCCGGGGTGTGAAGGAGATTCGAATTCGGGATGAGGCTGGCGCGTTCCGCGTCCTCTACGTCGCGAAGCTCGTCGACGCGGTCTACGTGCTGCACTGCTTCCAGAAGAAAACGGAGAGAACCAGCAAGGCGGACGTGGAGCTTGCCGCCAAGCGTTACCACGAGTTGTTGAAGGAGTTGGAGCAATGAGCAAGCAACGCTTTACCAGCGTGTGGGACGCCATCGAAGACACGCCCGAACAAGCCGCGAACATGAAGCTGCGCTCCCTTCTGATGACGGCACTGAAGGACCATATCACCCGCGCCGGGATGAACCAGGCGCAAGCCGCCAAGCTCTTCGGCGTCACGCAACCGCGTGTCTCCGACCTGATGCGCGGCAAGATCGGCTTATTTGCGTTGGACGCGCTGGTGAACATGGCGGCGGCCGCAGGCTTACGCATCGAAATGCGAGTGCGGGAAGCCGCCTGACAGCGCGGACGATCGGATCCCCACGCGTTCGTACTCGTCGAGTGACACCTCATCCTCGCGCCGGTTGCAAAGCTTCCTTGTGCGCGGCGAAGAATGGTCAACTTGGGCGCAGGTGGCGGGCGTTCGAAGCACCCCGCCGCGCCCAGGCGAACCTCCAGCCCGACCTTCCCTTGTAGTGCAGCCAATTGGCGGCGCTTCGAGGTAAACCCATCGTGGCACATGGGATTTGCGTATACTGTCCCGCGATTCCACGGGGCGCAGGCCTTTGCGTAGGCGCGCGCAGGATGAGCCGAGCCGGCAAGTGGTCTCAGAGTCCTCTCCGTTCCGCCTCCGCCGTGGTGGTGCCTCTGTCCTCTCGGATCATCTCCAACCACAGCCGCATGGTTAGATCTTCCCTTTCAGGTACACCAAGCTGGAAGCGCAACTCCGTCGTGTAGCGCGCCTGAAGAAGATCAAGATCAAACGGCACGCGCCGCGCGAGAAACAGAACGTCGTCCCGGTCCTTCTGGCTGTTTCGTTCGAGCTTTGAAAGAGCCAGGTCGTAAGGGTCGAGAGCCATGATGTGGAGGTTTTCGTAGGCGCCGGGGAACATTTCCACAAGTCGTTCTTCGTAGCTGTCCGGGATCGCTGCAACCGCTACGCGGTCGAGATAGATGCGGTACTTCTCATGCAGCGGCCCGCCGCGCGAACCGAGTTTCATCAACGTCTGAGCCGCGTCTTGTGGCGCAAGCTCGATCACGTCGACATCCGCCGTAGGCCGTTCGAGCCCGTACAGCAGGGTGACCACAAAGCCACCAACGCAGTCGAGCCGCACGGTTGAGTCGACTGCCGCATCCAGCTCTCTGAAAAACGAATTCCACGGTTCCGGTGGAAGGCTAGACGACATGATCGAGCTGCTCCACGGTGAGATCGGTCAGCAGATTCCAGTGTTTCGCCAACTTCGGCCGGTGGGTGCGTAGCCAGGCACGCTCGGCTTGTGTCATCGACTCCTTGCAGAGAGTGTCTTCTCTCGCCAGGCGGGAGGGTTCCAGCGCGGCTTCCCACGAGGCCAGTCGTTCCTCCAGTTCGGAATCGCCGCGTCGGCGCGCGGCCTGCCGCGCCAACTCGACCACAAATCCCAGCCTGTTCTGGCGATCCCTCAACTTCGCATTTGAAACCAGCCAATTCCAATTCAGATCCGGGTAGGCCAGCGGCAACCATGGCAGAGCCTCCGTAACCCGAGAGTCCAAGTCGTCGGTGTCCAGCGCTTCCATCAGCGCCAGGGCCGGATTCAGCCGGTCAAAGCCGCGCAGATAGGCGAAACCCGGGTAGCCTAAGTTGCCTAGGATTGCCTTGAAACCGTTGGCATCGTGAACGGGAGTCTTGTACTCCGGAAGAGGGAGCGCCGTCGCCGGAACCTCAAATACCTCCACAACCCGCGATGCGAGTTCCGAGGATACGGCCCTCGCCCCCCGCTCCACCATGGACAGGTAGGCTTGCGTAACGCCCAGGCGGTCGGCGGCGCGCGCTTGCGTCCATGAGGACGCCTTGCGGACGCTCTTGAGCTCTGCGCCGGTCATATCCTGAATATAACACACTGAGTTATATTTCGCACGAGTCAGGTCGAATCATGCCAGGAGGTGCAGACGAAACGGAATCCGGGTACAGATACTAGACCAGTTACCCGAGGATAGGGACGACGGTTGGA
>Ga0315272_10000779_pt1 | contig 16249 bp, 18 predicted proteins | sample C3_middle_MG_FD_203918 | JGI IMG/M metagenome (GOLD analysis project Ga0315272, IMG submission 203918) | Sediment microbial communities from Yellowstone Lake, YNP, Wyoming, USA - C3_middle | ecosystem: Environmental > Aquatic > Freshwater > Lake > Sediment | place: USA: Wyoming | collected...
GGCCTGGGTGGCGGCGGCGATGCCGGTGAGGACAAAGATACCGGTGCCGATGATCGCCCCGATCCCCAGCAGGGTGAGGTCAAAGGCGGTGAGGCATTTGTGGAGGCCGGTATGGTCGAAATCGTCCGGGGTGGTGTTTTTGGTGCGAAAAATTTTCATGGTCTTCCTTTTTGGGTGGACTGCCTTGCCTGGCCGCAGGCCGGAGGTGTCGTAAGCGGTAATGGGCTCACCAGCCCCAGAGCGTGTCGCGTTCAACCCAGCCGGTGAGGCCGGATTCATGCTTCACCTGGACCCAGCTCTTTTTGTGCTTGATGGTTCGCAGGACCACACCCCGGTTGGCGTTTCCCACGATCCGCTGGTTTTCTCCGGGGCCATTGCGGATAATGGTTTTTTTATCTTCAACAATCATGTGGGGCGTTTTGCCAACCTGGTTTGCGTTGACCCATCCTCCGTCCTCTTCGAAATCGGTCACCTTGAGCCAGTTGCCCTGGCGGCTGACCACCTTCAAGGGGTATCCCACACTCAATTCCCATTTGGTCGGGTATTGTTCTCCAGGCCCGGAATGCATCTTTGCCTTGTCGCGACTGATGCTCACCATTTCCGCATGGGCAGCCGAGGCGAAGATTAACAGGAAAACGAGTCCGAGGCAGAATCGGCGGATCATGGAAAAACCTCCTGGTGCGGGGGAGAGAATCATGGCTTACTGGCTGGAGTCAGCCCCCTGTCCGCGACGGCCAAGGGCAGGCCGCCTATTTCCAGAGAGATGGCGTCGAACTTGCAGGCCTTGTTCATGCAGGCCAGGCAGGTGATGCACTCCGGATCATCCGGAGATTCATTGAATTTGACCCCCATGGGGCAGACATGGTGGCAGGCCTTGCAGTTGGTGCATTTGGCTTCGTCAAGGTGCAGCTTGATCAGCCGGACCTTGCTGAACAGCGCGTAAAAAGCGCCTAGGGGGCAGGCGGTTCGGCAGAAGGGCCGACTGGAAAAGATAGCCCAGCTTAAAAAGAGGATCAGAATCACGAATTTATTAAGAAAAAGCAGGCCGATGGTGTTGCGGAGGTTGGGCTGGAGAAAGAGCATGGGCAGCCCTGCCTCCAGGGTTCCGGCTGGGCAGACGAATTTGCAGAACCAGGGGTGGCCGGTGCCGAATTCGTCAACGAGCACCAGCGGCAGCACAACGACAAAGAAAAGCAAAAACAGGTACTTGCCATAGGAGAGCATGCGCGGGATTCCGAATTTTCGGGAGGGAATCTTGTGCAGGAGTTCCTGAATAAAGCCAAAGGGGCAGGCCCAGCCGCAGATCAGCCTGCCGAACAGCCCGCCGAGCACGCCGATGCTGCCGAACACCGAAAGACCGAAGTAATGCTGGCCGTTTTCTAGAGCGAAGCGTAGGCTGCCCAGCAGTTGCTGGATCGAACCCAAGGGACAATATGTGGTGGCCGCCGGGCAGGAGTAGCAGTTCAGGCCGGGGGCGCAGATCACCTTGAGCGGCCCCTGGTAGATAGTCTTGGTAAAGGGGAAGGCCCAGGAGCTGTTGGTGAGAAAGCCGATGATCACCTGGACCCATTTGCGAACGAATTCCATCTCAGCCTATCCCTATGCAGCTCAGGCAGACCTGCACCGCCTGTTCCAGAACCCGGGCCGGTTCGCCGGCGGCGACGCCGATCATCCAGAGGAGAAGAAAGATCGGGATCACCACAAAGGGGGCCTTGCGGATGGGTCTTTTATTGCGGAGATGGTGAGGGGTCTGGTTCATGGTTGTCATATCCGTGGCTCTTTCAGGCGAGGCGGGCCTGGACCGCAGCGGTTTTATCGCCCAGTTTCACATCCTTGTCGCGCCGCTCGTCGAGCGTCAGTTGCGTCACGACCCGCTGCACCCCGTGGGCAAAGGGCAGTCCATGCAGCCGGGCTGCCAGGGCAAGAAGCGCTTGGGTCTCGCCCTCGATGATCGTTCCCATGTCAGTCAGGGTGTGAGCGATTCCTTCCTTCTGCAACACCTGCTCTATGTCAGCCACGTATTGAGCCACACTTGGGGTTTGGGTTCCCAGGGGGATAATGGTCAACTGCATGATCGCCATGGTTCTTTCCGTAACAAGGGTTGCAATGGCAAAGAAAATAACGCGTTAAGGCAATGGGCGCAAAGTAAAAAGGCGTTACTCGTGCTCTTTGTCCTGGAAACTCTCGATCTGGGCGGAGAGTTCGTCGTCCAGGGCGTCGGGGTTTTCGGAATTGTAATAGAGGATATTTTTCAGATGGAAAAAGCTGTCCAGGTCCATCTCGTAAAAGTGCAGGGCCAGCCCATCCTCTTCCACCCGGACAACCGTGCCCTTCATCTTCAGGCTCAAGTGGCTGGTTGAACCCACCAGTCGTAGGGTGACCAGGCAGTTTTCGCCGATCTTGTGTCCGGTAACGCCCAGCACGAAGACCCCCTTGAGGCTCAGGTCCGCGGTTTCGCATTCCGCATGGCTCTGGTCCGGGAAATCCAGGCTGATGATGACTTGAAACGGCACCCTGCTGTTTTTGCGCTTGTTTTCCATGGTTGAATCCTCTTGTCCTGTGGCGTGGGTTGCCTGCTCGACGCAGCGATCCTATTCCGGCATGAAGAGAAAACCCTCCCGTTCAAGCAACTGGCTGATGTGCAGCAACTGCAATTCCTGGTTTTCCCCGAGTCGGGCGAGACCGAAAATGTCGCCATTTTTTGCCCGAGTCAGCGAGAGCAACGGGGTCGCTTCCTGCTCAAGGCTACGGCAGAGAATCACCCCATGCCAGTTCCCGTTGCTTACCACCACCAGCATGGTGGCCTCTTCATCGGGGATGTCCGAGAGGCCAATGCCTCTGGGGACCATGAGGGGTAATATCAGTTTTTTCAGCTTGCCGTTTTTGAGCAGGGCAAGGGACCCCTGCATCTGCCCGGACAGACGGCGAAACCAGCTCCCCAGATCCTTCAGGGGAATCTGGCTGCTTTGGATATATTTTTTTCTCTTTTTAGGAGAGAGCGGTTTGATCAGGGCGACGTGCTCTTCGGCAATGGCCAGAGAGAGCTTGCCGATGGTGATGGCGCGGAGCATGGCCCCCGGCTGGACCGGCAGGGGTTTTGGTTCCGCGGCTTTGGCTGCGGCTTGCGCGGGAACTCTGGCCGCAGGACCTCGTTTTGCCTTGGCTTGGTCTATATCTGGTATGGCGTCGTCCAGGGAAATCGGTTCGTCCCAAGATTCCAGGTCGGTGGATGTGTCTGGCGTTTGCCCCGCTGGCCTGGAGGTTCCGCCTTTTTCCGCGGCGACCTTCTCCTTGAGCTTGGCAAATTTGGAGTACACCCTTTTGAACACCTCGGCATCCCGGTCCGGGTCGAACTTGGTGTCCTCATACATGTTGACCACATGGGCCATGGTTTCCTTGAGGAAATCGATGAACTCAGGAGGAACCTGATCCTGCCGTTTCTGGGCGTAGAGCAAAACACTGTCCGCCATGGTCAGAATGGCCAGGGCGTTCTTTCTGGTGTTGAAGCGGTTTTTCAGGCAGGTAAATGCCGCCTGCAGGGGTTCAATTTTTCTTTGGGACAGGCTCCAGTCCTGGGAAAGAATCTCTGTTTTCAGTTTCTGGATGGATTCGTCGAGGGAAAGAATCACCGGCAATACTCCATTTCCTAGCAGCTACGGCAGCAGTGAAGCGGCGCTGCTGGATAGTTACAAAAAGACAAGAATCCGCGCAGACTGCGAGGCGTCGGTCTTGCTCGTAAATTTTGTCCAGCCTCGGTCAGGGGCTGGGTAATCTTTTCAGGTCAAGCTGGGCCAATGGCCTATTGTGACTGGAAAATTTGTAGAGTACTATAGCAGAAATTTCTGCGGTTTGGCAACAGACAGTTCCGTGGTGGCAAGGTAAAAAATTCCCGAATGGCCGGGCAAGGAAACACGACGCATGGTTGAGAATACGCTTTCTTTTTTTGTCGCCCTGTTCGGGGCTCTGGTGGGCAGCTTTCTCAACGTGGTCATCGTGCGGCTGCCCGAGGAAGGCGGTTCCGTTGTTTTCCCACCCTCCCATTGCCCGGTCTGCAAAAAGGATATTGCCTGGTACGACAACATCCCCTTGGTGAGTTTTCTCCTGTTGCGTGGCAGGTGTCGGCAGTGCGGGGCACGGATCTCCTGGCGCTATCCCCTGGTCGAGGGTACCATGGCGCTCATGTCCCTGGCCCTGTACCAGCACTTTGGCCTGACCCTGTTCCTGCCCATCTATTTTGTCTTCTGCGCGGCCCTCATTGCCGTCATCTTCATTGATTTTCAGCATCAGATCATTCCCGATGTGATCAGCCTGCCCGGCGTTGTCCTGGGGTTTGGACTCTCCTTTGTCAATCCCTTCGTCACCTGGCAGGACGCCGGGTTGGGGATTCTCTTCGGCGGGGGGAGTTTTTATGTGGTGGCCCTGGTGTATTACCTGCTCACCAAGCGGGAAGGCATGGGCGGCGGCGACATCAAGCTGCTGGCCATGATCGGCGCTTTCCTGGGCTGGCAGTCTCTGCTTTTTGTGGTGTTCGGCAGCTCGGTGATGGGGGTGGTGGCGGGCGTCTGGGCCATGATCGAACAGCGCAAGGGCGGCAAGACCGTCATCCCCTACGGGCCATTTTTGGCCATGGCGGCTTTGCTCTATCTTTTCTTTCGGCAAGAGATTCTCTTTCTCTTTGTCCGCTATGTGCTCCACGGCTGATGGCTACAGAAGATTCTCTTTCTTGAGATACACCTGGAGGATGGAGACGGCAGCCGGGGTGATCCCGGAGATTCGCGCGGCCTGGCCCAGGGTGCGGGGCTGGATCTTGGTGAGCTTTTCCACCACCTCGCGGGAAAGGCCGGACATGCTTTGGTAGGGGAGATCCCCCGGCAGGAGCACTGATTCCATGCGGCGGAAGCGGTCCACCTGCTCGCTTTGCCGCTCGATGTAGCCCTGGTATTTGATGGCAAGCTCCACTTCCCGGGTCACCTCTTCCTCGGGCCGCGGCAAGGTGATGCCAATAAGCTGGGTCACGGTGGCAAGATCCATTTCCGGTCGCCGTAATAGATCGGCACCGCTCACCACGGTTTTGAGGGTGGCGCTGCCCATGGTCACCAGACGATCATTCAGTTCCTGCTTGGGCCGGATCGTGGTGGCGTTGAATAGGGCAATGGTTTCCTCGATGGCCTGCCTCTTGGCAACAAACAATCTGTAGGTCTCGTCGGTCACCAACCCCAAGTCGCGGCCAATCTCCCCCAGCCGCAGGTCCGCGTTGTCTTCCCGCAACAGCAGCCGGTATTCCGCCCTGGAGGTGAACAGCCGGTACGGCTCCTTGGTGCCCTTGGTGACCAGATCGTCGATCAGCACCCCGGTGTAGGCCTGGGAGCGGTCCAGGATCAGCGGTTCCTCCTCGCGCACATACTTGACCGCATTGATCCCGGCGATCAGCCCCTGGGCTGCGGCCTCTTCGTAGCCGGAGGTGCCGTTGATCTGCCCGGCCAGGAACAGGCCCCGGATCCGTTTGGTTTCAAGCGACGGGTGCAGCTCCAGCGGATCGACATAATCGTATTCAATGGCATAACCGGGCCGGATGATGGCCACATTCTCCAAGCCTTTGATGCTGCGGAGCATGGCGGTCTGCACATCCATGGGCAGGCTGGTGGGCAACCCGTTGGGGTAGATCTCCACCGTGTCCAGCCCTTCCGGTTCCAGGAAGACCTGGTGGCGCTCCTTTTCCGGGAAGCGCATGACCTTGTCTTCCACCGATGGGCAATACCTGGCCCCAACCCCTTCGATAATCCCGGTGTACATGGGAGAGCGGTCGGTGCCTGCCCGGATGATCGCATGGGTGGTGGGGTTGGTGTAGGTGACATGGCAGGGCCGCTGCGGCAGCACCGGCTGCTTGCCCCGGTTGGAAAAAGAAAAGAGGTTGGGCGGTTCGTCGCTGTACTGGGCTTCGAGGTCCGTGTAATTGATGGTTGTTCCGTCAAGACGCGGGGTGGTCCCGGTTTTCATCCGGCCCATGGCAAAGCCCAGCTCTTTGAGGTGCAGGGGCAGCGAAAGCGAGGGTACGTCGCCCAGGCGACCGGCGGGGAAATTTTTCAGGCCGATATGGATCAGGCCGTTTAAGAAGGTGCCGGTCACGATAACCACGGCTCGGGCGGTAATCTCTTCTTCGAGAGAAGTGACCACCCCACCGATTGCCCCGTCTTTTATGAGCAACCGGTCGGCAATGCCTTGCCGGATATGGAGGTTCTCCTGCTGCTCCAGCACCGACTTCATCCGCAGCCGGTAGAGGAGCCGGTCGGCCTGGGCACGGGAAGACCAGACCGCCGGGCCTTTGCGTGTGTTGAGGCGGCGGAACTGGATGCCGGTGGCGTCGATGTTTTTTGCCATCTCCCCGCCGAGGGCGTCGATCTCCTTGACCAGATGCCCCTTGGCCAAGCCGCCGATAGCCGGGTTACAGCTCATGGCGCCGATGGTGTCCACGTTGACCACGAGCACTGCGGTGCGGCAGCCCATACGAGCACAGGCCAAAGCGGCTTCGCAACCGGCATGGCCCGCGCCGATCACGATGACGTCGTAGTCGTAGCTGCTGGTCATGACTTTTTCCACCAGATCAAAGCCCAGCGGGGCGGGGATTGCCTGGCTAACTGCCAGGAGCCGTCGGCAGTTTGGCTTAAGCGTGCATCCACATAGGCGGCCAGTCGTTCTTCTTCCAGGGCGGTGAGATCATCCACCATCCAGCGGTAGGATTGCAAGGCTTCTTCTCGTGAGCCGTAGGTTCTTCTGCTGTCCAGGCTGATGAAATCCACCTGGGCGTGGATGCCAAGGGTGTAGAGGATGTTGAGCGTGAAGATATAATCCGGGCCGGGCTCGAAATCGCGGCCAATGGCTCCAAAGAGATCCGGATCAAAAGGCCCGGCCCCGACCCGATCCACCACATAGACAGCCTTGCTGGCCCAGGCGTTGAGTTTGCGCAACGCCCCTTTCAGGTCGTCAACCGACAGGGAGCGGGAGGCGATGGCCACCTCGTGGGGCGCAATGCCCAGCGTTTGCCAGTCGTCGCTCCAGGAGGCTTGGACGGTGGTGATGTTGTCCATGCCTGCGGCGTGAGCTTGCTTGTTCAGCTCGGCTAGCATGGCTGCGGAATAGTCCAGGGCTGTTACCCGGCGCACCTGTTTGGCTAAGGGGATGGCCAGGGTGCCTGGGCCGCAACCCACGTCCAGCAGGGTCCAGTCCGGTTCGGTCTGGAGATGGGCCATGAACTGCGCGACAAAAGGCGAGTCGAGGTTGCGTTCGGCAAACCCTGCGGCCCGCCGGTCCCAGTCGCTGCTTTTTTTCTTTTTCCAGGACTTGTGGGCTCTGGATTCCTGCCACATGCTGTCCCAGTCGATATCCTGATAGTGCATGGTAAGTTTCTTTAGCCCCGGCGGGTGAGACGGTTGACGATGATGGTCAGATCTTTGTCATCGCTGTGCATCTTGCGAGCGTTCGTTGCTATTTCGTATTCTTTTTCCGCCAGCTGGAGAAATTTGGGCAGGCTCTTGCGCCGGGCATCGTGGGCCAGATAGATGACGCCCTGGTCTGCCAGCAGCGAGCGAAAGATGTTCAGAAGCGGGGCGAAAAATTCTTCCCGAAAAAGAATTTCCGCGCCGATGATGGTGTTAAAACGCGGCAGGGTGGGTGGTTTCAGCCAGTCGAGCAGACGGCACTCCATCCCTTTGATTCCGGTGGCCGCAGCGCTGACCCGCTGAAAATCAAGGATGTGGGGCTCGTAATCGGTCAGGGTCACCCGGTATCCTGCCAGAGCGGCGGCAAGGCCGGGTGCGCCGAGGCCCGCGCCGAGTTCGAGCAGGGTCTGTCCTTCTTGTGTCGGCGGGGTGGTGAGCATGAGGTCCGCCAGCACCATGGCGGCCTCCCAGAGCTTCACCCAGAAAGGGAAGCTTTCCACATCCTCGAAGGGATCTTTTCCGGCCAGGAGCGGTTCCAGATCGGTGACTTGCAACAGCTGGATTTCCTTGCCGCGCAGACGCAGGGGTTCGAAATCGACCTTGTAGTTTTTTCGGATTTCCCGAAGGCGGGCATAGTGTTTTTCAGGAAGCTGTGCAGGATCCATGGGGTTCTCCAGGGCGGCGAAAAAAGCCGATGACGCCTAACGTTGCAGGAAAAGGGTGATAAAGACCAGGGCTGCCAGCAGGAAGCGGTAGTACGCGAAAATGGCAAAGCTCCTGGCCCGGATGTATTGCATGATAAAGGAAATGAACAGGTAGCCGGAGATGGCGGCGGCAAGAAAGCCGGAGACATACAGGATGGTTTGCCCCTCCAGCATGCCGTTTTTGATGATCTTGGGAATTTCATGCACCCCTGCCCCGAAGATGATGGGGGCGGAAAGCAGAAAGGAAAAGCGGATCGCAGCCTGTCGGGTGAGGCCCATGGCCAGGCCGCAGGTGATGGTGCTGCCGCTCCGCGATACCCCTGGGATGATGGCGCAGGCCTGGGAAAGGCCGATGAGCAGGGCGTCAATCAGGGTTATTTTTTCAAAATTGCGGGTGTGTTTGCCTGCCCGGTCGGCAAGGAGGAGCAGAAGCCCGGCTCCGGCCAGCGCTGTCGCCACCATGGCGGGATGTCGGAAATAATCTTCCGCGGCTTTTCCCAGCAAAAGCCCGGCCAAGGCTCCAGGGACCGTGGCAATGGCGATGAAAAGAGCCATCTTGCGCAACCGCTGCGTTTCCTCTTGTTCTGGGTGGAGGCCAAGGACGGCCTTGCCCATCTGCCAGAAATCATCGCGAAAATAGGCGAGGATTGCCAAAAGGGTGCCAAGGTGCAGGGCCACGTCAAAGGCCAGATCGGATTCCTGGGTGCCGAGAAAATAATGGGCCAGCGCCAGGTGTGCGGAACTGGAAACGGGCAGGAACTCCGTGATGCCCTGGAGGATGCCTAATAGGGTTGCTTCAATAAGGTTCATGGTCTGGCACTATACGAAAGGGTTGGGGAAAAGTAAATACCGATGGGATGCGATGCGTCTGAATAAAAAAAGCCCGGCCAGAGGCCGGGCTTTTTAGATGCACCTGTAAAAGGTCATCAAGAGGGATTAGCAGCCCTCGACAGCTTTTTTCTTCTTGGCAGCTACAACCTTACCGTCTTTTACTGCAACCATGTCGCCAACCTTAGCTGCACCCTCTACGGTCTCCATCTTACCAGCGCAATCTACGGTTACCTTGGTGCCTTCAACCGCGGTTACTTTGCAGTCGCCAGCAAAAGATACCGCTGCGGTGCTTGCTACGAATGCAACAGCCATTGCCAGAGAAATCATCTTCTTGCTCATGTTCATCTCCTCTTAAGTAGTATTTGCGAATGTCCTGTTATGCGAAACAGGAAAATAATGAATGACAGTTCATTAACTATACGACAGGGACGCAGGATGTCAACCCGAAAGTTCCCTTTTTACTTCAGGATGGCGTTGAGGTCGTTCACCAAGGTCTGATGGTCGACATAGCCGTCGTAGCGCTTGACCACATTGCCTTCTTTGTTTACCAGAAACGAGGTGGGGATGCCGAGGATGCCGCCAAAGGCCGTGGGGGTTTCCGAATCGCTCAGCAGTACAGGATAGTTGATCTCCATTTTCTGGGCGAATTTGTCAACCATGGACGCGCCGCCCTGATCGGTGGAGATGCCGATCACAATGAAGCCCTTTGGCCCGTACTCTTTTTGCAGCTTGATGAAATCCGGAATTTCCTTGCGGCAGGGAGGGCACCAGGTGGCAAAGAAGTTGATCAGCATTGCCTGGCCCTGGTAGCCGCTGGACTTGACCGCGGCTCCATCCTTTACCGAAGGCAGGGTAAAGGCCGGCATCTTGGTGGCGGCCTGGGCAGCGCCAGCCATCAGGGTGAAGAGAGCAAGGGAGATGGTGAGAAGGCGGGCTTTGGCCGCCAGGGATTTCATGATCTGCATGTGCTTCTCCTGAATAATAGATGAATGCGCCACCGGCACGGGCTATATTTTTTTACAAAACAGACTCTGTTTACCCGCTTTTTCAGGGAAACAAAAGGGAAAATATCGGGCCGGTGGCGCTTGGGATTCAGGAGGGCATGCCCCCCTGACAAAGACGCTCTCCACGGGCGGAAATCACCACCTCCTGCACCGGGATGGTCTGGCCGGATCGGGCAAGGGCCTGGGAGACAATGTGGCGCATGTTGCCGCAGCAGGGCACTTCCATGATGGCCATGGTGATGCTTTTGATCCCGGACGAGGCAAAGATTTCTGCAAATTTCTGGATGGCGCTGTCCACCTCGTCGAATTTCGGGCAGCCCAGCATGACGACCTTGCCGCTCAGCAAATCGCGGTGGAAGTCAGGGTAGGCCACGGGCACGCAGTCCGCCGCGATCAGGAGGTTTGCCCCTTTGAGAAAGGGCGCGCTCGGCGGCACCAACCGGATCTGTACCGGCCAGTGGCTCAGTGCCGAGCCGGTGGCTGCGCCAAGTTGGACCGGAGCATTTGCCGACTGGCAGGGGGTGGCCGGGGCAAAGGTCTGCAAGCGGGCCGAAGGGCAGCCGCCAACGGGAGGCGTTGGATGGGGTTGTGCCGTCTCTCGATGGCTGAGCAACTCTTCCACCGCCTCTTCGTCAAAGTCCTCGGCCTCCCGCTCGATGATGCGCAGGGCTTCGGTTGGGCAATGGCCCAGGCAGGCGCCCAGACCGTCGCAATATTTTTCCGCCAGCATTTTAGCCTTGCCGTCCACGATCTGCAGGGCGCCTTCCGCGCAGTTGATAATGCACTCGCCGCAACCGTTGCAGAGGTTCTCGTCTATCTCAATAATCTTTCGCATTATTTTCATGGCTCTCTCCATTATCCCTTGAGCAGCACCTTGGCTGCCAGGGCGGCTCCTGTCTTGGTGAGAAAGGAGCGGTCGATGATCTTTTGCAGATGGTCCGGCGGGGTGGGCGCATCCTTTTGTTTTTCTTCCAGATTAGTGATCAGGTCCGCGTCGTAGAGCACCTTGAAGTTCATGGTCTCTTCCGGTCTCGGCACATGGTGGTGGCCGATGATGTCGCAGACCTCGTCGATGAGGGGCTGCGGCGCGCCCAGGGCGGTGAGGATATCCCTGGCCACCGGCGGCCCTTCGATATGCTGGTGTTTGGGCGACGAGCTGTTGTACTTGCGTTCGCCCTCCTTGATGCCGATGTCGTGGAGATAGGCGGTGATCTCTACGACCGCAGGGTTGCACTCTTCCTGCTGCGCGGCGATATTCATGGCGTGGCGGGCCACCCGGCTGGCGTGGCCGATGCGGCGAAAATCGTCGCCAAAGTAGCGTTTCATCTCCACGGCCACCCGCTCTTTCAGCACTTCCTGCTTTTTGGCCAGCAGCTCCGGGGGCAGAGAGCCCAGGCATTGCGCGGCGTACGGGCAGTACGAGGCGCAGCCGAAGTCGTTGTTGGGGTTGAGCATCTTGGTGGAGCACTTGGTGCACTTGCGGCTGGAGTCGTCTTTGAAAAATTCGACGCTGCTCCCGCAGTTCGGGCAGGTTGCCTCGAAGACGGCATTGGCATCCCAGTAGCGGCTGTCCTGGCCAGGGCATTGCATGATCGTCGTTCCTTTTTTCTGTTCGATTTGTCAGCGATCAGCCCCGACTGAAGACTGATCGCTGACAGCAGATTTTTTATCCGAGAATGGCTTTCAGATCCTCGGCCGGGGTGGTTACCGGCTTGATGGCGAAGTTTTTTACCAGCACATCCAGCACGTTGGGGGTGATGAAGGCGGGCAGGGTGGGCCCAAGCCGGATGTTTTTGATCCCCAGATTCAGCAGGGTCAGCAGGATGACCACCGCTTTCTGCTCGTACCAGGAGAGGACCAGGGAAAGGGGCAAATCGTTGACCCCGCATTCAAAGGCCCCGGCAAGAGCCACGGCGATCTGGATGGCCGAGTAGGCATCGTTGCACTGGCCCACATCGAGCAGACGGGGGATGCCGCCGATATCGCCCAGTTTCTTGTCAAAGAAACGGAACTTGCCGCAGGCCAGGGTCAGCACCATGCAGTCCGTCGGGATCTGTTCCACAAGCTCGGTGTAGTAGTTGCGTCCGGGTTTGGCGCCGTCACAGCCGCCCACCAAGAAGAAGTGGCGGATTGCCTTGGCTTTTACCGCAGCGATGACCTTGTCTGCCACACCCAGAACGGTGTTTCTGGCAAATCCCACCAGGACCGAGTCCTTGTCCAGGGTGTCCGTGAAACCTGGCAGAGCCAGAGCCCGATTGATGACCGGGCTGAAATCCTTGCTCTCGCCAATGTGCGTTATTCCGGGCCAGCCGACCAGACCGGTGGTGAAGACGTTGGCCTTGTAGGAGTCAAGGGGCTTCTGGATGCAGTTGGTGGTGAAAAGAATGGCCCCCGGAAATTCGGGCATCTCCTTATGCTGATTCTGCCAGGCCGTGCCGAAGTGGCCGTAAAAATGGGGGTATTTTTTCAGCTCCGGGTAGCCATGGGTGGGCAGCATCTCGCCGTGGGTGTAAATGTTGATCCCCTTGCCCTTGGTTTGTTCCAAGAGCATGGCCAAATCCTTGAGGTCATGGCCGGTGACCAGGATGCACTTGCCGGGGATATGCCCCAGCGGTACCGGGGTTGGGACCGGATGGCCGTAGGTGCCGGTGTTGCCAGCATCGAGCAGCTCCATGGCCTTGAGGTTTACCTCGCCGCATTTCAGGGCAAGGCCAACCAACTGGTCAAGACCCAGGTCCTTGCGGGTCAACTCAGCCATGGCCTCGTGGATGTAGGCATAGACAGTGTCGTCTTCCTTGCCCAGGATGGCGGCATGGTCGGTGTAGGCTGCCAAGCCGCGCAGGCCGTACATGGTGATCTGCTTTAAGGATTGCAGGTCCGGGTTGGCATCCAGAGTGTTGATGAAATTCAGGGCTGCGCCCTGGGCTTCCAGACCGGCCAGGGTGTCGGCCGGGGCAAAGGTGGCTGCCGGGGTGGTGGACTCGACCTTGCCGCCTGCGGCCAGGACTTTTTTCTTCAAAGACTCGCGCAGCTCAACGGTCTTGCGGATCAGGACTTCAAAACGACCTGGGTCAAAATCCACGTTGGTGAGGCAGGAAAAAATCGCCTCGCAGGTGAAGCGGTCAATGGCGTTGTCAACAACCCCGACCTTGCGGCCTGCAACGGCAACCAGGCTTAAGCCCTGGACAGCATGGGTCAGCAGATCTTCCAGGCCTGCAAGGGGCTCGGTTTTTCCACAGACTCCGATGGCGGTGCATCCGGTTCCCTTGGCGGTTTGTTCACATTGGTTGCAAAACATGGCGATTCTCCTTTGTTGTGATGTAAAGGTTGTTGTAATCGCAGATAAGCGCAGACTTCGACAAGCCGCGATTACAACGGTTATTCCTTTGTCACTCGTTGAAGTTGTGCTACGGACCTGTGGCCCTTTTCCCTTTTTACGAGTTCATCAAGATTGATGTAACCCGTATTGGTGCGTTTGTTAAGGAGACTATAGCGTTAATTATCCTTCCGGGCGTTGACTTAAATCAAGAAGAAAGATATTTTTTGTCCGGATTGATTTTTTTGCAAAACTGTACTGAAGGCTGCGGTCTGACGGCGGAAAATTTAAAAAATAAGCATGAAAAATGTCGCCTTGCGGTTTAGAGTTACGGGCGCATAAGGCATCTTTTTTCATTATTCATACATATGGCAGAGGTGGCATGGAATATCTCTTGGTTCTCGGCTCGTATCTCGTCGGCTCAATACCATTTGGTCTGGTCCTAGGAAAGGTGGCGGGCGTTGACGTGCGCGCCGCAGGCAGCGGCAACATCGGCGCCACCAATGTTGCCCGGCTGGTCGGCAAAAAGCTCGGGGGCCTTACCCTGGTCTGCGATGCGCTCAAGGCCATTCTGCCCATGTTGGCCGCGGGCTGGCTTTTGGAGCATGGCAGTCGGCGGGAACTTTTGGTGGCGCTCTGTGGCGGCGCGGCCTTTCTTGGGCATCTCTATCCGCTGTATCTGAAATTTCGGGGCGGCAAAGGGGTGGCGACGGCGCTGGGTATCTTTTTGTATCTTTCCCCGGTGGCCGCGATTATCGATTCGTTGATCTTTGTCGGGGTGGTCTACAACTGGGGCTATGTTTCCCTGGGCTCGCTCACCGCCGCCCTGATGATGCCGGGGCTGGTCTGGCTGTTGACCGGTTCGCTGAGCAACTCCTTGCTGGCTTTGGCAATCGGGGTGCTGATCTGGGTCAAGCATTGGGACAACATCGTGCGGCTCATGCACCACGAGGAAAAGAGCTGGCGGAAAGACACGCCGGGGCAGGACGATCATGACCAACGATGAATGGAAAAAAATCCTGGAGGCCAAGGATTTCTTAGGGTTGCCGGATCAGGCAACCCTGGCGGAGATAAAAAAGGCCTACCGCCGGCTTTCCAAGGAGCACCACCCCGATCTTGCCCGGCACAGGACGGGGGGGCCGGAAGGGTCGGGACTAGAGATGCACCGGCTCACCGAGGCCTGCCAGGTTCTGCTGGAATATGGGAAAAAATACAAAATTCCCCTGGTGCCGGGGGAAGATCAGCCCCTTGAGGGGGAAGACTGGTGGATGGAACGCTTTGGAAATGACCCGCTCTGGGGGCCGGGCCGCGGCAAATAATCGCCAGCGACCACAGGGCGGCGCATCTCCCGCCGCGTAGCCCCCTTTGTTATTCCGTTAATTTCTTGTCCGTGGTGATCGTGGCCCGGCTTTGCAGATATGCGAGCCAGGAGCCCATGACCTGCATCTGTTTTTCTTGGGTCAGCATCTTGCGGAGCGCTTCTTTCTGGCTGGCAAACGCTTCCTCGCTTGCCGGTTTGTCTTCCTTGAAATGGAGCACATAAAAGGTGGTGCCGTTCTCCGCGACTTCTTTGGCATAGGGTGAGGCGGCGCTGAGTTTCAGGCCCTGCGCGGCAATGGGGGCGGGCAGGCCGCTGGCCGCCTGTTGGCTTCTCGAGAAAAAGGAGGTTTCCTGGACGCGGCTCTTTGTTTTTTCCGCCTCGGCGGCAAGGGAGCCTTCCTTTTTTGCCTGGGTCAACAGGGCCACGGCGGCATCCTTGGCCTTGGCTTGGGCCTGGTCGTCAAGGAAATCTTTTTCCACCCTGGCGCGAACCTCCGTCAACGGCGGAATCTGGGGCTCTTTCACCTCGTCAAGGGAGACAATGGCGTAGCCGCCCTTGATCTCAAGCAACGAGCTCAATTCGCCTTTTTTTAGGCCGAAGATGGTCTTGAGCAGCGCGGGCTGTCCTGCCAGCGCCTTGGGAGGGTTGGCCTGGGTAAAGTAATCGGTGGTCTGCACCGGGGCCGCTGCGCTGGCCGCATACTTGTCCAGGCTGCCGGCCTGGATAATCCCCTCGTAGGCCTGGTTTGCCAACTGAAAGGTAAGATCTTTGCCGCGTTGGGCCTTGAGTTCAGCGACGATCTGCTCCCGTGCCGCAGCTAAGGTGGTCACATTTGCCGGTTTGATTTTTTCAAGCTTGATGAGGTGGAAGCCGAATTGGGTTTCCACGACTGGGCTGATTTCTCCTTCCTTGAGGGCAAAGGCTGCTTCGGCAAAGGGCGGGACCATCTGTGCTTTGCTGAAAAAGCCGAGGTCGCCGCCGTTTTTCCCGCTAGAATCTTCGGAATGTTCCCTGGCCAGTTGACTGAAATCCTTGCCTGCCTTGGCCAGCGCCAGGATGGTCTCAAGCTTCTTGCGCTTGGCACCTTTCAGCTCGGCGCTGTCCTTGGCGTCCGACCGAAGCAGGATGTGCCGGGCCTGGCGTTGCTCTGAGGCGGAAAATTTGTCCGGGTTCATTTTGTAGTACTGCTCAATATCTTGATCGCTCACCTGGGTGCCAGCCAGGGCTTGTTCATTGAGAAAGGTGATATATCGGAGCTTGACCTGAGGTTCGGTCAGGTAGGCTTGCTTGCGGCCTTCAAAAAAAACATTCAGCGCCTCATCGCTAACCGGGCCGGAAGTCCGGAAACCATCGGCGGTAAAGGCGACGTATTCGAGTTTGAGCTGATCATTGTCAAAGGCGAAACGGTCCTTGAGTTCGCGGTCGGATATTCGTGCGAACCGGGAAAGATGGGTGAGAATTTTGTCGTGGAGAAGGTCAGTGCGCACATTGTTTTCAAAATCAGCCGTGGTCATCCGTGAGGAGGCCAGGAGTTTTTTGTAGCGGTCGAGCTTGAATATCCCGTCTTCCCGGAAGGCGTCCATGCCCTGGATAACCTTGCGTACCTCGTCGCTGCCGACGATCAGGCCTGCTTCCTT
>Ga0315272_10000780_pt1 | contig 16248 bp, 16 predicted proteins | sample C3_middle_MG_FD_203918 | JGI IMG/M metagenome (GOLD analysis project Ga0315272, IMG submission 203918) | Sediment microbial communities from Yellowstone Lake, YNP, Wyoming, USA - C3_middle | ecosystem: Environmental > Aquatic > Freshwater > Lake > Sediment | place: USA: Wyoming | collected...
ATCATGGACCGTAAATTATTGCTGGCGGTCATCGAGAAATTTCTCGGCGGCCCGGTCGGCCTAGACAACCTAGCCGCAGCGATCGGCGAGGAAAGCGACACCATCGAGGACGTGCTGGAGCCGTACCTGATCCAGCAGGGCTACCTGCAGCGCACGCCGCGCGGACGCATGGCTACCGCGATAGCCTATCGTCACTTCGGGCTGGCGGTTGCCGATAATTCGATCAACCAGAGTCCGCTGAGTGGCAATTTGCCATTGGGTGACGCTTGATAAAATGAGCAGATCAAAAGTCTTTTCGTTGCCGGTACGCGTGTATTTTCAGGATACGGACGCGGGCGGGGTGGTTTATCACGCCAGTTATGTGAACTTTATGGAGCGGGCGAGGACTGAGTGGCTGCGCACCCACGGTTACAGCAACGCCGGACTGATGAAGCAATTCGGTTCGGTGTTCGTGGTGCGCTCGCTCAAGCTGGATTATCTCAAGCCTGCGTTACTGGATGACATGCTGGATGTGACGGCGCAGATCAAGGACATTGGACGCAGTCGCCTGTCACTGATTCAAACCGTACTTCGTGATGAGGAGTTGTTGACTGAAGCCGAAGTGCACTTGGTGTGCGTTTCGCTGGAAACATTCAAGCCGGTCAGTGTGCCGGCAGTGTTGCGCGATCAATTGAAAAAATAAAGGAAGGGTGTAGGCATGGATGTAACCCAGGATTTGTCGTTTGTGCATCTTATCAGCCACGCCAGCGTGCTGGTGCAATTGGTGATGGGACTGTTGTTGTTGGTGTCGTTGATGTCGTGGTGGTTTATCTTTCTCAAGATGTTCGCCATCCGCGATGAGGTCAAGCTGACGGAAGAATTTGAGGAGGCATTCTGGCACAACCAGAATTTGAACGAGCTCTATAAGTCTGTTAACAGCAACACTGATCGTAATCAGGGCGCATTGGAACGGATCTTTTCCGCCGGATTTGTAGAGTACGTCAAGTTAAAAAAACAGAGTGGGGTTGATGCGGGTGCGGTGATGGACGGTACGCGCCGTGCCATGCGCGCGACCTACCAGCGTGAGATGGACAGGCTGGAATCGCATCTTGCGTTCCTTGCCTCTGTGGGATCGGTCAGCCCTTATGTGGGATTGTTTGGCACGGTGTGGGGGATCATGAACGCGTTTCGCGGTTTGGCAAATGTGGGTCAGGCAACTCTGGCGCACGTCGCACCCGGCATCGCAGAAGCGCTGGTGGCGACGGCGATGGGCTTGTTTGCCGCGATTCCTGCGGTGGTTGCCTACAACCGCTACGCGCATGAGGTCAATCGACTTTCTACACGCTTCGACAGTTTTACGGAAGAGTTTTCCAACGTGTTGCAGCGCCAACCATGAAATCTAACAACCGTCCCGGCAATCGCCTGATGAACGAGATCAACGTTGTGCCGTATATCGACGTGATGCTGGTACTGCTGGTGATTTTCATGGTGACTGCGCCGCTGATGAATCCTGGCCAGATTGATCTGCCCAGCGTTGCCAAGTCGCTTTCCCCGCCGCTTGCACCTTTGGAAGTCATTATCAAAAAAGACGCCACGCTGGCATTGCGCGACCACGCCAAAGGCGGAGTGGAAAGCGGTGTGTCACGCAATGAGTTGATCACGATATTGAAAGCACGGCAGAAAAAGCAGGCCGAACAGGCAGTGGTGATCTCTGCAGATAAGAATGTGCGCTATGAAGAAGTCATTAATGTGATGGATATGTTGCAACAACAAAATATACAGAAAGTCGGTTTGCTGACACAACCCAGGAAATGAGCGCAACAGTTTTTTACGAACCCTATAGGTTACCTGCAGGCATTCTTGCTCTGGTGGTGCATAGCGTGTTTTTCGCGCTGTTGTATTTTGGTTTTAATTGGAACAGACAGGTTTTTTCAACCCCGACGATGAGCGTGGAGTTATGGCAGAGTCTGCCGGAGGCGGCCGTCGCACCGCCCGTCACCCCCAAGGTGGTAGAGGTTGTGCCACCACCGCTGGAGAAAAAGGCTGCACCTGATATTGCGATACCCGACAAAAAGAAGGCAGGGGTCAAGCCGGTTGAGACCAAGCTGGAGAAAAAGAAAACCCCTCCAAAAGAGATAGAGCAGGCCAAGAAAAAAATTGCCGAGCAAGATGAGCGCATTGCAAAACAGCAGGTTGCGCGTGAGCAGGCAGAGCGACTCAGACAAGAAGAGCTGGCTAGCGAACAGGCTGCTCGGGAAAAAGCAGAGCGGCTCAAGCAGACAGAGATGGCTGCGGCGACAGGCAAGGTCGTGGATGAGTACCGGGCGAAAATTCAGGCCAAAATACGTAAGAATATCGTAGAGCCACCCGATGTGCCGAAGGATGCACGAGCTGTGTTTTCGGTGACGTTGTTGCCGGGAGGTGATGTGTTGCCCCCCCGTTTGATCAAGTCCAGCGGTAATGCGGCTTATGATGATGCTGTGGAACGCGCGATCCGGAAATCCGCTCCGTTGCCGTTGCCGCCAGATGTGCAGATGTTTAATCGATTTCGTAATTTAGAACTAATTTTTAAACCAGAATAATAAACTGAAGTGAAGGATGTTTATGACGTTGCGTGTATTGCAGGGCATGATGGGATTGTATTTGCTGGCACTGGCTTCAATTGCCAATGCGGGACTTACTATCGAAATCATCGGTGCTGGCGAGCATCAGATTCCGATCGCGATTGTGCCATTCGGTGGGGATGCCTTGCTGGGGCAATCTATCAACGAAGTGATAGTTGGAGATCTACAGCGTAGCGGGCTGTTTCGCGTGGTTGAACCGGCGGGAAAATCGCCGCACGAATTGGCCGAGGTCAGTTATCCGGATTGGCAGGTGCGCGGCGCGGACGCATTGACGATCGGCACTGTCGCCTTGAAACCCAATGGCCGCATTGAAGCGCGTTTTCGCTTGTTGGATGTGATCAAGCAAGCCGAGCTGGGAGGTCAGGTCGTTTCCGCAAGTGATAGCCAGGTGCGTGCGATTGGGCATCGTATCGCGGATATCATCTATGAAAAATTAACTGGCGACAAAGGTGTATTCAGCACGCGTATCGCTTATGTGAACAGGCAAGGACAGAAGTTTAGTTTGGTCGTGGCGGATAGCGATGGCCACAACGAGCAAATCGTGCTTGCCAGCAATATGCCGATCATTTCCCCGGCGTGGTCGCCGGACGGTAGCCACCTTGCATATGTGAGCTTTGAAACCGGCCATGCCGTGGTGTATGTGCAGTCCTTGTATACCAATCAGCGCAAGGTTTTGGCTAATTTTAGCGGCAGCAACAGCTCGCCAGCCTGGTCGCCGGACGGTAAACAGTTGGCAGTGGTGTTGACGCGCGATGGCAGCTCGCAGATCTATCTGGTCCGTCCTGATGGCGGCGGCCTGCGTCGCATCACTAACAGTGGCGCGACCGATACTGAACCTTATTTTTCACCAGACGGGGGATACTTGCTGTTTACTTCTGATCGAGGTGGCAGCGCGCAAATTTACCGTATGCAACTGCAGGGGGGACAGGAGCAACGCATTACGTTTGGGGAGGGTAATAACTTTTCACCACGTTATAATCCGAAGGGCAAAAATTTCGTCTTTACCCATTTCTTCAAGGGCAAGTTCCAGATCGCTGTGCAGGATTTTCAGACTGGGCAGATGGAGCTGCTCACTGCAGGCGGCTGGGAAAAAAAACCTAGCTTTGCTCCTAATGGCAAGCTCATCCTGTTTGCCAGCGAAGCGCGTGGCCGTGGTATATTAGCGACTGTTTCCAGCGATGGGCGTGTACAGCAGCATATGTTCACGCAAAGCGGGGATGCGCGCGAACCGGTGTGGGGGCCGCAACTATTGTAACTTCAAGTATCTAAATTCAAGTATTTATTAACTCAATTTATAAGGAGAATAACCATGAACAAACTTATTTTTGGTATTGTATTGGTGAATTTGCTGGCTGCATGCGCCAGCGACAAACCTGCAGAAACTGCACCTGCTCCAGCACCGGTAGTAGCTGCGCCTGCACCTGCGCCAGTACCAGTACCAGTACCAGAACCGGCTCCGGCCCCTGTGGTTGTGGTTGATCCTTTGAATGACCCAAGTAATATTCTGGCTGCACGTAGCGTGTATTTTCCATTCGATGTCTCAGCCGTGCAGGATGCCGATAAGCCGCTCGTTGAAGCGCATGCAAAATATCTGAGCACACACCCTGATCGTAAAGTGCGTTTGGAAGGGAATGCAGATGAACGTGGCAGCACAGAGTACAACCTGGCTCTCGGTCAGCGTCGTGCAGAAAGTGTGAAAAAGATGCTGGTGTTGGGCGGAGCAAAAGCCAGCCAGATCGATACTGTCAGCTATGGCGAAGAGAAGCCGGTGGGGACGGGTCATGATGAAGCATCCTGGTCGAAAAATCGCCGTACCGATTTCAAATACTAAAGTTGTAGCGTGCTGAAGCTGCGTGTCTTGATGTTGCTGGGTTTGTGTTTTGCGGCTCCCGCGAAGGCGGGGCTATTTGCGGACGATGATGCACGCAAGCAGATCCAGCAACTTGAAGCACGTGTCCAGCAATTTGAGGCGCGCGTGCATGTGCTGGAAGACTCTTCAAAGCAACAGGTCAAGTCCATGCTTGATCTGCAAAGCCAGATCGAGGCACTTAACAGCGAAATCCGCAAGTTGCGCGGACAAAATGAAGAAATAGCTCACGGCCTGCAAGATGCCGAAAAGCGGCAAAAGGATTTTTATGTAGATCTGGATACGCGCCTGCGTCATTTTGAATCCACTGAGGAAGCTGCGAAGGAAGCTGCCGAGAAAGCCGCAAAGGAAGTAGTTCCGGCAAGTGCCGTTCCGACGGCAAGCATGCCAGCTGACCCGTCCGACCCGGCTCCAGAAAATCGAGCCTTCGAGGCTGCCTATGGTTTATTCAAGGCAGGCAATCATGCAAATGCCATCAAGGCATTCCAGGATTTCATTAAAAGATACCCCGATTCTGCCCATGTTTCCAATGCGAATTTTTGGCTGGGCAAGTCTCAATATGCGATGAAGAATTACAAGGGATCGCTGGTGACCTATCAGGGGTTGCTAAAGGACTTTCCCGATACACCAAAAGCAGCTGAGGCGATGTTTGATATAGCGGGCTGTCAGAAAGCGTTGAAGACTCCCGTTGCGGCACGAAAAACGCTCAAGCAACTCATTGCCAAGTATCCATCCAGCGACGCCGCCGCCAGAGCCAAGAAACAACTCGCCGCCACCAAGTAGTCCAGATGTCTCACGTTGATACAGCTGCGCAACTGCGCATTACCGAAATTTTCTATTCGCTCCAGGGTGAAACCAGCCGCGTCGGTCTTCCCACTGTGTTTATTCGTCTGACCGGATGCCCGTTGCGTTGCACATACTGTGATACTGCCTATGCTTTCACGGGAGGGCGGAACCAGAGCGTGGCAGAGATCCTCAAGCAAGTCACCGGATATTCACCGCGCTATGTCACCGTTACGGGAGGTGAACCGCTGGCGCAAAAAAATTGTTTGTTGCTGTTGCGAGAGTTGTGCGATGCGGGCTATCAGGTTTCATTGGAAACCAGCGGTGCGCTGGACATCGGCGAGGTGGATGCACGCGTGGTGCGCGTGGTGGATATCAAGACTCCGGCATCAGGAGAGGTAGAAAAAAATCGCTGGCAAAATTTGCCGTTGTTGAACACGCACGATGAGATCAAGTTTGTGCTGAACGACGAAACCGATTACCAATGGGCCAGGCAAGTCATTCAACAACATCATCTCGGCGAAAGATGTGCCGTGCTGTTTTCGCCTGTGCATGACGTGCTGGATGCCACGCAGCTGTCCGAATGGGTATTGCGTGATCGATTGCAGGTGCGCTTGCAGGTTCAGCTGCACAAGCTGTTATGGAACAACGCCCCCGGACATTAAGCATGAAAAATGCAGTAGTGCTGCTATCAGGAGGAATGGATTCCGCAACAGTGCTGGCGATGGCGCGCGCGCAGGGTTTTGCTTGTTACGCTTTAAGCGTGGATTATGGGCAACGCCATCACGCCGAGTTGGCGGCCGCGCAGCGCCTTGCCAACTTGCTGGGCGCACATGAGCACCGGGTGGTGAAGATCGACCTCACCGGTTTTGGCGGTTCTGCGCTGACGGACAACAAAATTGCGGTTCCGCAACGACCCACAGCAGGAATACCTCTGACTTACGTTCCGGCGCGTAACACCATCATGCTGTCTCTGGCCTTGGCTTGGGCAGAAGTGCTGCAGGCTCAGGATATATTCATCGGCGTGAACGCGGTAGATTACTCCGGATATCCTGATTGCCGGCCGGCGTATGTCGAGGCTTTCGAACGCATGGCGAATCTGGCCACCAAATCCGCCGTGGAAGGACATGTGCTTACCTTGCACGCGCCACTGCTGAATGTGAGCAAGGCTGAAATTATCAAACAGGGCCATGCGCTGGGCGTGGATTTTGCGCAGACCGTTTCTTGTTACCAAGCCGACGAGTCGGGGGGCGCCTGTGGTGTTTGCGATGCCTGCCGCTTGCGCCGCGACGGATTTACCGCTGCCGGGATGGTAGATTCCACCGTGTATCGCGATACATAGTCAAGAATGTGTCGCTAACAAGGTATTTTGCGTTGACAGGGTGGGCTAAATCCGTATAATTCGCGCTCCTTTGCGATGGGTCGGTAGCTCAGTCGGTAGAGCAGCGGACTTTTAATCCGTTGGTCGCGAGTTCGAATCTCGCCCGACCCACCAGTTTGCAAAAGAATTATAGTTTTCTCTTGTTTTATGCCGCTTTAGCTCAGTTGGTAGAGCAACCGCCTTGTAAGCGGTAGGTCGACAGTTCGAGTCCGTCAAGCGGCACCATTTCCCCCAGTTCATTTCCCCGTCAGTCATCGGTATCTGGTAAAATTTTTACCTTCGTACAAATTCTTTGTGTGCGCTATATTCAGATGATTAAAACCACGAAGTACTAAAATGATAGCTATTCCAACCGCCATTCCAGATCTACTGATCATCGAACCCAAGGTATTTGGTGACGATCGCGGCTTTTTTTTCGAGAGTTTCAATCGGCGCAGGTTTGCCGAGCTGAGCGGACGTGATGTGGATTTTGTGCAGGATAATCACTCGCGTTCGGTTAAAAATGTCTTGCGCGGGTTGCATTATCAAATTCAGCACCCGCAAGGCAAGCTGGTGCGTGCAGTGCAAGGAGCGGTGCTCGATATTGCAGTGGACATACGAAAAAGCTCGCCCAGCTTTGGACAGCATGTAGCCGTGGAATTGTCGGCGCAGAACAGGCGCATGCTATGGATACCTGAAGGCTTCGCACATGGCTTTGTCGTGCTTTCGGAAACAGCGGAATTTTTGTACAAGACTACCGATTACTGGTTTCCCGAACATGAGCGGAGCATACGCTGGGACGATCCGGCTTTGGCGATAGATTGGAAATTACAAGTTGCACCAGCGATTTCAGGTAAGGATGCGCAAGGCAAGGTCCTCGCCGAGGCTGAGTTGTTCGATTGATAAAGCGGCAAGTCAACCTGGTTTCACCTGTTGATCATGATACCTTTGCCACATTCCCCACAGGGCCTCCTCAAAATTCCGGGCAAAGCGCGGGGCATCGAACAGAGGAGATGCCAGTACTTGTTGGCGTAAGCCGGCGCGTAATGCGGCCAAGCCTACAAGATTGGACGAAAATGCTACTGCTTTAGCCACATATTCGTCTTCATCAACCGCGACCCAGTCCGGCAAACCAGTGCAGTGGGCTATGCTTTTGGCCGAAAGGGAAAGGAAGCGATCGCCATGCAGCGACAGGACCGGCACGCCCATCCACAATGCCTCGACGCTAGTGGTGACGCCGGGGTAGGGAAAGGTATCCAGAGCGATATCGATTTTGTTGTACTCGGCAAAATGATTGGCGATCGAACCAAGTGATCCGCCTAGAAGGAGGCGATCCGGCGTAATGCCATATTTTGCAAAACGCTGCTGGGTCTGTTTGCAGATACTGGCATCATTCAGTTGGGCGGTCTTTAGATGAAGCCGCGAGTGCGGTACGGAGAGGAGTGTGCGCGCCCATAGCGCTACCACTGCATCATTCATCTTTGTCAGATTGTTGAAGCTCCCGAAAGTCACATAGCCCGATGAAAGAGCGGGGAGCGGAATGATATTCACCGGGTATGCCGGTGGGGAAAAGCACAGGTAGCTATCAGGCAGCCTCCACACAGTCTCAGAAAAGTGATGTTCATGTGCTGGAGGTACCGCCTGAAGGTCACCCAGAATATAGTCCATTTCACTAACCCCGGTTGTGGTCGGCAATCCGAGCCATGTTGCCTGTACTGGTGCCGGCTTCCAGGCGAACACCGGAAGGCGGTTATGGGCGGTATGTCCGGAGATGTCCAGCAACACATGCACGCCATCGGCATGAATTAGGCGCGCAGCGTTGGCATCGCTCATTCCGGTCAGTGACTTCCATGCGGAAAAACAGGGCCGGATGCGCGCAGTGAGCGCATCTTCCGTGTGGTTGGTTGGATAAGCAATCAGCTCAATGCAGGCAGGATCGAGATGTGACAGCAGTCCTTCCAGAAAATGTCCGACAGAATGAATCCGCAAATCTCCGGACACCAGCCCGACACGTAGGCGTGGTGGAGGCACTGCGCATTGCCAGGCGGAATAACGTCCATCTACTTTTTCCGAAACGACTTGGCCATACTTGCGTGCCTGTTCAAGATAATACGAGGGAGTATGCCTGTTGGTAAAGTTCAGGGTCAACAGCAGATTGTTAAGCGCATCAGTGAAATTGGGTTCAATCTCCAAAGCACGTCGGTAACACGCCAACGCATCATCGAGTTGACCGAGGTCTTTCATGGCATTGCCCAGATTGTTGTGGGTTTCAATGCTGTCTGGCTTTGTCGCCAAAGCACGTCGATAGCTTACTACTGCATCGTTGATCTTACCGAGGGTTTGCAGGATGTTGCCCAGATTGTTAAGCACTTCGAGGTTGTCGGGTTCGATCTTTATAGCACGTTGATAGCTAGCTACCGCATCGTTTGGAAGCCCGAGGTCTGCAAGGACCAGACCTAAATTGCTGTGAGCTTCGACGAAATCCGGTTTGAGCTCCAATGCCCGGCGATAGCTTGTTGCTGCCTCATTGAGGTTCCCGAGTTGCATAAGTGCATTGCCTAAATTGCAGTGTGCTTCGGCAAAGTCTGGATTGATTTCCAAAGCCCGTTTGAAACTCGTTACCGCGTTTTCAACTTCCCCAATCTTTTGCAGAATACGGCCAAGATTGCAAAGGGCCTCGAATGAGCTGGGCTTGATCGCCAGTGCCTTGCGATAACTCGTAACAGCATCTTCAAGTTGCCCGAGGTCATATAGAACGATACCTAGATTGCTATATGCCTCGACGAAATCAGGTTTTATCGAGAGCGCTCGGCGGTAACTTGCCGCTGCTTCATCCAATTTCCCTGCTTGCTGTTGGGTAATTCCGAGGTTGTATAGTGCTTCAACCTGTTTCAGGTCTTTTAAAATATCGTCAAGGTATATGCGTGCCTGGGTGAAATTCGGTTTGAGCTCCAATGCCCGTCGGTAGTGTGCCAAAGCATCTTCGAGCTTTTGGCTTCTTGTTAGTAGCAAGCCCAGATTGTAGTGCGCCTCTACGAAATCGGAATTAATATTCAGTGCTTTTTGAAAGCTGGCTTCCGCGGCGTCGTGGTGTCCCAGTTCTTTCAGGGCAACCCCCAGACTGCAATGCACCTCGGCATAATCGGGCTGGATCTCCAGCGCCCGGCGGTAACTTGCCACCGCCTCGTCGAACTGGCCGTCGCCCAACAGCGCGTTGCCCAGGTTGTAATGAGCCCCAGCGTAATCCGGCTTATGCTTGAGCGCAGTCCTGAAGGCCTCCAGCGCGCCCTTTAAATCACCTTCCAACAACAGGATATTGCCGTGATTGAGGTGGGCACGCGCCGGATTGGGCGCCAGTTTGATAGCCTCCAGATAGCAATGCTTTGCCTCATCGATTTTGCCCGATGCCTCAAGTGCATGTCCCTGTTCGATCAAGCGCGTCGCATCATGCTCGGAGGCGAGTGCTTTGCTTGGGCTGCCTTCTGCGGCAGAAAGTCCGCCAGCGCGAAATCGATCGAATATCCCCATCTCACAACCTTTCAAGGATGATTTTTGCTAAACTGATCCAGTCGGATCGCCGGTCAGACTGATGCGCCAAGCACGCTGTACAACGCCGACAACCGCAGGTGCGATCTTTTATTTCAGAAACATGTCCGGAGCAACAATATGATACTTGATTGGTTCAATGCAAAAGAGGCGGTTTTGTATGCACACGAAGCAGTTCGCGAGATAAACCGGCTATTTCCGCCTTCGGACCAACAAAAAGGCAAGGCGATCCCGACCAAGGAGTTCCAGAAAAAGTTCGATGGTCTGGTCATTCGTACACGCGCTTTTGCGTTGAAAAACAAACTGAACATCTATCAAAAAGCAAAACTCCTCAATACCATCAAGTGGGAGATGCGGGACGCCGGCCACGAGGAGATCATCATTGATGAATTTATCTCCTTTATCACGCCTATCTTGAACAAGTAGCGGGTGCCTGATGAAAATTCACGAATATCAAGGCAAAGAGATCCTGCGTCAGTTCGAGGTCCCCACTCCGCGCGGCATGGCGTGCTTTACTGTCAATGAGGCAGTGGCTGCGGCGCAGCAGTTGGGTGGCGCGGTGTGGGTGGTGAAGGCGCAGATACACGCGGGTGGTCGAGGAAAAGGGGGCGGGGTGAAGGTGGCACGCTCGATTGAGGAAGTGCGCGGTGCAGCGCAGCAGATCCTTGGCATGCATCTGGTCACGCATCAAACCGGCCAGGACGGGCAAGTGGTGCGGCGCTTGCTGATCGAAGAAGGCGCCCAGATCGTCAGTGAATATTATCTCGGCATGGTGATCGACCGCAGCAAGCAGCGTGTGGCTTTGCTGGCGAGCAGTGAAGGCGGGATGGAAGTAGAGGAAGTGGCCTCGCGCACGCCGGAGAAGATCCACAAGGTATGGATAGATCCGGTGGCGGGGTTGACCGATGCAGCAGCGGACGATGTGTCGCGCAAGATCGGGATACCCACAGCGGCGCTGGCGAATGCGCGCACGGTGTTGCATGGTTTGTACCGCGCTTTCGTGGAGAAGGATGCGATGCTCGCCGAAATCAATCCGCTGGTACTGACCGCTGATGGCCGCGTGTTGGCTCTGGATGCAAAGTTCAATTTTGACAGCAACGCACTGTACCGTCATCCCGAGATCGTCGCCTACCGCGACCTGGATGAAGAAGATCCGGCGGAGATCGAGGCGTCGAAATTCGACCTGAGCTACATATCGCTGGATGGCGACATCGGTTGTCTGGTGAACGGCGCGGGGCTGGCGATGGCGACCATGGACATCATCAAATTGTATGGCGGTAGCCCGGCGAATTTCCTGGATGTCGGCGGAGGTGCGAGCAAGGAAAAAGTCACCGAGGCGTTCAAGTTGATGCTGAAGAATCCGAAACTGAAAGCGATCTTGGTGAACATCTTCGGCGGCATCATGAAGTGTGACGTGATCGCCGAAGGTGTGGTGGCTGCGGCGCGTGAGGTACATCTGAGCGTGCCGCTGGTGGTGCGACTGGAAGGCACCAATGTGGAGTTGGGCAAGAAAATATTGGCTGAGTCGGGGCTGCCTATCATTTCCGGCAACGACATGGCGGATGCGGCGCAGAAGGTCGTTGCGGCGGCGAAGGGATCGCAATGAGCATACTGATCGGTAAAAACACCCGGGTGATGACACAGGGCATGACCGGCAAGGTCGGCCAATTCCACACGGTCAATTGCAAAGCCTATGCGAATGGCATGAATTGTTTTGTGGCCGGAGTGAATCCAAAGAAGGCGGGTGAGCAGTTCGAAGGCATCCCGGTTTACGCCTCGGTGCTCGATGCCAAAGCGGCGACCGGCGCGACCGTGTCGGTGATCTACGTGCCGCCTTCGGGCGCAGCTGCGGCGATCGATGAAGCGGTCGATGCGGAGCTCGACCTGGTGATCTGCATCACCGAAGGCATTCCAGTGCATGACATGTTGCACACGCGCTACAGGATGCAAGGAAAAAAAACATTGCTCATCGGACCGAATTGTCCGGGACTCATTACGCCGGAGGAGATCAAGATCGGCATCATGCCCGGCCATATCCACAAGAAAGGGCGCATCGGCGTGGTGTCGCGCTCAGGCACGTTGACCTACGAGGCAGTGGGGCAGCTCACTGCGCTGGGATTGGGTCAATCGTCTTGTGTCGGCATAGGCGGAGACCCGATCAACGGATTGAAGCACCAGGATGTGATGAAGTTGTTCAATGACGATCCGGACACCGATGCGGTGATCATGGTGGGCGAGATTGGTGGTAGCGATGAAGAAGAGTGCGCGCGCTGGATCAAGGGCAACATGAGAAAACCGGTGGTCGGTTTCATTGCCGGAGTGACGGCGCCTCCCGGCAAACGCATGGGCCATGCGGGGGCGATCATCTCCGGCGGTCAGGGCGGAGCCAACGAGAAGCTGGCGGTGATGGAGGAGTGCGGCATACACATCACGCGCAATCCCGCGGAAATGGGGCGATTGATGCAAAAAGTGTTGAAAGGTTGAGGCACTTTTAATGTTAGAAATGCTCTCCACATCCCAGTTCTGGATAGATGTGTTCAAAATCATCGTGATCGATCTGCTGTTGTCGGGCGACAACGCAGTGGTGATCGCACTTGCCTGTCGCAATCTTCCTCCTGAACAGCGCAAGAAGGGCATCCTGTTCGGTGTGGGCGGTGCGATAGGCCTGCGCGTGGTACTTACGTTCTTTGCGGTCAGCTTGCTATCGCTGCCTTATCTCAAACTGATCGGCGCACTGTTGTTGCTGTGGATCGGCATCAAACTGATCATGCCCGAAGAAGAGCATAGCGCAGACAATATTCAGGCAGACACACGTCTGTTGGGCGCGGTCAAAACGATCATCATCGCCGATTTTGTGATGAGTCTGGATAACGTGCTGGGTGTGGCTGCCGCAGCCAAGGGTAATGTGGCGTTGCTGGTGTTTGGCCTGCTGATCAGCATTCCGTTGATCGCGTGGAGTAGCCAGTTGGTGCTAAAGATGATCGATCGCTTACCGTTCATCATCTACGCGGGTGGCGCGCTTTTGGGGTACGTCGCGGGTGAGATGCTGGTCAGCGAGGCTTTATTTAGTTCGCTGGTGGAAACGCGGCACTATTTACATTGGCTCATTCCGATGTTCTGTGCCTTGTTGGTGTTGGTGGCTGGCAAAGGGTTGGCGATGCGGAAGGCGGTTGCAGTTGGGGTGATCGATCTTGTCGACGAGAAGGTGATGGCAAAGCCTGATAACAAATTGTAAAGGGAGTGGTGATGAAGATATTGATTCCGGTTGATGGTTCGGCCAACGCACAACGCGCGGTTGACCAAGTGATTAAAAATGCCGCCATGCTGAAAGAGCGCCCCCAAGTGTTATTGCTCAATGCGCAATGGAATGTGGCGACCGGCAATGTCAAATTATTCATCGATCAGCAGACCATCGACGATTACTACCGTGAACAGGGGATGGTTGCATTGCAGTCGGCGCGCGCGGCCCTGGATGTTGCTGCATTGCCGTATCAGTATCATGTCAGCGTGGGCACACCTGCGGAAGCTATCGTGCAATATGCCCATCAGCAGAACGTGGATCAAATCGTGATGGGGCGGATGGGTCAGGGCGGATTGCAATCACTGTTACTGGGTTCTGTGGTAAATAAAGTGTTGCATCTGGCAAGCTGTCCGGTGTTGCTGGTTAAATGATCATGTCACATACCCTGTTAAAGACGGGCGGCCAATATTTGATAATTTGTAATAAAAATAAAGGATTGTAGTGGGTTGTTGTGAAATATAATAATATACATGACACAATTTGTTCGACATCAATGTCTTAGGTTCCACAGCAGGCATCAGGGGGTGGCATGAATAAGTGGTTATTCTGGCAAAAGGACTGGTTCGCAAGTTTGTTGGTCGCAGTGGTCTTTTTTCTCGGTGCCAATAGCGACCTGATGCAAAGTCTTGAGCGCAAAGCTTACGATTTGGGTGTTTTGGGTTCTGCGCGCACACCGAGCGACAAAATCGCGGTGATCGCGATCGATGATCAAAGTATCGCCAATCTCGGTCGCTGGCCTTGGCCACGCGAGATACATGCGCAGATGGTGGATACTCTGGCGGTGGGAAACGCAAAGGTGATTGGCTATACCGCCTTTTTTTCCGAACCTCAGCTGGATGCCGGACTGGGCTATATTTACAAAATTGCCGAATGGCTTGGCAATTCCACACTTATCCAGACCACCGATCCCGCCCAGCAAGCTGAACTTGTGCAGCTTGATGCTTTGCTGAAGGATGCGGCACAACATCTGGATAACGACCAAAAACTCAGCGAAAGCATAGTCAAGGCGAACAATGTTCTGCTGGCGATGTTCTTTGAATTGGGTGAGCCCCAGGGTAAACCCGATCAGGCAATGCCTGATTTTGTGCTGCGCAACAATCTTGTGAACGTGAAGGATGCTGTCGGTTCCGGCGCATTGCCGCTGCCCTCCCAAGGCGTGTTACCGCCGATCCCGGTATTGGGCAGCAAGGCTCTGGCCATAGGACATTTGAACAGTTTCCCAGATGTGGATGGAGCGATACGCACAGAACCTTTGGTGGTGCGCTACTACGATCAACACTATCCATCGCTGTCATTGATGCTTGCCGCAAAAAGCCTCAATCTTGAGCCAAAAGATATACAGGTCAACCTCGGCGAAGGTGTGCGGTTGGGCAATCAGAGGATCGCCACCGATCCGGACTTGCGAATGCACACTTATTTTTACAAGGATAAGGATGGTCGGCCTGCCTTTCCGGTGGACTCTTTCTACGATGTGTTAACCGGCAAGATCCCGGCAGAAAAATATCGCGACAAGATCGTGCTGATCGGCGCATCGGCAGCTGGAGTGGGCTCGTTGCAAGTGACGCCCGTCTCTTCCGGCATGGCGCCGGTGGTGACCTTGGCCCATTCGGTGTCGAGTATCCTAAAGGGTGATTTCTTTGTCTCGCCAGCCTGGGCCGAAATGGCGCAAACGGGCGTATTCCTGCTGGTCGCGCTGTATTTGATCCTGTTATTGCCCCGGTTGAACGCCGCAATCGGCGCGTTGGTCACTGGCGCATTATTCACAGCACTGATGGTGGCGCATTTTATATTGATGACTACTCAGGCGATGTGGCTGCAACTGATGCTGCCTGTCACCTTGCTATTAGTGGGACATTTGCTCCTCACTACTAAACGCTTTTTGATGACCGAGAAAGGCAAGCAAAGATCCGATGCCGAGTCAGCGGAGAGTAATCGTATGCTTGGTCTGGCCTTCCAAGGACAAGGTCAGCTGGATATGGCCTTCGACAAATTTCGCAAGGTGCAGCTGGACGATAGCCTGATGGAAGTGCTGTACAACTTGGGGCTGGACTTCGAGCGAAAGCGACAATTCAACAAGGCGGAGTCAGTGTTCAAATACATGGCGGGATATAACCCCAAATTCCGTGATCTTGATGCGCGTCTTGCACAGTCAAAGGCGATGTCAGAAACGGTGATGCTCGGTGGATCTTCGGGCAGAAGTAATGCGAGTACGATGGTATTGGACAAGGCTGGAGTGTCCAAGCCGATGCTGGGCCGTTATGAAATAGAGAAGGAGCTCGGCAAGGGCGCGATGGGCGTGGTATATCTCGGTAAGGATCCGAAGATCGGCCGAGTTGTTGCGATCAAAACCATGGCCCTGGCACAGGAATTCGAGGCAGATGAGTTGCAAGATGTGAAAGATCGTTTTTTCCGTGAGGCTGAGACTGCAGGTCGTTTGAATCACCCGAATATCGTGACCATGTATGATGCGGGCGAGGAGCATGACCTGGCTTACATCGCGATGGAGTTCCTTAAGGGCAAGGATCTGGCCCCCTATACCAAACCGGATAATCTGCTGCCGCTGCCCAAGGTAATAAGTATCATCGCACGCGTTGCGGATGCTTTGGATTATGCGCACAAACAGAACGTGGTGCATCGCGATATCAAGCCCGCCAACATCATGTACGACCCCGAGGCTGATTCACCCAAGGTGACCGATTTCGGTATTGCGCGTATCACCGATTCGAGCAAAACAAAAACCGGTATGGTGTTGGGTACGCCATCATTTATGTCACCGGAGCAGTTGGCT
>Ga0315272_10000781_pt1 | contig 16227 bp, 12 predicted proteins | sample C3_middle_MG_FD_203918 | JGI IMG/M metagenome (GOLD analysis project Ga0315272, IMG submission 203918) | Sediment microbial communities from Yellowstone Lake, YNP, Wyoming, USA - C3_middle | ecosystem: Environmental > Aquatic > Freshwater > Lake > Sediment | place: USA: Wyoming | collected...
TTTCGGGTATCTTGAAGATCAGGATTTACAATTGATTGATATGGCACAGTTTATAAAAGCACCTTCATTAATTAAGGCTGCAGGGATAAAAGAAAAAATAATCAGGGAGTACTTTGGACATGTAAACAGCCACACATCTGAGGTCAGCATTGCACATATGAAGAGCCCTGAAGGATGGGTTGAACCGGGTCAGTGCCCTGATTTTAATGAATATACAGTTGTCCTTAAAGGAAAAATCAGGATCGGCACCAGGAATGAAGAATATATAGTTTCTGAGGGACAGGGAATTATGACACAAAAAGGTGAATGGGTACAGTACAGTACTCCGTTTGAAGGAGGAGCAGAATATATAGCTGTTTGCCTGCCGGCATTTTCACCCGATATTGTAAAACGCGACGAAGATTAAGTTGCAATAAAATGACTTACTGACACAAGTCATTCTTTCCTTAATTTCATTTCCGTTTCTTTGAAAGAAACTAAAATGGAAACCAGAATTATCAAGCCTGTCAATCTTGTGACAATGAGACTTGTAAAGAGTGAAGATTTAAATCATCACGGGACTCTTTTTGCAGGCAGAACAGCTGAATGGTTTGTTGAATCAGGATTTATCGCTGCAGCTTCATTGTTGAATCCCAGAGAAGTTGTCTGTCTGAATATACATGGTATGTTCTTTACAAAACCTGCCCGCTCAGGAGATGTGCTTAAATTTACTTCCAAAATTGTTTATACCGGCAAAACGAGTATTACAGTATATGTAAATGTAGATAATAATGGTTCACAAAAACCCATGGTTGACGGATTTGTTACATTCATACATGTCAACAGTGAGACCAGGCCAACACCTCATTTTCTGGAACTTCATCCGGAAACCGAGGAGGACAGGTTACTGAATGAAACAGCAAAAAATCTCCGCGCTAAATAAAGCCGGGAAATAAGGAATAGAGATTATTAATTCTTCCGGCTATTCTTCCTTGCCTTTACAACAAGGTATATTGTGAAACCGATACCAAGAGCCACCATTATATAACCCAGATAAGGATATATCTTTTCCCTTATCTCGTAAAGGTAATACCCAATTATTGCAAGACAGATATTCCATATACCTGCACCAATAAATGTAAATAAGATGAAATCGCGTAAACTCATTTTAGCAAGGCCTGCAGGAATTGAGATAAGATGACGAACTCCGGGAACAAGCCTTCCGATAAAAGTTGATGATCTCCCGTTTTTTATGAAATATTGTTCAACATGAATGACTTTCTCTTCAGACAGAAGAAAGAGCTTACCAACTTTTGATGCTGCAAATTTATGTACAATAGGACGACCAAGATAATATGCCAGAGTATAGTTGATGAGAGATCCGCTGAGTGCCCCGAGTGTTCCGAAAATTACCACCAGGAACACATTAAGATCACCCTGGGCAGCCTTATATGAAGCAAAAGGAATGACAACCTCCGATGGAAGCGGAACAAATGTACTTTCTATTGCCATTAACAGAGCAACAGTAAAATAATTCAGATTGGCCATATACCAGCCGAAGATGGTTTGAAAAAACTCAGTCATAGAAACAATTTGTTAAATTCAGCCGGAGTTTGTTGAAAAAGTCCTTTCCGGGTTTTTTCAACAGACCTGCAATAATAATCTTTTTAAATATTATAGGCAACTGTTATGGTCAGAGATCAGGAATATCCTTTTGGCCTTAGTATCAGTCTTGTCGACTGATCGTATGTTATATATTTCCATGCCCAGTTCACAAAAATGATAAGCTTATTCCTTACACCCACAATGCCCATAAGATGAATGAACATCCATACATACCATCCGAAGATCCCCTGAAAATTTATGAATGGCAATTCCACAACAGCAAGATGCCTCCCAATAGTTGCCATCGTGCCAAGATCCCTGTAATGGAACTCCTTTTCCGGTTTGCCTTTTAATTTACGTTTCAGGTTACCTGCAAGAAGATTAGCCTGCTGAATGGCAACCTGCGCAACCTGCGGATGTCCTTTAGGATACTTATCTTCTGTCATGAAAGCGATATCACCGATTGCATAAATATCTTCCACGCCCTTCACTCTGTTCTGACTATTGACAACAATTCTTCCGGCTTTCGTAAAAACCTCAGGTGCAAGTCCATCGATCAGATTACCCTTTATTCCGGCAGTCCAGATAATCATTCTGGTCTTTATATTTTTGCCACCATCAAGGTATACGGTATCCTCATCACAACCTGTGGCTTTGGTGTTAATCAGAACATTTACCCCGCTCTTTTCCAGGAATTCCCCGGCCTTCTGTGAAGATCTCAGAGACATCATATTCAGAAGCCTGTCTGCAGCCTCTACCAGGTATATTCTTGGTCCGTTGGTTTTGAGTTCAGGGTAATCCTTTGGTATAATATGCTTATTCATCTCAGAAAGAGCTCCTGCAATTTCAACTCCTGAAGGGCCTCCCCCAATGATCACAATATTTAGATATTTTTCCCTTTCAGACTCATCGCTTACTGTCAGCGCATTCTCTAAATTCATAAGCAGATTGTTCCTCAGGTCAATAACTTCGGCAATGGTCTTCATGGCTTTTGAATGCTGCTGCATCTGAACAGAACCAAAAAATGAGTTTGTTGCTCCATGTGCAAGAACCAGGTAATCATACCTGATTGTACCGCCTGATGTAACAAGTTTCTTATTAACGGAATCAATTGCCTTTACTTCAGCCTTCCTGATATGGTAGTCGGCGTAATCCTGGAAAATTTTCCTCAAAGGAAATAAAATTGAAGTCGCATCAAGACCGGCTGAAGCAACCTGGTAAAACAAGGGAGGGAACTGATGATAATTATGTTTATCGATTAATACAACCTGGTATCCTGAATTTCTCATCCTCCTTGCAAGGGTGAGTCCGCCGAAGCCGCATCCGACAATTACCAATCTCTTTTTCCCGCTATCAGGTATGTTCAGCATTAAGAATAGTATTTAAATATAATTATAAAGTTAAATCATTTCTTATGAACCTTAAAAGTGCCTGTTGAATAAATCATCACCATCTGTTAAAAGTTTCACGCTAATAAACATTAACTGATCAATAATGTTTATTGCTACTATCAATTTTGTTTCATCATTTTGTATCTTTGGTAAGAGCACATACCTTAAAATAATATTTTACCTAACAACTTTAATTATGAAGCCACTGATCTTTAAGTCATTGCTGATCGTATCGATCAGTTTATTATTATTCACTTCATGCAACAAGGGACCTAAGAACTGGGGGCCTGATATCTATAAACCTGATACAACATTCAAGGTGGTAGGTTACATTTCCGGATGGAGTTTTAACAGGATAGACTCCCTGGAGATAGAAAAACTAACCTATCTGAACCTCGCTTTTGCCAATCCCGACAAAGATGGAAACCTTGTCTGCGATGGTGGATTTGATGTAAAACCTGTAATTAAAAAGGGACATGATGCCGGATTGAAAGTATTTATCTCTCTTGGCGGCGGCGGCAGACCTGATACAGTGATCTGGAAAAACCAACTGCTTCCTGAAAACAGGACAAAGTTTATTGGAAATATCCTCAGATATGTAGAAGAAAATAACCTTGATGGCGTTGATGTTGATGTTGAAGGAAACCTCCTTCCTCATGTCGGAGTAAACTACAATACGTTTGTTGTGGAACTTAAGCAAGCCCTGCACTCTAAAGGTAAAGGTATTACGGCAGCTCTAGGAGCTACGCACTTTCATAAAAATGTCCACCAGGAGGCTCTTGATGCATATGATTTTATAAATGTCATGGTATATGACAAAACAGGTGTGTGGAGACCCAATATCATTGGTCCTCATTCGCCTTATTCATTTGCCGAGGATGCTATCAGGTACTATACGGTCGATCTCAAAATAGCGCCAAAAAGAATTACACTTGGCCTTCCGTTTTATGGCTTTGACTTTACCCCTCCTGCAAGGTATATTGATTACAGCGAGGTAATTTCAAAAGATGCATCTCTTGCCTATGTCGATTCAACAGGAATGAGATACTATAATGGTATACCTACAATTGTAAAGAAGGTGGAGCTGGCAAGACCAACTCTGGGTGGAGTTATGATCTGGGAGATCCCTTCCGATGCAACCGGTGATCTCTCTCTGCTCAGAGCCATTGATCAGACTCTGAAAGCTTCCGGTTGTGCAGTTACTACTTTCTTCAGGGATGAGGATGGTGATGGTTACGGCAATCTTGCAAAACCTTTCCAGGCATGCCAGGCACCTGCAGGTTATGTTGCAAAAAGCGGGGATACTGATGATTCAAATCCGAAGGTACATCCCAAATAGAAAAACTTATGCCGGCAGTTTAACTTCAGTCCTGTAAGTTCTGAAAGCGGTTATCCAGCCGGGCACTGCGTTAAAGAATATTATAAAGACACAGACTATAATACAAAGTGTCAGAACAAGATTTATCATCCCCGGGACCTGTGTCGCTGACACGGAAGCCTGGGGAAGATAAATATTCTTTATGTTAAGGTAAGCTGCAGTCATTGTTGTGACTCCTACAAAGATCATCGGCAGAATGGTGATCCACGCATATTTTATTCTCCCCCTGTTGATAATAAAAGAGGTTCCGATGGCAAGCGCTATTGTTGCAAGCAATTGGTTTGCTGTACCGAACATTGGCCAGATGGTGGAAACCGAACCGGTATAGATAAAGTATGCCCATGCAAAAACTATTAATGCACTTGCAAAAAGGTTACCGGGCAACCAGTCAGTTCTGTGAAATGGTTTGTAAACTCTGCCAAGGGCTTCCTGAAGAAGAAATCTGCCTATACGTGTTCCGGCATCAATAGTGGTCAGGATAAAAAGTGCCTCAAACATAATTGCGAAATGGTACCAGTACGACATAAGATGTTTCATACCAGGTATTGAGGAGAATATATAGGCCATACCTACTCCCAGTGAAACTGCCCCTCCTGTCCTGCCGGCGATCTTTTCACCCACACTTGCCGACAACTGTTCAAGATTTGATTCATTGAACCCCATGGCATGAAGTTTTGGAAGCAGCGCCTGGAACTTTTCAATGGGTACATTTATCTGAAAATAATCAAGTGGAAGTAGGCTGGTTGCGGCAATCAGCGCCATAATGCTCACTGCACCCTCTGTAAGCATGGAACCGACTGCAATTGTTTTTATGTCAGCCTCTTTCATTATCATTTTAGGTGTTGTACCTGAGCTTACAAGTGAATGGAATCCTGAAATTGCGCCACATGCTATTGTTATAAAAAGATAAGGGAAAAGTTTCCCTGGTATTATCGGACCGCCTCCGGCAGTAAATTCGGTAAAAGAAGGCATCTTTATTTCAGGTGCAACAATTATAAGTCCTACTGCAAGAAGACCTATCACTGAAATCTTCATGATAGAACTGAGGTAGTCACGTGGTGAAAGAAGCAACCAGACAGGCAGAACTGAAGCCAGGAAACCATAAACGGCAATCAGTATTGTAAGTGTCCGGTGATCAAATGAGAACCACGAAGCATATTGTGATCCAGGAACATAACGACCCAGCACTACAGCCAGAATAAGCAATATAATACCGACAATGGTCCCTTCAAGTGTTTTCCCCTTTCTGATCTTGAACATCCATACCCCCATCAGTAATGCAATGGGAATCGTCATCGCAATTGTAAATGTCCCCCATGAACTTTCTGCCAGCGCATTTACTACCACAAGTCCAAGTCCGGCCATTGCAACAATTATAATTATAATGATGGCCACCGATGTTGTTATTCCGCCGGCTTTATTAATCTCAGTTCTTGCTATCTCTGCCAGCGATTTCCCATCATGCTGAACAGAAGCTGTAAGAATCACAAAATCATGAACTGATCCTGCCATTACGGCTCCGATCAGCATCCAGAGAAAACCTGGCATGAACCCGAACTGAGCTGCAAGAACAGGCCCTACAAGAGGTCCTGCGCCAGCTATGGCTGCAAAGTGATGCCCGAACAAAACCCACTTATTCATAGGGTAGTAATTCTGTCCGTCGTAGAGTCTGTGAGCCGGAGTCAGCGCAAGATCATTCCTGACTGCAACTTTAGCAGCTACAAAGCTGAAATAGAATCTGTAAGCCAGAACAAAAACCACCACAGTACCTATTACAAAGGGCATTGCATTCATTCCGGGACATGTATTAATTTTAGGTATGGCAAAATAGTCAATTCTGCTTATCCGTGCAATATGCTGTTGAATCTAATTTCTCCTGTGAATCCTCTCCTCAAGGGGTTGAGGTACAATTATAGGTACTTTTTCCACCAGAGTATTTGAAGAATCCAGTTGTAATGCCCTCGCATCAGGTATGCTGATATGATTTACCAGGCTGTTAATTGTGAGAATAAAGTTCTCAGTTTTAGTAAGCTTGATATCCCTGAGCATGATCCGTTCAATGAGAATAAATTTAAAATCAGCCGGCCAGCCATATTTCCTGATAGTATTGAAACCACTCTCAAGTTCTATCTCACCTGATCGAGTCAGGTCTTCAATCACCTCCTTGAAATAGAGGTTAATCTTAGGATCAATCTTGAAGCCTATGATAAGATCAACCCTGATTAATACGCCTGGTACTATCTGCGTAACCCTGTATTCAAACTTGTTCGGGTCATCAACTCTGTCAACATGAATAAACCAGTATATATCAGCCCGTTTCGGCTGCTTGCTGAATATTGAATAAATGACTTTCGATTCTATCTGATCCAACCTGTTGGCCTTGATAATATAGGCCAGATTGGTTGCAAACTTTGGCACCGAATCATCATTTTTAAGGTCTTTGAACAACTCAAGATATGGTTCCAGCTTGATGAAAGACAACCGGCGATTCTTGATCTTTCTGCCGAAATACCAGCCGAACATTATCAGAAAATATATCGAAGCCAGCAAAAGTGTAAACCATCCACCATACTGGAACTTGTTCAGATTGGCAATGAGGAATGTCAGTTCCAGCGAAAGAAATAATGTCATCATCAGTATTACCAAACGATAGTCGACATTTGTTTTGAAGAGGTAGTAGGACAACAACAAGGTTGTCATTATCATTGTTATGGTTATTGCCAGTCCGTAAGCAGCTTCCATATTCGATGATTCCCTGAAGAATATCACTACAAGGCTGCATATTGCAAGAAGCGTCCAGTTTACAAAGGGAAGGTAGACCTGACCTCTGACATAAGTAGGATTGAGTATCCTGATCTTCGGCCAGAAGTTTAATGAAACAGCTTCACTCATCAGCGTAAATGACCCGCTTATAAGTGCCTGGCTGGCAATGACAGAAGCGCAAGTTGCAGTTATTATCCCGAACAGAAGGAACCATTTGGGCATCAGCATGAAGAAAGGATTCACTTCACTGCCGGGAACGTAGTTCTGCATGAGCCATGCAGATTGCCCGAAATAGTTAAGGAGCAGCATTGTTTTAACAAATATCCATGATACTCTGATATTCTTTCGTCCGCAATGTCCCAGATCAGAGTAAAGCGCTTCGGCTCCTGTTGTGCACAGAAATACTGCTCCAAGAAGAAGGAATCCTCCCGGATATTCAGTAAGGAACCGGGCAGCATAAACAGGATTGGCAGCTTTCAGAACTCCGGGGTGATGGATGATCTGAGAAAATCCCAGGATCCCAAGCATCAGAAACCAAATCACCATTATCGGACCAAAGGCCACTCCGACAAACTTTGTACCGAACTGCTGGATGAAAAAGAGAACAGCAAAGATCATCAGAACAATCGTCACAACAGGTATATCAGGATTGAATAGTTTTAAACCTTCGATCGAAGAGGTCACTGTAATCGCCGGGGTTATAACACCATCAGCAAGAAGCGCTCCTCCACCAATCATGGTAAGCACTGCCGCCCAGGCAGTCTTCCTTCTGATAAGGGCAAACAAGGCAAAAATACCTCCCTCGCCCTTGTTATCCGCATTAAGCGTTATAATCACATATTTAATTGTAGTCTGAAGGGTGAGCGTCCAGATGATACATGAAAGAGAGCCATAAACAAGCAGTTCATTGAAAGTACCTGCACCCGATACTATTGCCTTTACCGTGTAGAGAGGACTTGTACCAATATCTCCAAAGACAATTCCAAGTGTTATCAGCAAACCACCAACGGAGAGTTTACTAATGTCAGGACTATGATCTTTCCCTTTCATCAGCAGAGGTATAATTCATTCAATAATCTTATAATTAAGTCCTTTTTATGGCGTGAATGACTGTAAATAAACATTTCACTGAATCCTTGCTATTCTCTGACTTATAGGCTGGTTAATTGTAATGGGAACCTGTTCCTCAATAGTATTGCATGAGTCAAGGTGGAGAGCTTTGATATCGGATATGCATACAAGCCGCGATATCCAGTGCAGCGTAAGCGTAAAATTCTCACTGTTCGACAGAGTATAGTCACGTGGCATTATCCTGTCGATCAGTACATATTTGAAATCTGCCGGCAGTTCATGTTTTCTCAATGATTCGTAACTGCTTGTTATTTTAACCTCTCCTGAATTTACAAGATCTTCCAGTATCTCTTTAAAGTAGAGGTTTATTTTTGGTTCAACCTTAAAACCAATATTGAAATCAATTCTTATCAGAATTCCGGGGATGATCTGTGTTACCTGGTATTCAAAACGGTTAGGTTCATCAACAACGTTAACATGCAGGAACCAATAGGTATCGGCGCGTTTGGGCTGTTTATGGAAGATTGAATAAATAACCTTCGATTCAACCTGGTCGGGCCTGTTAGCTTTGATTATATACACCAGGTTTGTAGCCGTTCTGGGCACTGATTCATCTTTTGCAAGGTCTTTGAGCGGCTCGATGTACTTGTCAAGATTTGTAAAGGTCACGTACCTGTTTTTCAGCTTTCTCCCGAAATACCATCCGTACATTATAATAAAGAAGACTGAAGCCAGCAACAATGTAAACCATCCGCCATCATTGAATTTATGAAGATTGGCGATAAGGAAACTGCTTTCAATAGTAAGGAATAATATAAAGATCATCAGAACCAGTCTGTGATTGACACCTTTCTGGTAAAGATAATAGGTCAGCAGAAAAGTAGTCATCATTTCGGTGATGTTTATGGCAAGGCCGTATGCTGCTTCCATGTTGGCCGAAGCTCTGAAGAAAATAACCACAAGGCTGCACGCAAACCAGAGGTACCAGTTTACAAATGGAAGATAGACCTGGCCCCTGACATGTGTTGGATTAAGTACCTTAACCTTTGGCCAAAGGTTAAGAGATATTGCCTCTTTAACAATTGTAAATGAGCCGCTTATAATTGCCTGACTGGCTATGATGGAAGCAGCAGTGGCTATAAGGATCCCCGGTATCAGGAACCACTTGGGCATTATTGCAAAAAATGGATTCAATCCGTCTTCAGGAACCCCTGCAGAAAGGAGCCATGCACCCTGACCAAAGTAATTCAGCAACAGGGAAACTTTTACCAGTATCCATGCAACCTGTATATTGCTCCTGCCGCAATGGCCAAGATCGGCATAAAGGGCTTCTGCTCCTGTTGTACAGAGGAAGATAGCTCCAAGAAGGATAAAACCACCGGGGTATTCACCCAGAAGTCTGGCTGCATAAACCGGATTTATTGCCTTGAGTACACCGGGATTATAAACCAGATGGGATAGCCCGATAACTGCCAGTATCAGGAACCAGATCACCATAATAGGACCAAATGAGCTTCCCACTTTGGCAGATCCAAACTGCTGTATGAAAAAGAGCACGCCAAAGATCAGGAGAACAATCGGAACTACTGGCACTTCTGTATTGAGCATCTTCAAACCTTCGACTGAAGAGGTAACAGTTATTGCAGGCGTAATTACACCGTCAGCAAGAAGTGCTGCCCCACCCATCATGGTAAGAAGAGCCGCCCAGGAAGTTTTCCGGCGCATCAGGGCAAACAGTGATAATATTCCACCCTCCCCTTTATTGTCAACCCTGAGAGCAATAATTATATACTTGGTGGTGGTCTGAAGCGTTAAAGTCCAGAAAATACAGGATAGCGAACCATAAATAAGAAGCTCATTAAACTCACTTCCCCCCTTCACAATTGCCTTCATCACGTACAATGGGCTTGTTCCAAGATCACCAAATACAATACCCAGTGTAACCAACACACCTGCAGCAGATAATTTGCTTATATCCAGGTGTTTTGTATTCCCTTCCATGTTTATTTATTTTCTGCTTCTGTTACCCGAATTGAACAAAGACGCACAAAGATAACAATAATAAATGATCGGAAAATCGTAGCTATCTTGATAATTTCGGCTCCCTGTTAAGCCAGCTTATTGCCAGTTCCACAACCTGGTTGTAATTCTTAATGCCATGTGTCACATGATTGGATTTGAGATATGCATCATACACTGTCTCCTGGGCTTTGCCCATAGCCTCATTCTGCAACCCGAAATAGTACTTCTGCCTGAACTGAAGCTCTTTGATTACCGGCTCATCAAGCTTAAGCAGGTAGTCACGGTAATCATGAAAATACTGGGCATCTTCAAGGAAATAAAGCAATAATGCCAGATAGCCTGAATATCTTAACTTAGGATCACCGGCTGAACTGCAGACAATAAATGCCGCAAAATTTGCATCTGCTTCATTAGATATGCCAAACTGATGAGCCTTTTCATGTGCGAGTAAAAAGGGATATTCCATTGGAAGAATTCGACTGTTAAGATTTATTTCATTGAAGAAGGGACCAAAATAGCCACTGATGCCGAATTTTGCAATTAAATTACTGAACATCATATTTTTCGGTCTTCTGAAACCACCCGGATATTTTATGTCTAGAATTTCAGAATTCCTTTCAAATGATTCCTCCACTTCCCTGTTAATCTCAGGATAATCTTCTAACCTGACTTCAGCATAACTCCTGTTTAAATAAACTATTACTGTATCAAGCATTGATCTGAAAAGCTTTTCATCCACTTTAATCAAATTCAGTTCTGTTCTTTTATCAATACCGGGCCTGAAATAATTAAATCCCCAGGATATGTAAAAATAAACGTACAATACTGAAAGGATCTGTGCGCTCAGGAGAAGTAAGGTCAATAATCTTAACCTTTTCATTATGACCAGCACAATTCCGGCAATAAGTGATAATATTGTTACTAACCAGAATAAATCCCATAATGAGAATGAAAACAGCTTGCTGAAAGAGGAAAAGAAGGCAGCAAAATGAGGATAAAAACCATCAGAGTAAACTTCCTCGACAGATAAAGGATTCTTAACTGCAAATCTGACACAGATAAATGTAATGACTGCAAGAATAAATGGCCAGCTTATTCTTAAAAACCTTAAAATCCCTAATTCCTTCTTACGATTGAAATTGCTATTGAACATTTCTTCTCTTTGAAATTATACCTTTATCTGATTATCCGTTCAGAACGAATCCGCAAATGTAAATAAATGTATCTTTACTATTATCATCTTTAAATGTTTACCAAATCCAGGACCAGGAAGAATATGAACCGGCCTTATAAAGTAAATAATCTGATGGTAATTTCCATCCTGATATTCACCGGAATAAGCGGGGTCAGCAATGGTCAGCCTGACTCATCTAAAAAACTCATTTTGCTTCTTATTGGAGACATCATGGGACATAAAGAACAGATCTGGTCGGCAGAGAACCGGGAAAATCACACATATAATTATGATACTGTATTTTCATTTATCAAACCCGTAATTTCGGAGGCAGATTTTGCAGTTGCCAATTTTGAGGTTACCATGGCAGGTCCTCCCTATTCAGGATATCCGGCATTTAACTCTCCTGCTGCTTTGGCCGCTGCCTGCAAAAAAGCCGGAATCAACTGCCTGATGACAGCAAATAATCATGCTGCCGACCGCAGAACAAAAGGAATAAAAAGGACAATTCATGTACTCGACAGCCTTGGAATATCTCATACCGGAACATTTTCAGACAAGGACCAGCGTGACAGATCATATCCTTTGTTCCTGGAGAAAAACGGGATCTCAGTTGCATTGCTTAACTACACTTACGGCACCAATGGTATAAAAGTGAATGATCCGGTTATTGTCAATACTATTGACAATAAGATAATTGCAGCGGACATTGCTGAAGCCCGTAAGAAGAAAGCCGATTTCATAATTGTCTTTCTCCATTGGGGAAAACAATACGATTATATTACTTCAAAATCACAGTATGATCTTTCCGAATACCTTTTTGAACAGGGAGCTGACCTTGTAATAGGATCGCATCCTCATGTCCTTCAGAAGATGATTTGGGGTAAAAACAGTAAAGGAGGGAAAGGAAACGTAACATATTATTCACTTGGCAATTTTGTATCAAACATGCGAAAAGAGAGTACCGGAGGAGGTGCAATAGCCAGGATAGAGTTACTGAAAGATAATACCTCTGCACGGATTGCGCATGCAGATTATTATCTTACATGGGTCTATACTCCTATTGAAAAATACAGAAAGCGGTTCTTCGTAATACCATGTTCTGAATATGAGAATAAACCAGATTTTTTCAGAGATACATTACAATATAAAAAAATGAAAAAGTTTATCTTTGATTCACGATCTCTTTTGTATAAACAGAATATGAATGTTAATGAAATGATCTACAATGGTTCCTCATGGCTGTTAAATTATTGATACAATAAAAAGTGATAAATGCATGCTTTTAAGCTTTTTTAATTCATCCACCGCAACTAATCTCAGATTTTATCAATATTATTGTACCTGTAAATGTTTTACATCAAGCTAAAAGGCTGGTAAATGGATAATTCCCTGGTAATTCTGTCTGTAACAGCAATATCAATTGGGTTCTTTCATACCCTGCTCGGACCTGATCACTATCTGCCGTTCATTGTTCTGAGTCAGGCAAAGAACTGGACCATAAGAAAAACAATGTGGATCACATTTCTTTGTGGAATAGGACATGTTCTAAGCTCCGTAATTCTTGGTATGCTGGGGATTGCAATAGGTATTTCAGTTACGAAGCTTGTCAATGTTGAATCATTCCGGGGTAATATAGCTGCCTGGTTGTTTATAGCTTTCGGACTGGTTTACATGATAATAAGCATCAGAAATCTTCTCAGGAAAAAGAAACATACCCATTCGCATCATCATTTCGGTGGTCAGAAACATGAACATGAACATGATCATTCAGATGAGCATACACATATTCATCAGAAAGATGTGATCAATACCACCCCATGGATACTCTTCCTGATTTTTGTATTCGGTCCATGTGAGCCATTGATTCCTCTTGTAATGTATCCTGCAGCTGAAAACAATATCCCGGGCGCTGTCCTGGTATCACTTCTTTTTTCTGTGGTAACAATTGGCACAATGATGTCAATAGTCTTCGCTTTCAAAATGGGACTGAACAGCATAAATCTTAAACCTCTTGAAAAATACAGTCATCTGATTGCCGGGGCAATGATCTTATTTTCAGGCCTGGCAATACAATTCCTGGGACTTTAGATATTAAGTGTTCCTGTTTGATATCCAAGGAGTATTTTGACCAACCGGAAATTCCGGATTTTCCATAAATGAGTTTTAATTATTAGCTTTGCATATACATTTTTTGTCATGATGAACTACGACTATAACACACAAAGAAAGAGAATGGAATTGCCCGAATATGGAAGGAATGTCCAGAAGATGGTTGACCATATTAAGTCAATTAAGGACAGGGATGAGAGAAACCGGGCTGCCAAAACAATTATTTCCATAATGGGAAACCTCAATCCCCATCTTCGTGATATTGTTGATTTTAAGCATAAGCTATGGGATCATCTTGCAATAATTGCCGAATTCGATCTTGACATTGATTCACCATATCCTGTTCCTGAGATAACCAAACTCAGGGAGAAGCCTAAAGAAGTTCCATATATGCAGGGCGAAATCCGGTTTCTGCATTATGGCCGAATCATAGAACTCATGATTGATGCAGCTACAAAGCTTGAGGATGGCGAAGCAAAAGAATATCTGACTACACTGATCGTCAATCAGATGAAAAAATCCTATATCACATGGAACCGCAGTCAGGTTGCAGATGAAGTGATTATCAATGACATGAGGGTTCTTTCGAAAGGAAAACTAAAGATGACCGAAGGTGTGAAAATACTTGAGGTCAGGGAACTTATGCCTCAGGTGAAGAAAAAACCACAGGGAAAACCCCATAACAAACAACAGAACAAGCCGTACAATAAGAAGAAAGGATTCAGCAGGCATTAATTTGTACATTCATTGTACACGGTGGCAAACACCCTCACTGACAGATAATTCCGCAGGATGCTGAAAATTATGCCATTGCGCCAATACTCCACCACACTGTAACTGTCAAATTGTCAATCAATCTTCATTGGCAGTAATTTTGCTGACTGTCTGGTATAATCATGAAAATGGTCGAATGATGATGAAGAAAAAGAACAGGACACAGGAAGAGGAAACAAAAAGCGATCACACAGAATTAGCTGACAATAAAGAATATACACTATCTCCTGAAGAACAGGAATTAAGCAGCCAGGAAGAATCTTCACCGGAACAACCAGCCATGGAGGTTAAAACAGGCGAATCTCCGGAAACTGACAAATTTGAAAAAGAATTAAAGGAAACTGTTGCAAAACTGGCAGAGATGCAGGATAAATATATCCGCCTGTCAGCAGAGTTTGATAATTACAGAAAGAGGACCCTGAGAGAGAAAATTGATATCTCAAAATATGCAGGAGAAAATCTGCTTCTGAAAATTATACCTCTTATGGATGATTTTGAAAGAGCCCTGAAACATATGGAAGAGGCAACTGACTGTACTTCAATGAAAAGTGGCATAGATCTGATTTACAGTAAATTCAGCGAATTTTTAAAACAAAATGGGGTGTCTGAGATAAATGCGCTTAACAGCGCTTTCAATGTAGATATTCACGAAGCAGTTGCAAAAGTTCCGGTGGATCAGGAGGATAAAAAGGGGAAAGTTGTAGATGTAGTTCTGAAAGGATATTACATACAGGACAAAGTTCTGCGATTTTCAAAAGTTATAGTGGGTGAATAATAATTCATTATCAGGAATATTTTGTAGGGTGGCTATTTTTTAAGATACAGACTAGATGGGAAAAAGAGATTACTACGAGGTGCTTGGCGTTTCCAAAGAGGCCACAAAGGAGGAAATTAAAAAAGCTTACCGTAAACAGGCACTTAAATTTCATCCCGATAAGAATCCGGGTGATAAAAAAGCTGAAGAGCATTTCAAAGAAGCTGCTGAAGCATACGAAGTATTAAGCAGTGAGGAGAAAAAAGCCCGTTACGATCGCTACGGCCATGCAGGAATGGGAAACTCGGGCGGTGGGTTCAGTGGTCACAACATGACAATGGATGATATCTTCTCATCTTTCGGGGATATTTTTGGTGATGCATTCGGAGGATTTGGAGCGTTTGGAGGCGGTGGAAGAAGAGGACGAAGAGTCAATAAAGGAACAAACCTGAGAGTAAAAGTCAAACTTAATCTCCAGGAGATAGCCACCGGTACAGAAAAGAAGATCAAAGTAAATAAGTACAATACCTGCGATACCTGCGGAGGTTCAGGAGCTGCCGACGAATCAAGTATATCAAACTGTTCAACATGTCACGGATCGGGCCATGTGACAAGAGTAACCAATACAATGCTTGGACAGATGCAGACAACAGCTGTGTGTCCTGCATGCGGAGGTGAGGGGAAAACAATCACTAAGAAATGTACATCATGCTATGGTGAAGGTATTATCCAGAAAGAGGAGATAATAAAAATAAATATCCCTGCCGGAGTTGGCAAAGGTATGCAGATGACTGTCAGCGGAAAAGGAAATGCACCGAGAAGAGGTGGCGTAAGTGGTGATCTTCTTGTTGTTATTGATGAAGAGGATCATCCTGATCTGATAAGGGAAGGAAATGACCTCATATACAACCTTTTCATAAGTATTCCGGATGCAGTGCTGGGAACTAATGTAGAGATACCCACAGTGGATAATAATGTTAAGATCAAAATTGAACCTGGCACCCAGCCAGGCAGAATACTCAGGCTCAGGGGCAAGGGACTTCCTGAGGTAAACGGATATGGTCGCGGTGACCTTCTTGTAAATGTTAATGTTTGGATCCCAAAGAGTGTCAGCAAGGATGAGCTTAAAATCTTTGAAAAATTCAGGGAGTCAAAGACATTTGAACCAGCACCCGATAAAAACGATAAAGGTTTCTTCGAGAGA
>Ga0315272_10000784_pt1 | contig 16194 bp, 14 predicted proteins | sample C3_middle_MG_FD_203918 | JGI IMG/M metagenome (GOLD analysis project Ga0315272, IMG submission 203918) | Sediment microbial communities from Yellowstone Lake, YNP, Wyoming, USA - C3_middle | ecosystem: Environmental > Aquatic > Freshwater > Lake > Sediment | place: USA: Wyoming | collected...
CCTCCTGCTCGTCCTCTGCCCATGCCTAGCCAAGACCTTCTGAACCTTACTTATCTTCTTACTGTAGCACTCGTATTGAGAGAGAACGCCACCGCCCTTGAAGATGTGCCACGTGCCATCCTCAACATAGACCGTGGCTAAATTAGCAATTCCCAAGTCCACAGAAGCCCTCAAACTGCCTTTGGCTTCGGCTACATTCTCGACCTCTACTGGGATGTGGGCGTACCAACTCCTCCTAGCCTCATTGTAAATGATCTCTAATCTACCCTGTTTCCCACGCCACTCGAGTTTCCCTTTAAAACCCAAGGCTAGCTTGAAGTCCTTCAAATAGATGGTCCTCTTGTCTTCATCTACCTCGTAGCGGTCGTTCCTAATGACGATCACCAACCTGTATTTTCCACTCTCATCCCTCCAGTAACTTGGAGGTCTTGGTTTGAACCACTTGGGCAACTTTCCCTCCTTTTTTTCCTCGATTAAGGAGAAGAAGCTCTTCCAACCCTCGGCGTTCTTCCTAGCGACTTGTTGCGTGTTGACCTTCAACACATGCTTGTACTTCTCATACACCGCCTTTTCGGTCTTTGAGAAATTGACCCTCTCCCCCTTTTTGAACTGTTGCATCCTCAGCCAGTTCACTTCGTTCCAACACTTCGCTGTGACTATGCCTAGTTCTCTCAGCTTCTCATGTGTTTCCTTATCCACTACTAGCTTAACTACGTTGGTCCTTCGCATGTCTACTCCTCTTGTACTCCTCAATGAGTCTCTTGATAACGTCGTCGTAGGTTCTCCTAGGGTGGATTTTCAACCTCTTCAACTCCTCCTTAGTATCCTTCCCAATCCTAATCGGCTCAGTAGCAGACATACAACAGAAGTAACAAAAAGTAGCTTATAAACCAAACCCCGCCCTGAAGGGCGAGGCTTGCTCGCTGTCAACAGAAATAGTTGTTAATCAAGTTCACTACAGTGTCTTGCACAAGCACGTGGTGGAGTCAGAGTTGCTTCCATTCTGCCTTGAAAATAGAATAACTATTCAAGCATACACACCGCTTGAAAGAGGCGAAGTAGCTAGACACCCGGTGATTATGCAGATATCCAGGAAAGTAAACAAAACGCCCATACAAGTTGCACTTAATTACCTAATATCGAAGCCAAACGTCATTGCTATTCCAAAAACAGAGAGCGTAGAGCATGTAAAAGAGATAATCGGCGCGATGGGCTGGAGGTTACCGAGAGACATAATTGATGAGCTTCGCTCACTGTGATAGTTTCTCATTGTCCTAGGCTAGCAAGATAAACTCACATAGGGTAAGGTTTTATAAAAAATTACATACTTAACTTGATTATGTTTCTCGCTATTACGAGCTTCTGTATTTCGGTTGTTCCCTCTCCTATCGTGAGTATTTTTGCATCTCTATGGAACCTTTCGACGGGGTACTCCCTGGTGTAGCCGATTCCGCCTAGTATCTGTATCGCTTTATCCGTTATGTCAAGAGCAGCCTCGCTAGCGAAAAGCTTAGCTACGGCTGAACGTGTTGGGTCCAATTTGCCTTGGTCAGCAAGCCAGGCAGCGTGATAAGTCAAATGCTCCATGGCTACAATCTTAACATACATTTCAGCTAGCATGAACTGTATTGCCTGGAAATTGATGATTGGCTGGTCGAACTGTACTCTTTCTTGAGCATACTTCAACGCTATGCTAAAAGCCTCCTTCGATAAGCCCAAGGCTATTCCCCCAATAGCTATCCTCCCAATGTCAAGGGCCTGCATAGCTATCTTGAACCCCTCGTTTTCTTTTCCAATCAAGTTCTCAGCTGGAACCTCGACATCATCTAGGAAAAGCTGTGTTGTTGGGGAACCTCTAACGCCCATCTTTGACTCTATTTTCCCTATTTTCAGGCCAGGGGTATCCCTTTCTACAATGAAGGCGCTTATGCCTCGTGCTTTTTTCTCGGGAGCGGTCTTCGCGAAAACAACGAATATTTTTGCTACAGCTCCGTTCGTGATGAAGTGCTTTTCTCCCCTCAAAACATAGTGTTCTCCTTTCTTCTCAGCTATGGTCTTTATCGCCGCTGCGTCAGAGCCCGCTGTGGGCTCTGATAACGCGAAGGCGCCTATCTCTCCGCTCGCTAGTCTTGGCAGGAATTTTCTCTTTTGTTCCTCGTTTGCACCAAATTCTATGGTGTCCGCCGTAAGCATATGCGCATCGTAGCTCAGAGCGGTTGATGCGCATGCCCTGGAGATTTCCTCTAGAGCAATTATATAGCTTAGGTTATCAAGCCCCTGGCCGCCATACTCAGATGGAATTTTAATGCTGAGCAAACCCAGCTCGGCCAGCCTCTTCAGATTGCCCTCTATAATAGTGTAGTCTTCTTTCTCGTCCGCGATGAAGGCTTTATCCCTTAGTTCCCTAGCCACGCTTCGAGCTATTTCCCTTACGTCTTTATGGTAGTCCTTGAAATATGGGTAAGCTTCCATTGTCTCTCACCTATATGACTTTTTTCTCCTTAAGCTTCCGTATTTCGTCGTCACTGTAATCGAGAAGCTCTTTCAATATTTTCTCCGTATCTCCCCCGATAGGAGGGGATCCTCTCCAGACCTTGCCGGGAGTCTCTGTGAATTTTGGTACAACGCCGAAGTACTTGAGGGTCTTCCCAGCCCACTCATCGAATGCTTCCACAAAATTGTTTCTTAGTACCCAATGTGGATGGTTAACCGCATCCTCTACTCTCATTACCCTCGTGCACGGTACATCGTATTTTGCCATAAGCTCCTCAACCTCCCTTACTGTATGCTCGCTTATCCATTTCCTAGTTATCTCGTCTAGCTCCCTGCCTAACTGTGACTCTACTGCCTCCCTTGTTGCAGCACACTTTTCCCACGGGTATCTGCTAGGGTCTATTCCCGTTGCCTCGGCGAGAGCCTTAATGAACCTGTTGTAGACAGCTGGGCCAAACGCTCCTACCGCTACCCATCCATCCTTAGCTCTGAATATATCGTATGGCTGGAAGCTCGCTGCCTTGTTAGGCTCCCTTGGCCTCAATATACCCGCGTTCAGATAAGACGTGAAATATGACTCAAGTATCCTAGCTATAGCCTCGAACTGCGCTACATCAACCACTTGGCCTTTACCGGTCTTCTGGGCGTTTATGTACGCGGCTAGACCTCCTATTGTAGCGAACAAGGCCGTGATGTAGTCACCAGCCCATAACGGGACTCTCCTCGGAGGCGTGTCCGGAAACGCCACTACCTCCGGCCACCCGCTGAAAGCCTGGCCTATCAAGTCGTATGAAGCTCTTCTAGAGTACTCGGGCAGACCTCCACCATGCTTAGCGTGCCCATAGCCACTTATCCTTACAACCACTATTTTTGGGTTAACCTCAAACACTGTTTCCATCGTTATCCTGTACCTCTCTTCAAGCCAAACGAGATTCTCAAACCAGAGATCGCTTTGCTTAATTAACCCAAAGGAAAACCTCCCTGCACTCCTCGCATTCCTTTAAGCGTAGGTTAAGCGTCATGAACAGCTTGTTCCTAGCATCATTCGAGAAAGGAAGACTTATCCTTCTTCCATCCTCAGTTACTAGAAATGGACCGAGAGTCCTGTAAGTATCGCCGTAGCCAGGCGCCTCAACATGTATTACCTCAGCGCCATAGTCAGCCAGGAGAGTAGGTCCGAAAGGACCCGCAACTATGCTTCCAGTGCTTCCAGTGCAAAGAACCCTCATTCCGCTGAGAGGCCCGAATCGAGGAGCAAGGAGAGGAGCAGGCTTACGCTGCATAGATTGTACCTTACTCGGTATGCTCATGTGAACTATCCCTCAATGAGATTTATTTAGTTATTATCAATAAATATTTTTCTAAATTAAAAAAGAGAAAAGATTATTCTGTATGAATTCTACTGTTTATTTGTAAAAGATATTTATAAAGAAAGTAAGTCATGTATTTACAAATTATTATTAAGTAAAATTTTCATATATGTATGAATGGTGCAAATTATGGAAAGAAAAACCATCTTTTCAGTAATGGCTCTACTATCTTTACTGGTGCTAACAACATCTGCGATCGCTATGTGGAGCGAGACTCTCAGAATAAACGCGACAGTTAACACAGGTGAGGTGGACGTTGCCTTCACAAACTACACATGCAGTGATGTAGGACCTGACCCGCAGGCACATGGCTTCCACAACGAGGAGGGGAAAGATGTTGCTAGTTGCAGTGTTTCACCGGAAATATATGACAATGAGGGAGACATAATTAAGCTCAACGTTACGTTGAGTAACGCTTATCCAGGATACAGCGTTGATATAACCATGAATATAACTAATATTGGCACAATACCGGTCAAGCTATATTCTTACTCTATGACTGGATTAAACGATACAGCGCTATACGCAAGCTTGAGTATACCTGAGGGGACGCAGCTTCACCCAGGCGAAACTGGTTCATATACCCTTCATATAGAGGTGCTACAAACAGCCGACGAGCTATCAACATACACGTTCGAGGTAACACTGGTATTCGCACAGTGGAACGAGGTTGTATCCCATCCAGTGCTCGGCAGCATATCAGGGTATTTCTGGGTAGATGCTAATGAGGATGGCTTCATCGATCCCACTGAGCAGTATTACTCGAGTGGAGCTACCGTTGAGCTGTACGATGCGAACGACGATTTCATCACTTCGACGACTACATATCCTAATGGATACTACGTTTTCAGCGGGCTAGCCGCTGGTACCTACAAGATAAAGGGAATCATTCCTTACAGATACTACAACACAACTCCCACAACAATAATGGTAACGCTGCTACCAGGACAGAGCTCAATGAACAACAATTTCGGAATAAACGTTGCTCCTGTGCTCTTCGCGAGCAAGGACTTCAGGCACACTAATGTCAGTTGGGGCTGTAACCCATTCTTCGGTGACTATCTAGACAACAACGGAGCTGTTTACTACGTAAACGTAACGTTGGATAGACAGGGTAAAATCAATAATATAATCCCTGGAGTGTTCTATGGCGTGATAACGTTAAGTGGAGCAGGGATAAGCTACATCAACCTTACAGACAGCTTTGAGGAGCACTTTAAAGTTAAGGGCCCCTCAAGTAATCCCGACATCCACGTGGTGCTCTATAACTCCACGACTAACTGTGCAGTGGATATAACTAATAAAGCCAACACCACCGTGGATAACGCCAATAACAATGTGAAAGTCAAGCTAAACTTCACGCAGGCGGGAATACCTCCACTTGCAAGTGGGGATAGCATCTACATATACATAAAGTTCGAAAAATCCTCGTGGCTTACCCAGCAGAACTGGAGCCAGCTAAGCGACAAGGTGTTTGATAACACAGCGTATATAAACACTAACATCGGGGACACGCAGGCCAGCGCGAGCATAGAACTAAGGCTACATCCATCATCTGACTAAGCGAACATAAGGATAGATCGTCATGAGGGTCAAAACAACCTTTTTTTCAACCAACAACAAATCTTTTTTTGATTATCTATTCGTGATTTTGATTTTCTTCCTGCCAAGCCTGCCTCTTTACATAAGGAGTCTTTATGGCTCTTTCCTGACTTATGTACTGATGGCCACAGTATCTATAATCGCTATGCCGAGAGTAATTGCTGTAAGGGGGTACGGCAAGGCAGGCGTTACTGATAGCCTAATTATGAGTATTTCTCTATGTTTTTTCTACGTGCTTGGAGGGTTCTTCTCTGGGTTCACCGTGAGGGCTTCCCCCTCCGCTTCATCTTTTTTTACCGGCCTGGCTATCTTCATGATTAGCGTAGCTTCAGTTGAGATAGCCAGGGCACTAGCTATTAGCTTGGCCCCTAACATCAAGGCTAAGGTTTTTCTAGGAGTAATAATTGGGCTGTTCTACTCGAGAAGCCTCCTCGCAATCAAGTCTTACCTAACTAGCTCAGTGTCTCAGCCCATAAGCCTCGTGTCAGATATTGTCTTCAGCCTGGTAATCACTCTACTACACATAGACGGAGGGTTCCTCGTAGCCCTTGTCTTCCGGCTAGCCGTATCGTTTTTCTGGCGCTTCTCGCCGCTAATCCCTGATAAAAGCACGCTTGGAGTAGCTTGGAGTAGCTTGGAGTCTCTCGCTATAATAACCATCTATGCCTTTCTGAGCACGATACATGAGTTCAGCTTTGGTAAACCAAACATCATCGCTAATAGAAACATGCTTAGCAAAAGCCTCAGCACTATAACAAAGATAGCCTACGGGGGGATCCTCGCCTCTCTTTTCATAGTTGTTTTCGGTGGCTTCATGCCCATGGTGATTAGTAGCGGTAGCATGACTCCGACGTTAAGCGTAGGAGACGTGGTTCTAATAAAAAGCCAGAAAGAATACAGTGTGGGCGACGTTGTGGCTTACAGGTTCATGAACCAAGTAGTAGTGCACAGGATAATCGATGTTTCTGATAAAGGATTCATCACTAAGGGAGATGCTAATTCTGATAAAGACCCATTCATTGTCCCGAGAGAATCCGTTATTGGGAGAGTTAGCTTGAAGATCCCCATGATTGGCTGGGTATCACTAGCGTTGAAAAACAACATTAATAACTCAATGCTTTATATAGGCTCAGCGATAGCATCCATAGGCCTGGTTAGTTTATTTATAAGTAGGAAAAGAATTTAGGTAGTGTTGAGAAATGCATTGTGGATTTAGCTCTACAAGATACTTTCCAGTGCTAGTAATAGGTATAATAACAATTGTTTTCGGTGTTACTCTAGCGTACCTCGCGCTATCAACGCAGCCCTACAGAACTGTTAGCCAGATTATCATTGATGACAAAATCGAGTCAAACACCACTATACTGCTTGTTCTTTTACCTAACGATATCTATGAGAACAAGACAGTTATTGCTGAGCCAGGGAAAAACTACTACGCAAACCTCGTTGATAGCATATGTATCTATTACTCCGCATCCTCGAGGAGCGGGAACATAAGTGGGGAAGTAACCATAGGCGTGTACCTGAGGCATCCTGATGGCTGGGGAAAGACAATAAAGATAGAAAAAGCAACGTTTATGTCGCCTAGAACCACGTACTCATCGCCCTGCATCAGCCTAAAGGATATAATAAACTACGTTGATTATCTCTCTAGCCAAGCAAACATAAGGACGTACTACTTTGACTTATCAATTGAAGCTATAAGCAATCTGAACATTACTTACCCAAACCAATCTATCCAGGAAAAAATGAATAACACTCTTCTAATCAGAGTCGATAAAGCCAAGAACCTTCTCACGGTCAGCGGGGAAGAATCTAAACACAAGGACATTAGAAAAACAAGCAATGTTACCCTGGAGAACAAGGTTTTATCCATGAGCGTAAGTACAGCTAGGAGCTTATCAGTGATATCCACGGTTATCGGGGCTCTCCTCATAGCTTCTGCTGTGCTGGGAGGCACCAGAAAACCTGGAGCTACAAACCAGGCTCACAGGTTCGAGAAGAAATACCGTAACATCATTGTTGAGGCGAAAGAAGTCCCGGTGAATAAGGAGAAAATGATTCTTCTCCAAAGCGAGGCTGACCTGCTTAGAGTCGCCAGGATATTGGGGAAGCCGATTCTAAAAACAAGGCATAATGAAAGGGATGTCTACGTTGTGAGCGATGGGGAGTTTTTCTACATACTCGAGATACCGGGTTAAAAACAATAACATGTTTTATTTTACCGTAAAAAATTTATACTTAAAAAAGCATATTACATGTAGAGTGTTTTTCTTTGTCAAAGATAACTGATAATAAAAGCATAAAGGATGATGCAAGGGAAACTATTGATTATATAGCGAGATTCTACAACTCGCTCATAAAGAGTATATTCCTTGTCTCCAGGAATAACCCCAATATATCTGTGTTGGAGTATCTCGTTTTCCACGGACCAAAGACCTTTAGGCAAATAGCTATTTCCACCAGGCTAAGCTACAACAAGCTAAACGAGTCTCTAGCGGAGCTTAAAAGGGCAGAACTCATATTGGAGAACGTGTTTTCCCTAAGCGAGAATAAAATAATGAAGATATATGACGTCCGAGCCGATATAAAGAGTGCACTGTATAAAACTCTTAGCTTAGATACGGATTGACCTATTCCACAATGAAAGAGTCTTCATCCTTAAAGACGAGGCTTTAAGTAGTGAAGCTCGTCTGGCTGGGGGGTTGCTAAATAGTTTCGTTGCAGCGTGATAATAAAAAAGCGTACTAGAGTTCTTTATCTAATCGCCTATCCTAGTTATTTATTTGGTGATAGAAATTGATTTGCGGCATTGTTCTGTCCGGCGGGGAGTCCAGGAGGTTCAGGGAGCTTGCTCCGGGCATCTTTGATAAAGCTCTGTATGTATACGAGGGCGAGACGTTGTTGCAACGGTCCGTTGAGTTGTTGGAGAAGATATCTGACCAGGTAATCATCTCTGCTGGCACACCCGAGAAAGCCTACTTGTACAGGGAGCTGGTGGGCAAAGAGGCTGAGCTGGTCGAGGATCCCCCCGGGTTTAGAGGGCCTTTAGCGGGGGTTTATGCATCGCTTATGCGTTGCGCTGGGAAGACTGCGTTGGTTATCCCTGTGGATATGCCTTTTGTAACAGGCAGTCTTTTGTGGGAGCTTGTCTTCAGGGCTAGGGATGGCTTCCTGACCTCTGTTGTTACTCCTAACAGTAATTTGTACCCGGTTTTGATGGCTTTGCCGAGGGAGGCTGGGCTGCGTGTAGCTGGTGCTCTGCTCAAGGCTGGTAGGAATAGGCTAACTGATTTTCATAGGGGTTACCCTAACTTATACTACGTTAACCTGGCACGTAGAGAGGAGTGGAGAAACGCTGTTGTCAACCTTAATGAGCCAGTCCTCAGCATTGATGAGTCAGTCCTCAGAGGCCATATCGCGGGGGACATGGAGCTTAGGAGAATGAGCAACTCTAACAATCTGGACGATTTCCTGGAGGGGCAGGTAAGGGAGTCTATATGGTATACGCTCAGGACAGGCGACCCCACAGCTGAGTTCAAGCTTTACTCCAGCAATGGATTATTCCTGTTAGCGGCAAAAGCTCTGCTTGACTCGAATAACAGCTACGAGCGTCTGCTGGGAGAAATAATCCTTAGTGGAATCATAACTAGAGGAAAATAGTTTTCAGAGCCGAGTATCGCATAAATTTTCCCGCCGTAAATGACGAGGCTTTAAGTTGTGATTCTCTTTGCATAGCAAAGAGGAAAACACGCCAGGGTTCAGGCCAGCGTACATAGTGCCCAGCGAAACCCGCATACTGACGGAAAGTATTTAGTCTGTGGGCTAGAAAATCGAGCCTCGTGCGCGCTAGGTCCAGTACAAAATCATTGATAAAGTGGGCCCGCGGGGACTTGAACCCCGGACCTCCGCCGTGTGAGGGCGGCGTCCTAACCAGCTAGACGACGGGCCCGATAAACCACTCCTATCCTATTGATTCTATACTAAACACAGACATTATATTTTTTGATTCAGAGCTCAGCCTTTCTTCCGCCAACTAGTGATAGTAGCGTTGCAACTAAGATAATCACCGCTAATGGAATGTATAGACCTTGCGCGTTTCTCCATAGGTATCCTCCCAGTAGGCTACCAATTATGCTGCCAGTTTCCCTCGAGACAAAGAACATGTTTGTTCTGTACCCAGTTGTTTCCTGTATATACATGCTGTAAAGGAAGAGCTCTATAACCGCGTACAGAGTGCTCGAGACCAGCATAAAGACTGCTCCCTCGAGCGGGGTATCAACCCTCTCCAAGAACAAGATGAAGAACAATCCTCTGAACATGACCAATAAAGCAACGAGGACCCTGCCCCCCATCGATAGCTTTCCTATAAGATACATGAGAGGCCCAATTATGAAAGCAACCGCCCCCATGAATATGAGATAAGATGTGTAAGCTAGCTTCGTTGCTAACAGTGAGGTGAAGACAACAAAGACGTAGTCCCCAAGCGCCACGACGAGGAGTATAGCGAGGAGGATCCTCCCTGGGCTCACACCGTTCCTGCTCTCGCGCCCTGTTTTCTCAATTAACTGTATTGCTGATGGATTCATCGATGAGACCGAGAATAGAGCCCAGCTTGATGCTTTGTGCACGAGCTCGTCGATGGCTCTCGTGAAGCTGTAGAGCTTACGCTCGATCGCCAGGCCTATTGAGGGGAGAGAGATGAAGGTCAGTATTCCCATGGCTACTGATAGGTACATGTAGGGGCTGAGCCCCTTAGTACCCAGTGTGTAGGAGAACGCTATTAGCAACAGTCCCCTAGAAGCATACGTACCTATCCTGAGCATCGCGTTAGCAGTGTTCCAAGAGTAGCTATCAATAAGCTCGAGAACAGATACAGATAATGCAAGGCTTATCGATGTAGTCGCTAGGGCATGGAGCATGTAGGCTATCGATACCCAGAGCTTCGTATGCATGCTGAAAGCAATCATCATCAGTATCGATGAAGCCATAGAAATAAAAGCCAAGGTCTTGTTGCTTCCCCTGTCAGCTAGTCCGCCCAGGGTTAAATTAGCCAGTATGTAGACAACGCTCCAGGCGGCGCTAATCACCCCTAGCTCAAGCGCCGAGCCCTTAAAAACAAATGCATAGTAGCTAAACAAAGCTATATCCATGAACGAGAGAGCACCGTTGTAAACTACCCCTATCCTCAGCCAGAAAGCCACGTTTAGGTCGCCTTTACAGCAATGATAAATCAAGTTCAATGGACATAATATATTGTGCAGAGATTAAAAACAAAGCACCGAAAAAAGCTTGTGTCCGGCAACACGTAGCCTCTGATAAAAAAGGCATTACGATACCTCTCCAAAATCCAAGAAGCAAGCGCATCTCAAGTGCTTTTTAGAAGAAAGCTTGAGGAAACATTGCTGGGACCTGTTAGCAAAAACACCTCTAAGCATAAAACTTCGTGAAAACAAATATTGTTCAGCGAGTGCTTAGTGGTGGTAATCATGGAAAGCTGGATAAAGAACCCCGAGCTAGCTCCTCAGGGAAAGCTTCAGCTAGAGTGGGCTGAGAGAAACATGCCTGTTCTAGTTAGAATAAGGGAGAAGTACAGAGATAAAAAGCCTCTTGAGGGAGCACTAATAGCTGCTTGCCTCCACGTAACCAAGGAGACAGGAGTGCTTGTCAGAGTTCTAAGGGACCTGGGGGCAAAGGTCATGTTAGCCGCGAGCAACCCTCTATCAACACAGGATGACGTTGCAGCAGCTCTTGCTGAGGAAGGCATCATTGTCAGAGCTATTAGGGGAGAGACGCCGCAGCAGTACTTCGATGCTCTGAGGTACCTGGCCTCTGCTGGGCCCGATATAGTTATTGATGATGGAGCCGACCTGCACGTCATTATGCACACCGAGTACAGCGCAAACGCGCGGAGAGTTATGGGTGGAACAGAGGAAACTACGACAGGGGTGATAAGGCTGAGGGCAATGGAGAGAGATGGAACACTGCTCTACCCAGTAATAGCTGTTAACAACGCCTTAACCAAGCACATGTTTGATAACAGATACGGGACAGGTCAAAGCACCATTGATGGCATTCTGAGAGCAACAAACATTTTGCTAGCTGGTAAAACCGTGGTTGTAGCTGGATACGGCTGGGTTGGGAAAGGAATAGCGGCAAGAGCCAGGGGGATGGGGGCCAGGGTAGTAATAACTGAGGTTGACCCAGTAAAAGCTCTAGAGGCAGTGATGGATGGATACGAGGTAATGACCATGGATAAGGCCTCCGAGATCGGCGACGTATTCATAACCGCCACGGGGAACAAGGACGTAATTACGCTAAGGCATATAGAGAAAATGAAGAGTGGGGCTATACTGGCTAACGCCGGCCACTTCAACGTCGAGGTCAGCGTGGAGCAGCTGGAGAGGGTGGCTGTATCCAAGAGGGAGATTAGGCGAAACGCCGTTGAGTACAGGCTTCCAAGCGGAAAAACAATCATACTGCTGGCTGAGGGGAGGCTCGTTAACCTGGTCGCAGCTGAGGGGCATCCAAGCGAGGTTATGGACATGAGCTTCGCTAACCAGGCCTTGGCGGCCATCAGAATATGGGGAGGCCCAAGGCTACCCGTCAAGGTCCACGATGTCCCGAGAGAAATAGATGAGGCAGTGGCCATGGAGAAGCTTAGAAGCATGGGGATAGAAATAGATGTTTTAACTGAAGAGCAGAGAAAATACCTGGAGTCATGGCGAGGTTGATTGCAAGCAAAGATTAGAGAAGCAATTAACGAAGCGAGAGCAAAGCTGGATGAGCTTGAGAAATCGAGGGATGAAGCCCTCAAGATTGTCAGGGACATTATATCCAGCTCCGGGAAAGCCATTACGTACTTGCTCTCTGGCAGGCATGGCGAGGCCGAGCTTGAGCTAAGCAGAATGGAGGAGTCCAGGAGAAAACTAGACGAGGCTCTAAAAGGATGCCCAGAGCTCATGTACAGCGGCTTCGCGCAGTCAGCGTACGCAGAATACGTTGAGGCAGTAGCTCTGCACCATATCCTCAGCAAAAAGCATCTACCAAGGCCATCCGAACTAAAAGTTCATCCATCAGCCTTCCTGCTCGGAGTAGCCGATTTGATCGGCGAGCTCCGCAGGTTATGCCTAGATAAAGTCAGGCTAGACGATATTGATGGGGCCTTCGAGCTGCTGGACCTAATGGAGGAGATTTACCTCGCTCTCAGAGAGCTGGATTACCCCGACCCCCTCGTCCCAGGACTAAGACACAAGGTAGACACCATGAGAAGAGTTATAGATGACACGCGAGCAATGCTTGTCGATGTAGAGAATAGAACGAAGCTAAGGAAAACCCTTGAGTCCCGAAGAACCAATACATAGTTTGTTTGAGACTGACCTCCTCCCGCCCTAAAATGCGAGGGTTCCCGCTATTACGAGGAGGTTTGGGGCCATATCCTCGTTTTATTTATAAACCTTTTGTATAATCCATTTATATTGAATGCTTTCTTTTGGGCCCGTAGCTCAGCCAGGTAGAGCGCCCGGCTCATAACCGGGTGGTCCGGGGTTCGAATCCCCGCGGGCCCACGAAAGCTAGTTTTCGATTTCTATTACCACGAGGTTTATCCGAGCTCCAGTACCCAGTACTCGCTCGTCGAGTCTCCCCGGATGAAAATCAGCTTGTTATCTATTCTCTCTAGTTTATCTCCTTTCTCTCTGGGTAGGAAGCTTGGCACAACCTCGTATATTGAGACCTGCTTTGTCGCTGTATCAATCATGTATAGCGTGCCTGAGTCCCCCATCAACCATAATGCCCCACCGCCTATTGCTAGTCCCACGGGCCTGGCTACAGGTATCTCTACGCTCTCGCTGAAGCTTTGTCCATCAAAAATAAATATGCTTGGCTTGCTGCTCGAGATGTTAATACCCGTGAGATAAACCCTTAGGTAATCGCTCGCGCCAGCCAGAAATCCGTCATACGTGCCAATCATTATTCCCGTTGGCGTGCTATTTACGCTGGGAGCGGTAGTGTTGGATGTATCAACCAAGCAGTACCTCTGGCTACCAGCCACTAGAAGGTACGGCTTACCATCCTTCATGAGGGGCTCGATTGCGAGAACATTTGTTGGGCCGAAGCCAGCGCATCTTGCGAGGTAGGCCCAGCCCCCAGTAATGTTGCCAAGGTCAAGTAAGCGGACAACTACGTCGCTGCCATCGGAATAGGCGTGGAAAAGCTGATTGCCAAGCAACGAGAAGGATAAATTAGCACCCAGCGAGTAGCCAGTTACATTGAAGGCAACACTATAGAGCCTGGCTCCCAGAGAGCCGTTAGCAACGCCGTAGAAAGCTGCCTCCTGGCTATCACCGATAAGCAGAGCATAGCCCTCGTAAATAGTTCTATTAAATCGACAATAAGCATAGACGTTAGCAACGTCTACGGTTAAATTTACATCTTGGTTCGCTTCTACGGACAACTTTATTATGTAGCTTCCATTGCTGAGCTGTATTCGCCCAGCGTAATTTATACTGATAGTATTGTTTATACTGGTAGTATTTCTGATTATTAGGTCAAAACTCCCTGTCGTGTAGTTGTATAAGTATAGCTGAAAGCTAAATATATTCCCGCCTCCAACCAAGCTAACTGATGCACTCACATCCAGGTAGGCCTCCACGCCCCCAACACAAGCTGTTGTATTCAGCGTTCCTTCAACTGTCATATTTTTTGTTGTTCTTCCCGTGATGTTGATTACTTTTGTTATGCTTACATTGTCTCTTTCCCTGATATTCTGCAGGTCTGAGTCGTTAAGGTTAGCGCCTGCCAAATCACCTCTCAAAAGGTCACCGATGATTCTTGTTTGGCTTGAGTTAACTATGGTTATGTAGCCGTACTGTGTTTTCACGTAGCCGCTGTATATTTTGTCCAGGAGGCCCCCGCTCCACATCTTTATTCCCGCTGATGCCTCCCCTGTTTTCTTCTGTGAAGCCATGGCTGTTGATACTGGCCCTTTTCCGGCTAGGCTTAAGAACACTGCTTTCGGCGGGTAGCTCGACGCGAGTTGCAACGTCCTGTTCTCCCCCGGCGTAATGGTTGTGTTCAGCCTTATCACATTGTAGCCGCCTGCATTATCCACCGTTACTACTCCCGTTATTACTAGCGGTTCTCTGTACCAATTTGTCACCTCGAGCACAAGCATCCTAGCCGCCTCATCGTACATCCAGTTTGAAGAAACGCTCCTAGCTATCTCGCGAGACTCCGATAACGTTCTGTACCTCTCCTCCATCAGGGCCTGGATTCTCCGGCTCTGCTCAGTTACGTAGGCGTAGCTAATCAGAAATATAATTATCATTACGGATATGAGCACCATCGCTAGTACTCCACTAACGCCCAGCCTAGCCCTCCTCATTCCCTAGCTACCACCTTGAACACATAGGTGTTACCTGCCTGAGTGGCTATTTTCACTGATAACTCACTCCCCGGCGCTACGCTTATCCCCCTGCTTATGACCAGCTCAACTAAAGCTGCACTTGACGGGAGGGACCCGTCGCTTCTCTGAACCCCGTTCACGGTTAGCCCGGGATCCCCCCTGCGCCAGTATATAGATTCATTTATGTATACCGTATCTATGGCTACACCTCCGTTGCCTACCGAGAGGACTAGGTGTATGGCTCCTTCACTTACATTATAGTACCCGTAGACAAGGTCTACTACGGCTTCGTTAACCATGCTCAGCACTTTTTGGTACGATGAGGCGTATAGATGCCACTCGGATGACCAGGAGGAGTAGTAGTTGATTAGGACCAGGCCCCCAGCAGCTATTATGATTAGAGCTAGGAGAACCGTGGCCGTTAGCTCCGAGACGCCTCTGCTTACCCTGCTGGTCATGTCTCTCTATGGGCACCATTCATTAAAATAATAGAAAACGTTCGGTATAAAACAGTTATTGGGGGCCACGTCGATAACCGCTTTTACCAAGTGTTCGAACAGGGTGTTCCACGACATAGAGTTAAGAGAGAGGTTCCCCAAGATAAAGATGGAGGTAAAAAAACACATGAGTAGAAACAGCCTTTACGTAACGGTACTCGTGTTCATAGTCATGGCTTCAAGCATAGCGTTCCTTGTTATAAGGGATTACTCGCTATCCAATCAACATGCAAGCACAACGACGCCTATAAGCAACGGAACCGGTAGCACAGCTTTATTCAAGACGTTCAGCAGCATGGATGAGCTCCTGGACTTCCTGAGCAAGCACCAAGCATCAACAACCAGCCTGTACCGAGTAGCGACAACCTTGCCCTCAGCGACAGCTCCAATACAGCTAGTATCAACGGAGGCTAAATCCACATATGTTGTAGGGACAAACATCCAGGTGGAAGGAATAGATGAAGGGGACTACGTCAAGATAAGTAACAAGCTAGTCGTGGTTGCGAAGGGCAGCCAGGTCTACGTGCTTACCATAAACCCGCCTGAGCAGCTCTCTCTGGCCTCAGTAATTAATTTAACTAGCAACGCGTATGCCGACTAGCTATTCCTGATAGGCAACTCAAAGCTAGTTATCATTAGCCAATCCACGCTTGAGACGGAGGCATCGTTGCCTGAGGAGAAAGTCACCACAACCGCCCTGGGCAGCGAGGTCAGAATACTGCCAGTAAGGATTGGAAGGCCACTAACGATAATTAGCGTATACGATGTATCTAACCCGAAATCGCCGGCGATGCTCTGGAGCTTCAACTCCACAGGTCTACCCGTA
>Ga0315272_10000785_pt1 | contig 16194 bp, 11 predicted proteins | sample C3_middle_MG_FD_203918 | JGI IMG/M metagenome (GOLD analysis project Ga0315272, IMG submission 203918) | Sediment microbial communities from Yellowstone Lake, YNP, Wyoming, USA - C3_middle | ecosystem: Environmental > Aquatic > Freshwater > Lake > Sediment | place: USA: Wyoming | collected...
GCGAGGGTTTCCCGGAACTCCACCGTGTCGCCCGACGCCGCACTCTTGCCAATCGCCGGCAGAGTCGCCGTCGCGATGGCGACACCGAAAAGGCCGAGAGGCAGTTGCATGAAACGGAATGCGTAGCCAAGCCACGCGACGGGTCCGTCGAGTCCGCGAACAGGATCGTAGATCAGCGTGGCCAGGATTGTGGTGACCACCACGTTGATCTGCACCGAGGCATTCCCGATGATTCCAGGTCCCATGAGCGCCATGATGCGGCGCAGGCCAGGGTGCTGAAAGTCGAACACGAACCGGAACCGGATGCCCGCTCTCCATAAACTGGGAGCCTGCCATGCGAGCTGCAGCGCCCCACCAATCACGACGCCGATGCCCATGCCGTCAATGGGAGACAGGCCGATCCGCGGTCCCAGCCAGAATCCCAGCGCTGCGCCGCTGAGCACGCTCCCGACGTTGAACATCGTCGACGAAAAGGCCGGCACCGCGAACTGGTTCAACGCGTTCAGGATGCCCATGGCCTGCGCAGCCAGAGCGACCAGCAGCAGGAACGGGAACATGATCTGCGTGAGGGTGACTGCCTGCGCGTACTTTTGTGGAGCGGCGTGAACCCATCCGCTGGTGAGGATGCGGACCAGCCAGGGACTGAGCAGGACTCCCAGGGCGCACAGCCCTCCGATCACCACGATGATTGCGGTGGCGACGAGATTCGCCAGATGCGCCGCTTCCTTCCTGCCTTTGTTATGAAGGTACTCGACGAAGATCGGTACGAACGCCGCCGAGAGCGCCCCTTCGGCAAAGAGATCCCGAGCCAGATTTGGGATCCGGAACCCGATCAGGAAGGCGTCATAGGCTGAACTCGCGCCGAACAGGCGCGCCATCGCCCCTTCGCGCACCAGGCCGCTGAGACGCGACGTGAGGACCGCGGCGCTCGCCACGCCGGCGCTGCGGAAGACTCTTTCGGATTGAGACTGTGGCGCGTGCGGAGACACGGATTCTTGCTGTATCAGATTCACTGGGCGGTGGGACTCGTTTGCCCGTATTTTTCCAGGAAGTCGGCTACGGTCCGGATGCCCAGAAAGAAGTTCTCAACCTTGAACTTCTCGTTGGGCGAATGAAGACCGTCATCCGGAAGCCCGAGGCCCAAAAGAACCGTCGGAATGCCCAGATGACGCTCGAAATCGCCCACGATCGGGACCGACGCTCCGTCGCGCGTGAACACCGTCTCGCGCCCGAGCACCTCTCCGAACGCTGTGGCCGCGAGGCGGATTGCCGGGTGATCCGGGCTGACCACGGACGCAGGTGCGGCGCTGAGCTTGCGAACCTGCATGTTCAGGCCTTTCGGCGAGTTGGCGGCGACAAACCGCTCCCAGGCTGCATAGATCTTTGCCGGATCTTGCGCGGGCACCAGCCGAAAGCTCACCTTGGCCGTCGCGCCCGATGGAATCACGGTCTTCGCTCCCGCGGCCGTGAAGCCTCCGGCGATGCCATGCACTTCCAGCGTAGGCCGGGACCATGTTTTTTCGAAGACGCTGCGGCCTGGCTCGCCTGTAAGGCACGTTGAACCGACTTCGTCTCTCAGGTATGCTGCTTCATCGAACGGCAGAGCGTTCCAACTCGCCAACTCGGCGGCGGCCGGCTCTGCAACGTCGTCGTAAAAGCCAGGAATCTGGACCACACCATCGGCGTTTTTCGCCTTTGCGAGCAGCTCGATCAGTCCGAAAATCGGGTTTGGCGCCACTCCGCCATACAGTCCGGAGTGCAGGTCCCGCATCGGGCCGAGACACTCAACTTCCGTGTACATCAGGCCCCGCAACCCGATGCACAATGTCGGTACGCCATCGGCGTACATCGCCGTGTCCGAAACCAGCGCGACATCGGACTTCAGTTTGGCGGGATGCTCCGCCACATATTGAGTGATCGAGGCGCCGCCGATCTCCTCTTCTCCTTCAACGATGAACTTGATGTTTACCGGCAGCTTGCCGTGCAAAGCCATTAAAGACTCGATGGCCTTGAAGTGCATGTACACCTGGCCTTTGTCGTCCACGGCGCCGCGGGCATAGAGGTTGCCGTTGCGAACAGCCGGCTCGAACGGCGGAGTCTGCCACAGCTCCAGCGGGTCCGCCGGCTGCACGTCGTAATGGCCGTAGCAGAGTACGGTTGGCTTCCCCGGCGCTTTCAGCCAGTCGGCATAGACCAGCGGATGCCTGGCAGTCGGGATAATTTCAATGTTCTCGAGGCCGGCGCTTTTCATGCTGGCGGCGACGAAGTCCGCCGCTCTCCGCACGTCCCCGTCATGTTCCGGCAAGGTCGAAATGCTTGGGATCCGGATGAAATCCTTCAGCTCTTCGAGGAAGCGCTCCTCGTTCTGTTTGACGAAGCGGTCAACGGCCTGAGACATGAGAACCTGGAACCTCTCTGAGTGAGACCTTCCAATTATACGGTTCGTATGGCCGGGCAGCCGCTCGAATCATTCGGGACGTCGTCCCAGGACAGACCGGGAGGATGCCCCGTTCGCTGGGCATTCGGACTGGCTGCCCCTACCCGGCAAAGCCAACGCAAGAAGAATCCGGCCTGGCGCCGCGCCGGGCCTGAGCCTACGCCCGCTCTCCCTGAGCCAGTCGCACTCTGGTTCGCTGGGAAACCGGATCTGCGATGCCGTCGCAGGGCTTTGACAGCTGCGCGGCCAGCGCCGCCAGATCGTTCGTGGCGGCAGCATTGGACAAAAGCATCGAAGAGTAATAGCGGCGGCGTTCACGGCGTGAACGGCTCAGGAGATGCATTACCAGCCAAACCAGGCCGGCGATCAGCACCTGCTGAATCAGGATGATGGCTATGTGACCGAAGGGGTGGGGGACCATCGCGGTATCTGCGTTTCTCCTTGAGGGCGCCTCAGAAGAGTCTTTCGGAGACCTCGTTCGCCCGGGTTCTATGCCGCCCGGCTGAGGGCCGGCGGGCCGGTGTTCATGGCGGCAATGCTCATCCACCCCGGACCCACTATCTCTATCGGCAGTTCCAGAGAATTCTTTAGATCTTTTTCGCGTGAATTTCGTGAGGGCAATCCCGCCGCTGAGTCCAGGGTGGCGGCCGGACTCCCCATTCGCTCTCCACCAAGCGTTTCGATTGCCGCATGTCCGGGGAAGACACAAATCGCAAGCTCTCACGCGCCCTCACCGCGCCGGGTCTGAAGCGTAGTAGCATTGCTTCGACGCCGGGGATCTGGCATGAAACGGAAGGTGAGGCGTGCGGTTCGTATGCAATTGAAGGCAGAAGCAGGTGGCGGGTTCCCGGCTGGCGGCGGCAGGGTCCTCTCTCTGGACATCTTCCGGGGACTGACGATGCTCGTAATGATCTTCGTCAACGACCTGGCGAGCGTGCACGGTTTGCCCTGGTGGAATTACCACATGCCGCCCCACGTGAACGGCATGACGTACGTGGATGTCGTGTTCCCAGCGTTCCTGTTCATCCTTGGCATGGCCATCCCGCTGGCGGTTCGCAGGCGACTGGCCCTGGGAGACTCCATGCCGCGCCTGTGGGGCCACATCCTGCTCCGTACGGCGAGTCTTGTCGTGATCGGCCTGGTCCTCGCGAACGCCGGCAAGGTGGATCCGAATCTGACGGGGCTTCAGTCTGGCGTGTGGGCGACTCTCGCTTTGCTCGGGGCCATCCTGCTGTGGATCGTCTACCCGAAGTCTGAGGGCCGGACTCGAATTTACAGCATTCTGAAATACGCGGGACTCATCCTGCTGTTCGCCATGCTCGTCATCTTTCGGAGAACCACCAGAGATGGGCAGGCGGCATGGTTGGACTTCCGGTATTGGGAGATCCTCGGGTTGATCGGGCGGGCTTACCTGGCGGCCTGCCTGCTTTACATTCCGCTGCGCAAGAAGCCCTGGGCGCCGATGGCGCTTCTCGTGGGTCTGACCGCGTTGAATGTTGCTTCGCGCCTGGGGTGGGTGGGCTTCCTGCATCATATTCCCCATGCCATCTGGCCGTTTGATGCCGGCGAGCTGCCGTCGATCGCGATCGCCGGCGTCGTGGCGTCGACGATCTTCCTCGACTCGAGCCTGGCCCAAAGTTTCAAGCAGAAAGCTCTCTGGGCGTTGGGCTATGCCGCAATTCTGTTCGCCGCGGGCTGGCTTCTTTTACCCTTTGGCGTGTCAAAGAATGCCGCGACGCCGTCGTGGTGCCTGTTCTGCTCAGGCATCAGCGTTGTGCTGTTCCTGGCGCTCTATTGGATAGCCGACGTGCGGCGCATCACGGGCTGGGCGGCGATCCTGAAACCCGCCGGATCGAACACGCTGCTCACCTACCTGCTGCCGGATCTGTATTACTTCGCGGCCGGCGCCGCGCTGGCCCCGTTTCTATGGAACAGCGGCTTGCCTGGTTTAGCGCGCTCCGTGATCTTCACTTTCGCAATTCTTGGCATCTCCGGGCTGCTGACCCGGCTGCGGGTCCGCATGCAGCTTTAGGGGATTCAACAGAACGGCCCCACGGAGCCCGGATACAATCGCCCGTTCAAGGTCGCGGCTCCGTCCGGTCCCTGGGGTTCGCCAGCCACAGGTTCAGCATAATCAGAATCGCGCCGCAGGTGATTGCCGAATCGGCCACGTTGAAGACCGGGAAATGCGCCGAGCGCCAGTAGAAATCGAGAAAGTCCGTAACGCTGCCGAACACCAGGCGGTCATAGAGATTGCCGGCCGCGCCGCCGAGAATCAGGCCCAGCGCCAGGCGGAAACTCCAGTGGCCGTGTTCGGAGCCGGCGGAGTTGGAGCGGATCGACCGCCACAGCAGCCAGGCCACCAGGCCCAGCACCGCAATCGTAAAGGCGACGAGCAGCGGACTGGTGCGGCCTTCGCTTGAATTGTCAAACAGGCTGAAAGCCATGCCGGTGTTGCGCGTCGAGACGATCTGGAAGAAACCCGGGATCACGTGAACCGTGTCCCAGGCCGCAAACGTGGTCTCGATGACGTGCTTCGTCGCCCGGTCCAGCAGGACGATGGCGGCAGCCAGAGCGTAAGGCCAATAGCGCACCTGGATTCAGGCTCCTTACCTGAAGTGGGGCAGACCCCCAGGTCTGCGCGGGTCCCCCTGGACCCGCATTCGGAAGGCTCCGCAAAACGGCGACGAACAAGCTCGCGTCATCGGCCCGCGGCAATCTCCCGCACAGCCTCCGCGCACGGCGCGCAGACCGTCGGTAGTTCGGCATCCGAACCGACGTCGTGTGTGTACTTCCAGCAGCGTTCGCACTTGACGCCCGTGGAGCGGAGCACCGTCACGCGCGGCGCGCCTTCGCCGGCGGGTTTCAACTCCACTTCCGACGTGATGAAGAGCGCCGGCAACTCGGACTCGTAACGCCGCAGCAGGGCGAGTTGCTCGCCGGAAGCCTCCAGAAGCACTTTGGCTTCCAGCGGCGCTCCAATCTGCTTCGAGTTGCGGGCCTCTTCGAGGCTCTTCAGCACCTCGGCGCGGATGAGAAGCAACTGATCCCAGGACCGCGAAAGTTCGCCGCCGTCGCCGGTGAGTCCGGCCGTCAAGTCCGAGGGCTGCGGGAATTCAGCGATGTGGATGCTGTCGGGCGAGCCGGCGGGCTTGCGTGTCTCCGCCCAGACTTCTTCGGTTGTGAATGCGAGGATCGGCGCGGCGAGCCGGACGAACGCGCAATGCATGCGGTGCATCGCGGTCTGCGCGCTGCGGCGAGCTTTCGAGCGCGGCGCGGCCGTGTACAACCGGTCCTTCAGCACGTCGAAGTAGACCGAGCTGAGCTCCGTGGCGAAACCGTATAGCGCCTGGTAGGCCCGGTGGAAGGCGTAATCCTTGTAATGCGCGAGACAGCGCTCCACCAGGTCGGCGGCGCGATACAACATCCAGCGGTCGATCTCCAGGAGTTCGCCGGCGGGCACTGCGTCCGCGAGCGGGTCGAAATCGTGGAGGTTGCCCAGCGCGTACCGGAACGTGTTGCGGAACTTGCGATAGGCGTCGGTCATGCGGTCCAGGATCACCTGCGAGAGCCGGACGTCCTCGGTGTATTCCACCGAGGCGACCCAGAGCCGCAGCACATCCGCGCCGTACTTCTTGATGATCTCCTCGGGCGCGATCACGTTGCCGAGCGACTTCGACATCGCCCGGCCTTCGCCGTCCAACGCCCAGCCGTTGGTAGCGCACTCCTTATACGGCGCCTGCCCGCGCAGGCCGACGCCGACCAGCAGCGACGAGTGGAACCAGCCCCGGTACTGGTCGCCGCCTTCGAGGTACATGTCCGCGGGCCAGGGCAGCCCGTTGGCTTCCGTGAGCACGGCCATGTGGCTCGAACCGGAGTCGAACCAGACGTCGAGGATGTCATTTTCCTTGCGGAATTCGTGGCCGCCGCACTTGGCGCAGGCCACGTCCGGACCGAGCAATTCCACGGCGCTGCTGGAGTACCACACGTCGGCGGTGTGCTCGGCGAACTGGCGGACGATCGGATCGAGGTACTTGCGGTCCGTGAGCGTTTCGCCGCACTTCTCGCAGTAGAAAACGGTGATTGGCACGCCCCAGACCCGCTGGCGCGAGATGCACCAGTCCGGGCGCGCGGCGTACATGTTCGAGATGCGTTCCTGGCCCCACTCCGGATGCCACTTGACCTGCTTGACGGCTTCGAGCGCCTTCGCTCGCAGGTCGTTCAGCTCCATGCCGATGAACCACTGCTCGGTGGCGCGGAAGATGGTCGGGTGGTGGCAGCGCCAGCAATGCGGATAGCTATGGTCGATCTTCTTCTCGCCCAGCAGCGCGCCGCTCTCGCCCAGGATCCGCGAGACGATCGGGTTGCCCTCCCACACCGTCTTGCCGATAAGCTCTTCGGGCAGCGTGCCGGCCGCGCCCTCGGCGTGGAAAAACCGCCCCCGCGCGTCGATGGGACAAAAGATCGGCAGGCCGTACTGCATTCCGGCCACGTAGTCTTCCTGGCCATGTCCGGGAGCGGTGTGAACCGCGCCGGTGCCCTGTTCGAGCGTCACGTAGTCTTCGACGATGCCGAGCGATTCGCGCTCCAGGAAGGGGTGGCGGAAGACTGCCCGGTCGAGGAGCGAGCCCTCGAAGCGGGCGTGCTCGACGATCTCTTTCCCGGTCCAGCCGCAGTTGGCGATGGTCGCTTCGAGCAGGCCCGCGGCGACGATGTAGACCGCGCCTTCCACCTCGACAGCCACGTATTCGAATTTCGGATGGAAAGCGATGCCGACGTTGGCTGGAATCGTCCAGGGCGTAGTGGTCCAGATCAGGCCGTAAACCGGGCGGCCTGCGAGAGCCGGATGGATCTTAGCCGGATCACTGGTCAGCTTGAAGCGGACCCAGATCGACGGGCTCGAATGGTTTTCGTATTCGACCTCGGCTTCGGCCAGCGCCGTGCGGCAATGGATGCACCAATGCACGGGCTTGAGCCCCTTGTAGACCGAGCCCTGGCTGAGAAAATCCACGAAGGCGCCCGCGATGACGGACTCGTACTCGGCACTCATCGTCAGGTACGGCTTTTCCCAACGTCCGAAAACGCCCAGCCGCTGGAACGATTTGCTCTGCAGGTCGACGTACTTTTGGGCGTACTTGCGGCATTCGGCGCGGATCTGCGCGACGCTCATCGATGCCTTTTTCCCACCGAGCTGGTTATCGACCTTGATCTCGATCGGCAGACCGTGGCAATCCCAGCCGGGGACGTACGGCGAGTCGAAGCCCGCCATGGTCTTCGACTTGACAATGAAGTCCTTCAGAATCTTGTTGAAGGCGTGGCCCAGGTGGATGTTGCCGTTGGCGTACGGCGGTCCGTCGTGCAGAACGTACATCGGCCGGCCTGCGCGGCTCGACCGGATCTGCGCATACAAGTCCGTCGTGGCCCACTTTTCGAGCCATTTCGGCTCGGTCGTAGGCAGGTTTGCCTTCATCGGGAATGCGGTCGAAGGCAAATTGACCGTCTTTTTCAAATCTAAATTACTGAAATCCATTGCGACCTGATCTCTTCATCGTACAAAATCGGGCGAAACCACCCGTGCGGAACTATCGTCCCATCAACGAAATGAAGTGTCTCTGTGCGGGCATTGTGTGCGCGATCTCGCTCTACGCGGAACCCGTTTTGCTGGTTCACGACCAGGCGGGCGCGCTTTTGCGGCAGATCCGCGTTGCCGTGCGGCCGGAGGGAAAGGTTCTGGCGTCCCGCGATGCGTTGTTCGGCGCGGCGTCAGCTATCCTCCTGGACGACCTGGGCAGTCTGAACGAGGCCGTTTCCATTACCGCCGAGGACCGCGATTCGGGCATCGTCGAGCTCTTTGCGGGCAGGCAGGTTCCCGCCGGCCCCGATGCAGTCTTAAAGTTTGCCACGAAGGTGAACAGCGGCGGCCACTCCGCGACTGCGGGCGAGTACCGCGAGTCGGGCGGTTTCGGGCCTGTGGCGCGGCTGAGCTGTTCCGGGACAGGCGAAGCGAACGGGCCGCTTTACAACGAGCATGGATTTCTTGTCGGCTGGCACGCGGTGCGCTCTGTGAATGGGCAGCCGATCACCTTCGCTATTCCGATGGAGCGCGTGGTGACGGGTCTGATCCCGATCCTGCCCGCGGCTATCGCCGACTGGGACCGCCGGCGGAACGCCGCGGCCGACGAGCTCTACACCAAGGCGCTGGCCTACACGTGGGCGGGTGACTACGACGGGGCCGCGTTTTATTGGCGCCAGGACCGCGAAGCCGAGCCGGAGAACGCGCGTACCTGGTATCACCTGGCCTTCGCCGAAGGCAAGACCGGCCACTCGAAGGAGAAGACCCGCTGCTTCCGCAAGGCGATCGAACTGCAGCCGGGTTTTGCGGCGGCGCACTATGATCTTGGAGTTGGCCTGGCGCTATCGGGGGACCGGGATGGCGCGATGGACGAAGTGAAGGCCCTCAAGCCGCTCGACGCGGACTTGTCGAGGCGCCTCGAGGGATTTCTCGGTGCTGTCCACACCGACGAGCTACCGGCGAAGAAACGACCGGTCCCGCGACCGTCGGTGTAACCGGCGGCTGCAAGCGCCCCGCCGTTGGCGGGATTTCCTGTACGCCCGACTTGCCGAATCGATATCCAACGCCCCCCAAGCCTCGCGGCTCCGTTCCGAGTCGAAGCCGCGAGGTGTGACCGGTGGGTTCCCGCCTGCTGCTGATTCAGCAAAACACCCGGATTCGCACCTTGAGGCCAACCGGAAGTGCGCTCCATTCCGTGCGCCGGCCGAGGCCGAATCGCCTCCGGTTGTCGTTTGATATGCTGAGGCCCAGGAAGATGCCAGGCACGCCAATTGACCTCTCTGCCGAGATTGTTCTCCGTTGGGACCGCCCCGCCCCGGAACACGTCACTCTGTTCACGGAAGGCGGGATCACAGCCGTCTGGCTGGCGCAACGCGACGAACGGATGAACCAGGCCTGCGCCGCGGCCGGCATTCGCGTGCTCGCTCCCGGCGACGTGCGGCTGCTCAAGTCCGAGCAACTGGAAAGCGCCGGCGACCGGTCCGCGGTGGTCGTGAAAGACGGCACGTGGTCTGGCGCGACCTCTGGGGCGCGACAGGAAACCGTAGTCGCGGGCGCAACCGCGCGGCCCTGGGTGGAGGCCAACGGATTTCGCGTGGGCTATCTTCGCGCGCTCTACCCCGAGATGCGGCCGGTGCTGGGCTACCAGATGGACGAGGAGGCGGGCGTGAAACCCGGCAAGCCTCCGGCTCTCTCCAGCCTGGAACTGGCGCTCATCGAGGCCTGGGTTGCCGGGGGCAACTACGTGCTTTCGCTCACTCCGGAGCACCAGCAGGCATTGATCGAGGGTCGCGCCGAGGCCCGCACCGCGTGGCGCAACCTGGGAAGAACCGCTCGCTGGCTGCGCGGCAATATCGCCCTGTTCCGCCAGCCGACGCTGCCGAACATCACCATGCTGGTGGAGAGCGGCGAAACGACGGCCGAGCTTGCAAGTCTGATGTACCGCCAGAATGCATCGCCACGGCTGATCCGCGCCGCGGATCTCGCCGCGGCTCCTCCGGCAGCCTCCGATCCGGGCAACGACGCGCGCCAACGCTGCCGGGTCCTGGTTACGGCGGGCATTCGTCCTCCGAACGCGAAGCTGCGCGCGCGAATTCTCGCTTATGCCGAGGCCGGGGCCACCGTTGTCACGGATTCTTACGGCGAGGACGCCTGGTGGCGAGCGGGCGCGTGCAAGCTGGCGCGCGCTTTTGAGGATAGGGAATTTTACGCGCTCGGGCGCGGCCGCCTGGTCGCCTACAAGGAGGAGATCCAGGACCCCGGCGATTTTGCGTTGGATGTGCTCGATCTCGCGGGACCCGAGCGGGCCGTGCGCCTCTGGGACTACGGGGCGATCATCGCGCTAGGCACTTCGGCCCCCGCCGGCGGCGGGGCCAAGGCGGTCTTATCCGCGGTCAACTACGGTCACCCCATCCGGTTCGATCTGCTGGCGCAGATGCACGGGCAGTTTAACGAGGCGACCCTGCTCCGGCCGGACGCGAAGGCGTTGAAGCTGCGGGTGGCGCGCCGCGGCCCCAACTCGGAGGTGGTGCTGCCCAACGTGAACCTCCTGGCCGTGGTTGTGTTCACATAGTTATAGGGAATCTGGCACGGCTGCAGGTCGAGATGAAGCTGCGACCGTCACGGAGCCGGAATGCCGGGCCGGGCCACCTGTGGGAATGAAAGTGTCCGGACCGTGGTGGGGCGGACTTCAGTCTGCAGACCGGCTTCAGCCGGTCTCTCCGCCGAGGCTGTGCGGGGCTGAAGCCCCACGCAGAATGAATTCTGCCCCACGGCCCGCGTCGTGACAATCGCGTGAGCGGTGGAAGCAAACGTGCAAGGATACCACCGCTGCCTGACGGTTGCGGCTTCGAGATGCAGAGGAGGTGGGCATGGAGTTCACCAGAAGAACTTTCGTCCGCGCGGGCCTGGGCGCCGCCGGCGCGGCGTGCTGGGCCAAGGGGACCGCGCCCACGCGCGTGGCGCAACCCTATTTCGGTCTGCATCCCGACATCGAGGCCAACCCGAAGGCCGTGTTCATTTGCCGCACGCGCGTTCCGCACAAGATGGACGTCGAAGCGAAGCGTAACGCAGGACTCGCGCTGGCGCGTGAAATCTTCGTGCCCATGGATCACGCCGGAATTCCCGTCACCCACCGCATCATCCTCAAGCCGAACGCTACCGGCATGGCGGGTTCTCCGCGCCCGCCCGCGGAGACCTGGGGCGTGGGCACGGACGCACAGTTCTACGAAGGCCTGGTCCTGGGGCTCAAGGAACTCGGCGCTTCCAGCTTCCATTTCATCGAATCCACCGAATATCCCATCTGGAACGTCCGCGGTTTTGTAGACATCAACGAGCGGCTCGGCATTTCGATGAATGATTCCGATCGCCGTCCGCGCCAACTGCGGGAGTGCGACCAGACTAACTGGAGCAAGGTGCCAGACGGAGTCGTCTTCTCTCGAATTCCCCACTATGCGCCGGTGAACGAGCCTGGGACGTGGCTGCTGAATATCGCGAAGTGGAAGGCGCATTCCATGGGCCTGACCCAGGCGGTGAAGAACGAACAGGGCCTGGTGGCGCATCCTTTTACGGCCTTCTGCTCCGATTGGCAGGGCGTGACGGGCGTGCCCGACTACATGAAGCCCGAGATGAACCCGCGCGCGGAGAAGTACCTCACCAGCGCTTTCGAACGCCACAGAAAGATGGGTTACAGCCGGTACGACTCCAAAGGCGCGTGGCAAAATGGGGTTCCCATCACGCCGGTGACCCAGGAGATCTGGGCGCACAAAACGTGCGACAACCAGAGCACGCTGAACACCGGTCTGTCCATCATCGAAGGCATTTACGGGCGGGACGGCGACGGTTTCGAAGTCGGCACCGACTACCTCACCAACCTGGTCATGTTCGGCAAGCACAACTTCCGGCTGGACGTGATCGGGCTCTACCTGGCCGGGCACGAGCCGGGCAATGTGCACCTCTACCGCATCGCCAAGGAACGCGGGCTGACCGACACGTTCAATCCCTGGGATATTCCGATCTACGAGTGGGTGGACGGCCGCGCAATCCCGCGCAAACTGAGCGATTTCCCCCGCACGCCGCTGCGGACCGTCTACCTGCCGGAAGAGCGCGAGCCGCGCCTGCATCTGCTCAACCAGCCGTTCGACTACGAGAAGAACAAGGCGTAGCGGCGCACAGCGGACCCGTGGCCGACGTCGCGCGCTCGCCCCACCATCTTTTGTGGGGCAGGCGCCCTCGCCTGCGCCGGACCCACTGGCCCGGCTCTTGACGGACTCTGTTCATTCCCCGAAACAAGACTGGCGGGAACGTCATCCGCGGATTCGGGGTGTCCTGTAACAAGACATCGGCAACATTCGAAGTTCGCAAGGCGGTAGCCGCTCTAACGCCGCTGCCATGTCGGCGGCGGGTCATTTTCCAGAAACGCAGGCTACCGTCCAATCAACCGCCCGACATGGCGACGTTACGGTCATCCGGAACAGTTTGAGGATAGCCCTTCGAGTCCAGGGGGCTGGCCCCGCGCTCGGTGCTACACTCAACGGGATATGAGAGTCTCTTTAGCGAAAATTGTTGCGGGAATTGCCGCAATTACTTTCCTGGAACCGGCTCTGATGCTGGCGAAGGACAGCAACGTAAACTCTTGGCAGAACCTTAAGCAACTCGCCGCCGGGCAGGAGATTGAAGTCACAAAGACCAAAGGCAGGCCAGTGCGTGGGGCCTTCATGGGTTTTGTCGATCAATCTATCAGTGTGCGCGAGAAACAGCAGGAGATTGCGATACCGCGCGCGGACGTGGCGCGAGTTCAGTTGCGTCCGGCCAAACGCGGCAGATACCTGTGGATCGGCGCAGCCGTTGGCGCTGGCGCCGGCGCTGGTGTGGGTCTGGGGATTGGCGAAGGCGTTGCCAACGAGAGCGGCGGGGACTTCAGAAATCTGAAGCCAGCGATTACCGGCGTGTCCGCTGGACTCGGCGCTCTGGTTGGCGCAGTCATCGGGTCTGCGATCGGTGGCAGCACGCCACGATCTACATCGCGAGATAGCGAAGTGGCCCTTTGGGCCGGATCCTGCTTGGGACGGCGGCTCGAAGTTCGGTGGGCGCCCGAACGGACGATTAACGCTCCAACCGCAGAGACGGCCCTGCCGACGAGGGGGTACGGTCGTGGCGGGTGGAGTGGACTCGCTACTTCACGCGTCTGCGCAAGCCTTGGCTGAAGCGGCGAGCGAGTCTTCGAGTGGGAACTCTAGTCGAGAGCCGCCCGCTTGCAGCCAGCCAGATCGGATTATGGGCCACTCAGCAGCGCTTGTGCCCGACATTGGCGCTTTCCTGACATTGGCCGCCTCGCTAAAATCCTGGCCTCCTGTTTGCGGAAACGCAGGCTACCGCGCCTGCTACCTGTTCGGCACGGCGACCACACGTCAAAGTGGATTGCGAGGCATACCCTCCATGCAAGATGCGGCAAGCCAAACGACACGACAACTGGCCGTACCAGGGCCTCAACTGTCCGTGGCAAAAACGCCAGAACCGCCGTGAGCGGTTTCATCTTGCAAGTTGAATCGTAATGGGCTATTTTTCTACAATCGCTCATTTGAGCGGCTCTTGGTTCCTGCCACAAGCTGTCCACAGTGCCGTATCACTGTGAACCTTTGAGTAGCGGCATGTATTCGGGACTGTTGGAAATGGTGTTGTGGCCCGTGCCAGGAAGAACGGCAAAGGAAGCAATTCCGCTCTTGAAGCGGGACCGAAGTAACTCAGTGCTCGCTCGCGGGATGACCTCATCGTGGTCCGCGGCGATGATCAGTGTGGGCGCAATTACGTGAGGTGCGAACCTCCAGGATTCGAACTTGTCCAGCAGCAACCACCTCACGGGAAGGTAAGGAAACTGGCGGGCGGCAAGTTCTTGGAGGCTGTCGTATGGAGTGACAAGAACCAGCCTCGCGACGGGCCGCCGGCTGGCGACATAGACGGCTATTCCGCTGCCCAAGCTGCGCCCCACCACGTCGACGTCCCGATGCTGATGATGCACTTCGTCAAACAGAGTCAGGGCATCCGCGAAGAGCGCCTTTTCCGAAGGTTTGCCCGAACTGCCCCCATACCCCCGGTAGTGCAGCAGGTAGATGGCACTGTCGGGAAAGCCAGTCGAAAAGCCAGCCAGGTTAAGAGAGACGTCCTCGGCGTTCCCCCCGAAATAGATGAGGGCACGCCTGCCTTCTTTCGGCCGAGTGCACACGACTACCCGTGCCGCTGCAATTGGCAATGTGATCATCGTCGCGTCGCCATTGCATGAGCCAGGTTGCGGGAAGTAGAGGAGAGAGCGTTGTAAGAAGAACAATGCCCCGCACAGGCCTAGATAAACAATAGCTATGCTACTTAGCACCATGCGAAGCCCACGCCACATGGAAGTTCCCAATCTCCATGGATTCTAGCACCGCCGCATACTTCGCTCTGCTTTGAACGGCGGCAAGCCAACAATTGCGGGGTCTGACGCTCAGGAACGAGCGAGCGATAGCGGCGAGACCACCACGACGTATCACGCCCTGGCTGCGCGCGTGGTCCCGGCCGTCCGGTCCGAGGATCGCGGTTGTGGCGTTAGCGGACATTGGGACTGGCCGCCTTGTCGCCATGAGCGGCCAGGGTCGCGCCTGGTTCGCAAACTGACTGAATTCCCGCGTCTCGAATGTCCACATCGGCGGCAACCTGAACGCCAGGCTCGACTACCGCTCGGGCTACTTCGCGTCGAAGGAGTCCCGGCGCTTTACGTCGTCCGACCGCGAGCGGCAGTTGCAGGAGGCGTTGATGCTCGGCGATCCCGTCTCCGGCCTCTCGCTCGCGCTGGAAGTGAACTACTTCCGGATGGCGCGCGACCCCTACTTTGTCTCGGTGTCGGTGAAGATCCCCGGCGGCGCTATCGAGCTTGCGCGCACGGGCGGCGCGGAAAGCACACGGCTCGATTTCATCGGAGAAGTGAAGGACGCGAAGGACGCGCCACAGGGCATGGTGCGCGACCAGATTACGGTGAAGCTCAAGGGCGGTTCGGCCGGCCAGTTGTCCACGCGCAATCTCGAATACGATACGGGCTTCACGCCGCAGCCCGGCAGCTACACGCTGAAATTCCTGGCCCGTGAAAACGAGAGCGGCAAAATGGGGACGTTTGAAACGAAGTTCGTCGTTCCGGACCTCAGCAGCCAGAGGCAAGTGCTGCCGATCAGCTCAGTGGTGCTGAGCTACCAGCGCGAGAAGCTCGACACGGCGGTTGCCAGCGCCGAGCGCAGCAATAAGCTGATCGCCGCGAACCCCCTGGTCCGCGACGGGCTGAAGCTGGTGCCGAGCGTGACTCGCGTTTTCCGCAAGGACCAGGAGATGTACGTGTATCTGGAGGCGTACCAGCCCGAGGCGGTGTCTACCCAGTACATGTTGGCGACCCTCGCGTTCTATCGCGGCAAGGTGAAGGCATTCGAGAGTCTGCCGCTCAAGATCTCGGACGGGCTCGATGCAAAGTCGAAGGCCGTGCCGATCAGCTTCAGCATCCCGCTATCGAAGCTGGCGCCCGGGACGTACCATGCCGGGTCACGGTGTTGAATCCCGCGGCACAGAGCTTTGCGGTCTGGCGCTCGAACATCGTGCTGCTGCCGTGAAGCATTCGCTTCTATCTCCGGTGAAACGGCCTGGGAAGGTCCGTGCGTCGTGGGGTCGCCGCCCGGAGCTTTCCTCATTTCACGCACACTGGCTGGCTGGAGCGGCGGCCGTGCGTGAAGACCCTCTCACATGGCACAAGAGCAAAAAATGCGGGGCTACCTGGTTGGGCGCCTCGCAAAGGGAGGTTCGTGCGACAAAAAAATGCGATCCGTGCGCCGCGGCTTGGAAGCTCACGCGCCCGTCGAACTGGAAGCGCCCGGCGATGGCGTTCTGGACGAAATCGTTGCGGGAGCCGGGGATTGTGCCGGTCCCTGGACAGTCTGGCCCTGAAACTGCCGGTCAGCGCTGGCGATGGTGGAAACGTACACCGCCAGCGACGGCTTCCGCAACGTGCGAGACTTCTCCTGAAAGTGGTTGACCACCAGATGACGATGGCCGAGCGATTCCAATTAGTGTCCCCATCGGGGATGGTGGAAACCCCTCGCCTTTAGGCGAAGCACGATTTCGTGTAACGTGGACGCGTGCGACATTACAGGCTTGGAGCGCACACGAAGAGCGA
>Ga0315272_10000786_pt1 | contig 16189 bp, 12 predicted proteins | sample C3_middle_MG_FD_203918 | JGI IMG/M metagenome (GOLD analysis project Ga0315272, IMG submission 203918) | Sediment microbial communities from Yellowstone Lake, YNP, Wyoming, USA - C3_middle | ecosystem: Environmental > Aquatic > Freshwater > Lake > Sediment | place: USA: Wyoming | collected...
ATAAAGGCATTTCCAATTTTCCCGGTCATCAACAGGCTTGCATTGCCGAAGAGCCATGAGAGTTTTTCAATGTCTGTATCGGAGAGTTTTCCGGCAGTGCCTACAGTAATCAGATTTTTGGAAACACTTTCAAAGAAGTGGATCATAATATTATATTAATGTGTTGATTAATAGAAATATACGAACTGTTTATTAATGAAAATTACCTCTGCAAATATAGCATTAATTTTTAGTTACCGGCTCTTCTCAATCTGAGGAATAAAATTGCAGCAGAGTAAAATTTCCGGCATATAATGAAATATTTGGCTATGAACTATTGTCTAATCTCCGTTGTTAATGTTTAATATTTACTCGACATAGTTTCATAGAATAACCAGTTAAATTATGAATAAAGTCATTCCGGTCGTTATTTTATTTGCAATTTCCGGGTTGCTATCCTGCAAGCATAAAGAAGTAAAATTAAAAGACAGACAGTCTGTTATGGTAGATGTAATGATTGCCAAAACAGTTGATTTTCCAACCAGTATAGAGGTAAATGGGACCTCTCTTTCCGAAGAAAAGATTGAATTGCATCCTGAAGTCAGCGGGCGTCTTACTTATTTGAATATACCGGATGGTGCTCTGGTTTCGAAGGGTGCTCTGCTTGCCAGAGTTAACGATGCTGATCTGCAGGCTCAGCTTGAACAGCAAAAAGTGCAGTATGACCTTGCTGTAAAAACTGAACAGCGTTTAAAGCAACTGTTAGGTATAAATGGGGTTAATCAATCGGATTATGATGCCGCTCTGAGCCAGGTTAATAGTATCAGTGCAAATATTAAGGTTCTTGAGGCCCAGATTGATAAGACAATCATTAAAGCACCATTTAATGGAGTTCTGGGTTTACGGCTGGTCAGCCCTGGAGCTTATGTAACTCCTCAGACCCTGCTTGGTACGCTGCAGGAGACTGATAAGATTAAAATCGATTTTGCTCTTCCTGAATTTTATAGTGATGAGGTTAGAGTTGGCAATAAAGTAGCAATTCAAACCATTGAGTCAGACGCTAAACAGGAAGCAGTAATAAGCGCTATTGAGCCTCAGATAAATGTCGATACACGAAATATAAAAGTAAGAGCCAGATTGGTTAAAGGCAATTTGAATCCGGGGAAATTTGTAAAAGTTATTCTCAGCAAAACTGAGAACGTAATTGTGGTTCCGTCAAACGCATTGATTCCCGACGCAAGTTCCAATCAGGTAATTATTATAAGGAAGAATAAAGCATTCTTTAAAAAGGTTGAGACCGGTGACAGGAATGCAGATATGGTTGAACTGAAGAGTGGGGTAGCTTCAGGTGACACAATTGTAGTAAGCGGCGTGCTGTTTGTAAGAGCCAACTCATTTGTCAAAATCAGAAAGGTGAATACGAATCTAATGACCAGTGCTCAGGATTCTAATCGTTTGGTGAAATGAATATTTCTGAATTATCACTGAAAAGACCTGTACTGGCTACAGTTATGAGTCTGTTTATTATCCTGTTCGGAGCAATAGGGTATTATTTTCTGGGTGTCCGTGAATACCCTGCAATTGACCCGCCAATTATATCTGTAAGCACATCATATATCGGAGCGAGCGCGGATATTGTGGAAAGCCAGATTACTGAACCGCTTGAGAAGGCAATTAACGGTATCCCAGGTATCAGAACTATATCATCATCAAGCTCTGTTGGTAACAGCAATATCTCAGTTGAATTTAATCTTAGCTCAGATCTTGAAACTGCTGCAAATGATGTAAGAGACAAAGTAAGCCAGGCTGTCCGTAATTTGCCCCAGGATATAGATGCTCCGCCGGTTGTAACAAAATCCGATGCAAACAGTGATTTTATAATCATTATGGCAATCCAGAGCTCAACCAAAGGACTCATGGAGCTGAGCGATTATGCTGAAAACACTCTTCAGAATAAATTTCAGACTATCCCTGAGGTAAGTGCTGTGAATATTATCGGGCAGAAGCGCCCATCAATGAGGATTTGGATAGAACCCGACAAACTGAATGCCTATAATATTGCTTTCAACGATATTTCATCAGTTCTGAGGAATGAGAATGTTGAGATGCCATCGGGAAAGATATATGGAAATAAAACCGAGCTGACTATTAATACTATAGGTCGTCTGAGCACGGAAAAAGATTTCAGGGATTTAATAATCAGGGAAAACAGTGATGGTATTGTGAGGCTGGGGGATATAGCTAAAGTTGAACTTGGACCAGAACAGTATGAGCAGAGCTGGAGACTCAATGGAGTCAGCGCTGTCGGGATCTCAATTGTTCCGCAACCTGGTGCAAATTACATTAATATTTCAGATGAATTCAATAAGAGGCTTGCTGAAGTGAAGAAATCGCAGCAGGGAAGCGATATAACGTTTACAACTCTTATCGACAATACAAACAACGTCCGTAAATCACTGACGGAGGTAAAGCAAACACTTGTTATCGCTATTGCGCTTGTTATACTTGTCATCTTTTTATTTTTCAGAAGCTGGCTTATTGCGCTGCGCCCTCTTATAGATATTCCTATATCGCTTATATCGACATTTTTCATAATGTACCTGTTCGGTTTTTCGATAAACATACTTACTCTCCTGGCTATAGTACTTGCAACTGGACTAGTGGTAGATGACGGAATTGTGGTAACTGAGAACATCTACAGAAAGTTTGAGAGAGGAATACCGATTCGTCAGGCTGCTGTCGAAGGAAGCAAGGAAATCTTCTTTGTAGTGCTTTCAACTTCTGTTACGCTGGCAATTGTATTTCTTCCGGTAGTGTTCCTGCAGGGCTTCGTGGGAAGTCTATTCCGCGAGTTCGGAATTGTTCTGGCCGGAGCTGTACTGGTATCTTCTTTTGTGTCACTTACTATTACCCCTGTTCTCAACGTCGTTCTTAACAGGAAGAATGCAAAACACAGCAGATTCTATGTTAAAACAGAACCGTTCTTCAATAATTTTGAAAATGGATACAAAAGCATTCTGCAACGGTTTGTAGACAAAAGATGGCTCGGTTGGGTAATTGTGGTGATATGTCTTATGATCGTCATTTTTATTGGTAGTTCACTTCAGAGTGAAATTGCTCCTCTCGAAGACAAAAGCATGATACGTTTGCAGATTACGGGTCCTGAAGGTGCAAGTTTTCCCCAGATGACCAAAGCTGTAAGCGAACTTGAGAACTACCTTATTGACTCTATACCGGAAAGGGACTTCACGTTCTTTTCTTTACCGGGATTTGGCGGTACTGGTCTTAACAGCGCAGCCGGCAGGTTAGGCTTAGACCAGGTTGGAGAACGGAATAAAAGCCAGAGCGAGATAGCACGGGAACTGGTGAAGAATGTTACTCGTTTTAATGATATCAGAATTTTCCCTGTTGAAGAACAGACTATTGCTGTGGGACTTGCTTCCAGGGGAGCATTGCCAGTTCAGTTTGTGATCCAGAATCTGGATTTTGAAAAGCTAAGGGGCATTATACCGAAGTTTCTGGAAGCAGTGCGAAATGATAAAACATTCCAGAATGTAGATGTTAACCTTAAATTCAATAAACCAGAAGCTGATATCACAATTGACAGGATAAAAGCAAGGGAACTAGGTCTTACTGTTACCGATATTACCGACGTTCTGCAGGCTGCCTTCAGCGGCAGACGTCTCGATTATTTTATAATGAACGGAAAGCAATACCAGATAATAGAACAGGTCAGGCTTAAGGACAGGCAGGTCCCCGAAGACATTCTCAAATTGTACGTACGAAACAACAAAGGCGTTTACATATCACTGGCAACTGTGCTTAAAATTGTGCCCACAGCTATTCCGCCTTCATTGTTTCATTTCAACAGGTACAAATCCGCAACATTATCGGCATCTCTTTCTCCCGGAAATACTATTGGCGACGGTGTCAAAGCGATGAAGAAAATAGCTGACGGGTTACTTGACAGCAGTTTCCAGACATCACTTACCGGCCCGTCGCGCGACTACTCGGAGAGTTCATCAAACACTGCCTTTGCCTTTGCTCTGGCATTGGTGCTTATTTATCTGGTTCTTGCTGCTCAGTTTGAAAGTTTCAGAGATCCTTTCACAATAATGCTGACCGTGCCACTGGCAATTGCGGGTGCATTCCTGAGCCTCTGGATATTCAGACAGACATTGAATATTTTTTCAGAGATCGGAATGATCATGCTTATAGGATTGGTTACTAAAAATGGTATCCTTATCGTTGAGTTTGCAAACAAGAAAAGAGAACAGGGTTTGCCTATAAACCAGGCTGTTGTGGAGGCTGCAACGCAGCGGCTTCGCCCCATTTTAATGACAAGTCTCGCAACCTCACTTGGCGCTCTTCCTATTGCCCTGAGTCTTGGATCCGCAGCCACCAGCAGGATACCTCTTGGAATAGTAGTTGTCGGAGGTATTATGTTCTCATTAGTACTTACCCTTTTTGTCATACCGTCAGTATATACCTATATATCGGGGAAGCATGGCGTGAATGCTGGTGAAACCGAAAATTTGACGCAATAATCTGAAAATTAGATTTCTGATGAAAAAAAGTTTAATATTAATTTTTCTGTTTTTTCCTTTATTTTCAGGAGCCCAGGTTCCTGTTACACTGAGAAGTGCAATTGACACAGCTCTTCTGAAAAATTTTGATATCCGGATTGCCAGAAACAGTGCTGAAATATCCAAAATCAATAACTCATATGGAAATGCTGGTGGTTTACCTTCAGTTAATGCAACTGCCGGAGATAACAAATCTCTTTATGACCTTAAACAGAAGACCAGCAGCGGCATCAATATCACTAAAGACAAAGTAAGCAGCAGTTCTTATAATGCCAACGTTACTGCAAGCATGGTGTTGTTTAACGGACTAAAGGTCATCGCTACAAAAAAGCAACTTAACCTTCTTCAAAACCAGAGTGAACTGATGCTTAATCAGCAGATTCAGAATACTATTGCTTCGGTTATGATTAATTATTTTGATATACTCCGTCAGCAGAGTTACCTTAATATCATTCAGAGCTCACTTGATGTGAATGCAAAAAAATATGATATTATACGGGAACGAAGCAAGGTCGGAATGGCTAATGAAGCTGATCTTTTACAGGCTCAGATGGATCTTAATATGGCCCAGCAAAACTTAAAGGAGCAGAAAGTAATAATTGAACAGGATAAGATAAGTTTGCAGCAGCTGATGGGAGTTAAGGAATATTCTGCGATTAATGTCCGCGACACAATACTGATTGATAAGGGGATTCAGCGCGATTCCATAATCATCTTTCTTGACCGGAATCCACAGTACCTTTCTGCGGATCAGCAGGTGATGATAAATGAGCAGATTGTTAAGGAAGTGAGAGCATTGCGATACCCTTCGATAAGGTTGTCGGCAGGTTATAATTTTACGTATAGCACCAGTGCAGCCGGTTTCAACCTTTTCACCCAGAACATTGGTCCCACTGTTGGCGCTACACTGCAGATCCCCGTTTTTAACGGAACTATCTACAAAACCCAGCAGGATGTTGCTAAATTTAATGTCAGTACTGCAAGGTTTCAGAAGGAAAATCTGCTTAATTCTCTCAAAGCAGATGCATTGAGAACTTATCAGTCATATGAAAGTACTTTGCAGCAGCTTGATTCTCAGGGTAAAAGTTATGAAGATGCGGAAAGGCTTGTTTCCATTGTTATACAGCGGTTCAGGCTTAACCAGGCTACAATTCTCGATGTTAAAGCGGCTCAGAGCAGCTTTGAAAGTGCAGGCTACATGTATGTCAATCTGCAGTATGCCGCGAAAATTGCAGAGATTGAGCTGAAACGGTTAATCTATCGTCTGGCATATTAGACCAGCATCATTTCAATCCGCTTCTTTTCAGAAGTGCATCAATTGAAGGGTCTTTGCCACGAAATTTCAGATACAGATCCTGTGGTTTCTCGGTGCCTCCTTTTTCGAGAATATTTTTCCTGAATGACAGGGCTGTATCATGGTTGAATATCCCTGTTTCCCTGAAGTAGTCGAAAGCATCAGCGTCAAGCACCTCTGCCCATTTATAACCATAATATCCTGCCGCATACCCTCCGCTGAATATATGACCGAAGGATACTGACATATTTAACCCTTCAATAGGAGGGAACAACTCCGTTTTTGCCAAAGCTGCGGATTCGAATACCGAGATTTCTTCAGTGACAGGAGCAGAGATTGTATGCCACGCCATATCCAGGAAACCAAAACCCAACTGACGGTAGAATGCATATCCCTCATTGAATGTGGATGCTTCCCTGATCTTCCATATTATCTCATCAGGTATTTTTTCTCCGGTCACATAATGGACAGCCCATGTGTCGAGCCATTCTTTCTCAAAAGCAAAATTTTCCATGAACTGAGATGGCAATTCCACAAAATCCCGGGCAACATTTGTACCCGATAAGCTCTCATAGTTGCACCTGGTAAGTATTCCATGCAAAGAATGACCAAATTCATGAAGAAAAGTAGTCAGCTCAGTAAATGTGAGCAGTGATGGCCTTTTTTCAGAGGGCCTTGTGAAATTAGCAACTATCGAAATGAATGGTCGTACTTCTTTTCCGTTCTCGGTTTTTTGTTCCCGGTAGCTTGTCATCCACGCGCCGCCATTCTTGCCCGGACGGGGATGGTAATCTGTATACAGGATGGAAAGAAAGGTGCCGTCTTTATCATATACCTCAAAGGTTTTTACTTCTGAATGGTAAACAGGAATGGAGGTATTCCTTACAAAGGATATATCATATAGGGTACCGGCCAGATCAAGAATCGCTTTCTCAACTTTTTCAAGACTGAAGTATGGTTTGAGAATTTCATCATCAATACTGTAATATTTCTTCTTAAGCTTCTCGGAATAATAAGACCAGTCATATCTTTCGACAGGTCCGGTATGACCAAGACTTTCAGCAAACCGGCGAAGATTATCGAAATCACGCAAAGCGGCAGGTCTGGCAGCCTGGTATAGTTCTTCCTGGAATACTTTTACTTTTTCAGGGGTATCGGCCATTCTGTCGCCAAGGATCATATCTGCGTATGTCTTGAAGCCCAGCATATTTGCTACCTCAAGCCGCAGGTTAGCTATCTTTATGGCATTCTCCCTGTTGTCGAATTTGTTTCCATGGAAACTGCGCGATGAATATGCCTTCAGCATTTTTTCACGGAGATCCCGGTTGTCTGCATATTGCATAAAAGGAACATAACTGGGGAAATGAAGAGTAAATATCCACCCCTCCTTTTTTCTTTTCTGCGCTTCCATAGCAGCCATCTCGACAATGCCTTCAGGAATTCCGGAAAGATCTTTTTTATCGGTGATATGCAATTCAAAAGCATTTGTCTCTTCGAGGATATTTTCCTCAAACTTGAGAGATAAGGTGGACAGTTCTTCAGAGATTTCCCTGAATCGTTTTTTTTCTTCCTCTTTTAAGGCGGCCCCACCTAATTTGAAATTTCTGTATTTTCTTTCTGTAAGTATTTTCTGCTCAGTAGTGAGATCAGATTTATCCAACGTATCATAAACACTTTTAATTCTCCTAAAAAGTTTCTTATTAAGTGTTATATCATTTGAAAACCTTGTGAGAAGGGGTGATATAACCTGGGTTACTTCCTGAAGCGATTTGCTCGTTTCTGCACTGTTAAGATTGAAAAGAACAGCTGTTATGTTTCCTAGAGTTTCTCCGGCTCTGTCAAGCGCGGCAATTGTATTCTCAAAATCAGGTTTCTTCTTATTCTCTGTAATAACTCTGATCTCTTCAGCAGCCTGTTTAATTGCTTCTTCAACAGCTGGCTGATAATGTTCTATCCCGATCAGGTCAAAAGGAGGAGTACCAAAAGGGGTATTCCATTGCTGTAACAGTGGATTGCTCATAAGGAAAGTCTTTTATTCATCATCATCATCACTTGAGGAACCTGCATATTTTGAGGGATATTCGGTATTCCCTTTGGCCGCAAACCAGAGAATCCTGTTCAACAGATCATCATTTCCCGAACCTTTAGCAGAGGCATTTTTTCCAAGTTTTATGACTGCGAGGGCATTGTCCATCCCATTAGCAACATATAGTGTTTTTCCATCAGGAGTAAGACATAATCCATTCGGGGAATCTCCGAAAAACGGATTTATTTCGGGTTGTAATCTTACGCTGATTGTTTCAGCTACGTTGTCATCTGAAGTACTAATTACAGATACATTGTCGCTGTTGGAATTAGTAAGATATATGTACTGGCCTGATTTATCTGAAATAATATCATTTGGATGAAGACCAACCAGCACCTCTTTTAGGATTTTACCTGTGGCAGGGTCAAGTATTGTTACGCTGCCTTCTCTTGTTGATCCTCCGTCATTTTTATTCTCAACCCGTGAGGCACTCCAGGGAACTCCCGCAACATTTTTGTCGTCGGAACCAGGATTTCTTCCTGCCAAGTTGGTAATATATAATTTTCCGGCAGCCATTATAAGTCCATACGGAGCAACACCAGGATTAACGCTCCATATTGTATCGCCAGTGCTGAAGTCCTGTTTACACCTTATTATTTCCATTCAGGATAACATAGATTAATTCTTTCGAGGATTCTGTTGATATAAGAATCTCATTCGGCAGCGCAAGTTTTGAAGGTGCTTCGGGTTTATACTCAAGCAGCCTTCCGAAAGATGCTTTTGTTCCATCCCATATGGCTGACGCGACGTATGAACGGTTTCCTCTTCCGATAGTGCTCCATAGTACCTCAAGCCCTTTTTTTCCTCTGTGCCAAATAATACCTGAATATGTATTCATACCGCCCTGGAGGTCACCATATGCGTCATTATTGAGAACGAAAGCCACTTTTTTATCAGCTGTACTGATAAATACAATGCTGAATCTCTCCTCAACAGCAATCCATTTGTAGTCGGGAGAAATAGCGGCGTCGAGTGAATGGTTTTCCTGCGACCTGTCTCCAAAATATATCTGCATGCCTGCAGACTGAACTATTCTGTCGTAAGGCATCAGGATCTGATGCAGAGACAACCTGTCGGGTTCTGTCTGAATCTGAGCCTGACTCGCCAGACTTGCAAGAGAAAGAAGTGTTGTGATAATTATTTTTGTTTTCATATTCAAGTATATTGAACCTCACTCCCGGGGGAAGCAGCAGGCAACATCTAACCTGAGCTTTAAAAGGACAGCAGGTCATCTTATAAATAAAAAGGCTGTCCGGTATTTAGACAGCCTGATTAGCAATATTTTTACACTAAAAAGGTAAATCGCTCAATTCGTCATTCTCAGGAGGGATATCTTCAAGTGTTGCGCGTGATGGAACATTCTGATCTCTGCTGCCAGCAGAAGCTTTTTCAATCTTCCATGCATCGAGATTGGTAAAATAATTAACCTTTCCATCGCGTTCCCATTTGTTTCCCTTCAGGTTGAACCATATCTTAACGTCTTCGTTCAGATAAGATTCATTTATAAGGTCGCACTTGTCCTGTATCAACTGAAATTTAATATAGTCAATAAACACGGCTGCACCACCTGTTTCTTTTTTCTCAATGACAAATTCACGTTTTTTGAATTTATCACTTACCTGATTTACAGGAGAGATATCAATAACTTTTCCTGTGATTTCGAATGCCATTTTTTACTATTCTTCGTGAATTATTATTTTTTCAATTTTATCACCCTGACGGATTCTATCTATAACATCGAGTCCTTCGAACACTTTTCCAAAACAGGTGTGTTGTCTGTCAAGATGTTTGGTATTGCTTCGGCTATGGCAGATAAAGAATTGTGAGCCACCAGTATTTCTTCCGGCATGAGCCATCGAGAGAACTCCGCGGTCGTGATACTGATTTTCACCGGTCAATTCACATTTTATTTGATATCCGGGGCCTCCTGTTCCAACCCTTGGATCGCTCATTTCCTTTGAATACGGACATCCTCCCTGAATTACAAAATCAGGAATGACTCTGTGAAAAGCAAGTCCATCGTAGTAACCTTTTTTCGCAAGTGAAATAAAGTTCTCCACGGTACCCGGAGCATCCTTCTCAAAGAAGCTGACCATCATGGTGCCTTTAGGAGTTTGTATTTCTGCAGTAGTCATATTATTTTACTATTTCAAGCAGTTCAACTTCAAAAACAAGAGTAGAATATGGTTTGATAACATCGCCTGCACCTGCAGCTCCGTAAGCGATTCCTGAAGGAATATAAAGTTTGAATTTTGAACCTACCGGCATAAGCTGTAAAGCCTCTGTCCATCCAGGGATAACACCTGATACAGGGAATGTAGCAGGTTCATTTCTCTTAATTGATGAGTCAAATTCTTTTCCATCGATAAGGGTTCCGACATAATGAACCTTTACTGTATTCTGAGCAGTTGGTTTAGCTCCGGTTCCCATCTTGATAACTTCATACTGAAGTCCGCTGGCTGTTGTTGTGACACCTGCTTTTTCTTTGTTCTTGGCAAGAAATTCCTCATTATGCTGAATATAATCTTTATAAAGCACTTTATCGGCTTCAGCTTTTTTTGCTGCTTTTCCGGCTTCACGCTTGCTGATGAAATTCATGATAAATTTACGTGCAACATCATCCGCCATAATTGGTTTCTTTTCTTTTCCATCCATCATAGCTTTTGCCACGATACTCGGATCAAGCATAAGACTGTCTTGAATAAGGGCGTTATAATTTACGATGCCGAATGCATACGATAGTGAATCTTCTTTTGTTTTAAGATTTGTACTTTTAAGAGAACTCTTTCCGCAAGAGCCAAGCATTAAAGCTATTACAACTGAAATTACAATTAATCCCCTGATTTTCATATGATACATTTTTAAATTTAAAATTTCCGCTAAGATAATACTTTAGGGAAAGCAAAAAAGACAACGAAAAAATATATTTTATATTTTGAAAGCCCTGATCATTTGTCTTTTCCCCGGAGGTCCGGGTAAAAGGGATACCTCAAAACCGCATGATTTCAGACTTCTTTTTACTTCACCCTTGGCTGAATATGTAACAAGAATGCCATTTGTGCAAGTAGCTGAAGAAATTTTAGAAAATAGTTCCCTGGACCACATTTCCGGTTGTTTATCGGGACCAAAGGCATCGAAATAGATCAGATCGAATTTTCCGGTAAGAACCAAACAGGTGAAATCAGCCTCTTTTTTTTCAAGAGAGAAATTCCTGCAGATATTCACGCTTTTATTCCATGGAGCCGAATGAATGAGCTGAAAAATTTCCTTTCCGTTCACTCCCGCAAATTCATAATGATTCAGCGACGCTATCATTTCATTATCAAGAGGGTATTTCTCAACAGAGGTGTAATATACCTCCCGGTTTTCCGATTTACTGACGATTGCAGTCAGCAGCGCGTTTAAACCTGTGCCAAACCCTATTTCAAGAATTCTCAGCGGATCAGCCTCACTGGCCATGAAACCATTATTGATGAAGATATGAGTTGATTCCTGTACGGCTCCATGAACTGAGTGATAGTGTTCGTCGAGTTCAGGGACATATATTGTATGCGATCCGTCCTCTGTCTTTATAATGTGATTCAAAATAATTGGTTTATCGTTTATTGTTCTTGATGCACGGTGCATGGTGCAGGCTACCTACGCTAAAGCTTCGGCGGCTGAAAGGTGCAGGGTGCAAGGTATAACATAGTTATTCTGCAGGTCAAAGTTAATGCTTACTTTTTATTATATACCGTATACTGGTTACTATTTACTATTTACTGTTTACTGTTTACTGTTTACTGTTCACTGTTTACTGTTCACTGTTGCAGGAATTGTTAAACTTTTTGCATTATTCCGTGTTAATTCTATTAATGTAGCATCCATTGTATTATTTTTATGTTCTGCTTTACAGGCAATTTACTTTATAATATCATATTAAAATTTTTATTGTCATGGCCATGAATTCAAAACAATCAAGAAGGGATTTTCTTCGGATGTCCGCAACAGGAGCATTAGGTGCTGTTCTTATCTCAAAAAGTAATTTCAGGGATATCCCTGCATCTTTGTCTGACTCTTCAGCAGCAGACCTGAAATCATTCGGTATCGGGTTGCAGTTATATACCATTCGGGATGCGATGGGAAAAGATGCTCCAGGATCATTGAAAAAAGTATCTGACACCGGATATAAATATGTTGAACTAGCCAGTTATGGTGAAAGAAAATTCTACGGTTATAAACCAGTTGAGTTTAAAAAGATGGTAACTGATCTGGGAATGGAAGTGCTTAGCAGTCATGCAGGGGTAAGCCCTAAAGGAATCACAGCTGATGAAGCTAAAAAAATGGCTGAAGATCATGCTGCTGTAGGAGCCAAATATTGCCTGCAGCCATGGATTGAAGAAGTTGACCGTCATTCAGTTGCCGGATACCAGCGTATGGTGGCTGACTGGAATAAAGTCGGGAGGATAATGAAAGATACAGGAGTTCAGTTCGGATATCATAATCATAATTTTGAATTTGATACCGTTGAAGGTAAAATCCCTTACTTTGATATATTCCTTAAAGAAATGGATAAAGACCTCCTTACGATGGAACTTGATCTTTTCTGGACCACCAAGGCAGGACAGAATCCTGTTGAGTTATTCAAGAAATATCCCGGAAGATTCCAGCTCTTCCATATGAAAGACATGTATACAAAGGAAAAACCATTTTTCAAAACTGAAACTAGTGACTTTGCTCCTGTAGGCGAGGGAGTTATTAATTTCAAGGAGATACTTGCTGAAAGAAAATTAGCAGGAAACAAATATCTTATTGTTGAGCAGGATTCAAGTAAAGACGGTGATCAGTTTGGTGCTATTAAGAAAAGCATAACGAACCTTACAACAAAGATCCTGGTTTAAATTTCTCTTCTCATTTTTATAAATCAGACCCGGCAGAATCATTTGCCGGGTTTTTGTTTTCGCATTAAAGTGCTGGTGTTTACGAATTAAATCTCATAAACCATGTCGGATTGATTAAATAATTATATTTGCGTGACACCAGATAAGAGAAGAAATCATGCACATGAAGCGAAGAATAAATATAATTCAGGTTTTTTTCCTTTTTCTCGCTGCTTCCGTTTTCAATGCTCACATGCTGATCCCACACGATCATCATCTCGTTGATACAGGCATATGCCATGAAAATTCTTCCCCGTCGCATAAATCTGCCAATTCTCATCATCCGGTATTCCCTGCCCATTGTCACGCCTTCAATGACTTGACTTCTGATAAAGCAGTTGATTGTCTTGTTTTAAAATATATTCAGGTAACTGATTTTATGCCAGGTTCTGTCTTATATTCGGCACCTCATGAAACGCTGATCTCATTAATTCATGTTCCTGAAATATCCGACAAACCAGAATCTGAAGGATTAACTTTGTCGTTTTCCCGACGGGCTCCGCCATCATTGATATAATCCTTTTTAATCCTGTTACAATGGAAATTCTTCCGGACATTCAGTGTGTCCGGCATGAAAGATGCTGTTCCATGCGGTTAAGATTAAACTACTAAATCACTGCAGAATACAGTTTTTACCAGGTAACGGAGATTCTCTGCATTTTTCAGAAACCTGAACTTTTCATACAGTACAAAATGATTAATAAGATCATCTCATTCTCAGTTAAAAATAAATTTATAGTTGGATTATTTATTCTGGCACTCATTTGCTGGGGCATATATTCTCTGACAAAATTGCCAATTGATGCTATTCCTGATATAACAAATAACCAGGTACAGATTATCTCTCTCTCTCCTTCGCTTGCAGTACAGGAAGTAGAGAGCTTCATAACCGCACCTATTGAGGTATCTGTTGCAAATATTCCGGATATTATAGAGCTAAGATCGATTTCACGGTTGGGATTATCGGTTGTAACGGTTGTCTTCGAAGATGGTGTTGATGTCTACTGGGCACGGCAACAGCTTACTGAGCGTTTAAAAGAGGCTGAAGAATCAATCCCGGCTGGCCTCGCACAGATCTCACTGGCACCAATATCAACGGGACTGGGAGAGATATTTCAATACAGACTGGCCGTGCAGAAGGGATATGAGAAAGAGTACAATCCGATGGAACTAAGAACTATCCAGGATTGGATTGTAAGAAGGGAAATGCTCGGAACTCCCGGCGTAGCAGATATTAATAGTTATGGCGGATTTGTCAGGCAATATGAAATAGCTGTAAACCCAGAGAGACTCAGGGGAATGAATCTTTCTTTGACTGATATTTTTACAGCCCTCGAGAATAATAATGAGAATACCGGAAGTGCATATATTGATAAAAAACCTAATGCATATTTTATAAGGGGAATCGGTTTAATAAAAACGATGGAGGACATTGAAAAAATTGTTATTAAGACGAACAGTTCAGGAATGCCTGTACTGATTCGCGATGTAGCAACAGTTAAGTCAGGGAATGCCACTCGTTACGGAGCATTGGTTGTCGATACCACTGAAGCTGTTGGAGGAGTTGTAATGATGCTGAAGGGAGCTAACGCCCACCAGGTAATCGACAATGTAGCTACGCGTATTGAGTCGATTCAGAAATCATTGCCAAAACAGGTTAAAATAGAACCTTATCTGAACCGGTCCGATCTGGTTGGAAGATCTATTGGAACTGTATCACGAAACCTTATCGAAGGTGCACTGATTGTGATATTTATTCTTGTGATTCTGCTTGGAAATATGAGGGCAGGCCTGATAGTAGCTTCGGTTATACCGCTCGCCATGCTTTTTGCGGTTTCAATGATGAACCTGTTTGGGGTTTCGGGAAACCTCATGAGCCTTGGGGCAATAGATTTTGGTCTTATTGTTGACGGCGCTGTCATCATAGTTGAAAGCGTTGTTCACAGGATCTTTATGAGCAAGAAGCATCTTCAGGGGGTCAATGTCCTGACACAATCGCAAATGGATGAAAATGTGATTGACTCTGCAAAACGAATGATGAGCTCGGCAACTTTCGGCCAGATAATCATACTTGTTGTGTATCTGCCTATCATGGCGCTTGTAGGAATAGAAGGCAAAATGTTCCGCCCGATGGCACAAGTTGTAACTTTTGCACTCATAGGGGCTGCTATTCTCTCACTTACATATGTGCCTATGGCTTCAGCACTTTTCCTGAGCAAAAAAACCGGATATAATCCTGGTTTCTCTGATAAGCTGATGAACTGGTTCAGGAATATTTTTAATCCTGCCATCATTTTTGCCCTGGAACACAGACTTCTGATAGTGGTTTCATCAGCCCTTCTTTTCCTGTTCAGTCTCATCTTATTTCTCAGGTTGGGAGGAGAATTTATTCCCCAGCTGGAAGAGGGCGACCTTGCCTCGGGAGTAATGACTCTACAGGGCGGGTCACTGACAAATACAGTGGATCAGGTTATAAAGACGAACAGGATCTTACTGAAAAATTTTCCGGAGATAAAACATGCTGTATGTAAAATCGGATCAGGAGAAATTCCTACTGATCCAACTCCAATGGAAACTGGTGATTATATAATAACCCTTAAAGATAAGAGTCAATGGGTTTCCGCTAAAACCCGCGAAGAGCTGGTTGCTAAAATGGAAGAAAAACTTGTTGCTCTTGCAGGAGTTAAATTTGAATTCCAACAACCTATTGCCATGCGCTTCAATGAATTGATGACAGGATCAAAGCAGGATATTGCTGTAAAAATATTTGGTGATGACCTGAACATCCTCGCAGAAAAAGCAGCAGAAGTCGAAAAGTTAATCCAAAATATCCCTGGTGTTCAGGATATAAATGTAGAGAAAGTTACTGGTTTGGCCCAGATCCAGGTCGAGTATAACAGGGACCGGCTGGCGCAGTATGGATTGTCTGTTTCCGATGTAAACAGCGTTCTTCGTACTGCTTTTGCCGGAAGCCAGGCCGGAGTTGTATTTGATGGTGAGAAAAGATTTGCTCTTGTTGTCCGTCTCGACAAAGATTATAGAAAAAGCCTCGATGATATCAGTAATCTGACAGTAACACTTCATGATTCAAAACAGATTCCGTTTTCACAGATTGCAGAAATTTTGGTAAAGTCGGGACCGGCCCAGGTCTCCCGTGAAAACACAAAAAGAAGGATAACAATCGGGTTTAATGTCCGCAATCGTGATGTCCAAAGTGTTATCGGCGATGTTACAAAAGAGATCGATAATAAGATAAATATGCCAGAAGGATATTACGTAACTTTTGGTGGCCAGTTCAAGAATCTGGAAGCCGCACAGCGGCGTC